>Ga0102953_1001077_pt1 | contig 17761 bp, 13 predicted proteins | sample SalPon2A_C_D2_MG_FD_78509 | JGI IMG/M metagenome (GOLD analysis project Ga0102953, IMG submission 78509) | Soil microbial communities from South San Francisco under conditions of wetland restoration - Salt Pond MetaG R2A_C_D2_MG | ecosystem: Environmental > Terrestrial > Soil > Wetlands | place... | reverse complement strand
TTTGTGATTTCGCTCAATATTATCGATAACCTGTACCAAAGGCTTGTAACCTTCAGGTGCATTGTCAAGAATAAACGGGCGACTTTTTTTAACAATTGGCCACCATTGCCAGTCGCTGTGAAATTCGGTAGGGAATGACTTAAACAGCGGATGATCCGGGTTGGTTAAAATTCCCATGGTACCGGGTGAAACCGGGTTATGCATCCGTTCAGAAATTCCCTTAAACATTTTGTAGTTCCAATAGTCGGTGGTGAAAAGTCCGCCAACGGTAAAAGCATTGAATTTTTTATGGTCAGGGAAGAGCAGTACTTTCCCGCCTTGTTTTAACTTATTTATTGTTTCAGTTTCCAAATCGTTTGTAATAAATACATTTTCAGGAACGATTACATTTTTGTTTTCAGGATACACCCAAATCGGGTAGCTGTTTTCAAAAGGCGTTCCTTCTAATTGAATTTGTAATGTGAGTTTTTGTGGTGTTTTTACTTCAATAAGTGATTGCTGAATTGATGTAAAATTGAATAATTTTCCCTGAGGAATGGTTTTATTATCAGAACCATTGCCAATAATTTCTCCTTCAGCATTTAATAGTTGCCAATTAATTTCCTGATCGGGCAGTTCGTTATTAGAGTAATTGGCAACTTCAATTTTAGCCTGATAAGTTTCGGTGTTTACCCAGCAATATTTATCCATAATCAGCAGTGGTACCACCTGGTTGCAAAAGTGTGAAAATTCCTTCGGAGTAATCAGCCCTTTGCTGTCCATAAACGCATCCAGCATACCAACCAGTGCGGTTCCCTGGCCCGGAAAATCCTGCAAGTCGAGTAACTGAAAACCGCCAAATTCGGGTGTGCGAAGCGCCATTTCTATGTCGGCACGGTAACATAATGCACTGAGTGCTCCGGATGCTCTAAAAAAATCTTTGGCTTGATTTCCCATTCCACTGTCCAATAATCTCTGTCTGAAAATTTCGAGGTTCCACGGTTTCAACACGCCTGTATATTTTTTTATTTCATCGAAATTAGGGTAAACTTCATACTGGGCAATCTCGTGACCAATAACCGGAACCGTACATTTACTTATGGCGCCCGCATAATTTAAATCGGTTGAAGGATACCTTCCGTTAATGTAGCCTCCGTCCCAGGCATCGGCAAACGAAAATGATGCACGCGTATGGGTACTATAGGTAGTATCCGTGTCAGCGCCCACTCTGCAAGTGGTAAAATAATCTTCACCTTCTGCCTGTCCGTGAGTGCCGAGGTAATTGTTTGAGCCAAAAGCATAAAGTTTTTCAGGAGCGAGTAATCGAAAATGAGTGACCATTTTTTGCATCTGTTTCAGACTTCCGCTAAGTTCATTACCCAGTGCAAACATTACAAATGAGGCATGGTTTCCATATTTTTCAAGGATGTTTTCACCTTCGTTTACCAGAAATTTATTTAATCCCGACGGGTCGTTTTCTTTTAAGCTTCCCCAGTACGGTAATTCGGGTTGCATATAAATACCCTCGATGTCGGCTGCAGCGAAAGCAGCATTGGGTGGAGTCCACGAATGAAATCGATAGTGGTTGATGCCGTATGATTTAGCTATTTGAAACAATTTGCGCCAGTGTTCCACATCCATGGGCGGGTGAGCAGTCAGCGGAAAAACACAGGCGTTGTGTTCACCGCGCAAAAAGGTTGTTAATCCGTTAATTGTAAACTGTGTGCCTGATGTTGAAAACTTGCGGAATCCAAAATCAGCCTGCATGTTATCCGTGCCTTTGTCAGTAATCAGTTCGGCGGTGAGCTTGTAAAGGGCAGGGGAGAATTCGCTCCAAAGCTGAATTTTACCGCCAACGGGGTATTTTAAAACCACCCGGTTTTGCCCTGGATTCAATGTAATTTTATATGTTTTGCCAGGTGAACTGTGTTCTTCATCTGTATTCCAGGACCACGCTTTTAACCTGATTTTTACTTTTTGCACAGCAGTGTCATTGAAAAAAATACTTAACGCTGTAATGGCCTCTTTTTGTTCGATATCAGGAGTTATGTACAACGATTTGATGTAACTTTTTGCCGTTGCTTCCAGCATGATTTTACCGATAATTCCGTTCCAGTTGGTTTGGGTGTGTTCAGTCCACGCGTGCGATCCTTTTACGCCATTCGGAACCGAACCTTGTCCATTGTTTATTAATATTGTCAGCAGATGTTTTCCGGGAGTTAAAGCATTGGTAAGGTTGTATCTTTGCGGTGTTAATATGGTTGAGTTTTCACCAATGAATTGCTGGTCGACCCAGACTTTTGTTGGCTTAGTACGTTCCAGTGACAGGAAAATTTCTTTGCCGTTCCAGCTTTTGTTAATGGTAACTTCTTTTTGGTACCATGCCCATCCTTCGTACATTTTTTCGCGCGACAAACGCATGGTTTCGTTGTGATTGAGGTTCGGAATTCCTTTGTTGTTTTCAGACATAGTGCCAGGTAAATGAAATGAATCAGTTAACGAAAAGGAAAACCATTTTTGATTTATTCCAACCCGTGAAGAATCCATAGCAAAGTTCCACTTTCCACTTAAATCCATAGTTTTGCGGGTAGAAATAAATTCATTTGAGTTACAGGAAATTTGGAGAATAATTCCGAATATCAGAAACAGACGAAGGATATTTTTAGTAAACATAACCGGTGTTTTTTTGAAGGTTAAAAATACGATTAATTCAGAAATATAAAGTAATGTTCTAATTTGGATTCAGGAATGCATTATGTAATTGGAATGAAATAAAAGAAACAAAAGTGCATGAAAACTTCCCTGAAAATCAGACAGTTTAAAATTAGATCATTATTTAGTGTAAATTAAAATAAAAAGGATATTCTGGATTCAACGGAATAATAACCAGAATAGGTACTTACAGTTCGTTCTTCTCTGCCCAAGGTAAAATTTAAGCCAAATAACCAGGAGGTTGACAGTAGGTGATTAAGCTCCATTCGAATCCACTGACTTTTAACACTCAGTCTTTGCGAGGTGCCTATTAAATTACGTAATTCATCGGGTGAGCTTCCATATCCAAGTTTTACTCCCAGGTAGTTTGCCTGATTGGCATAAAAGTGGCGCATTTCAAAAATGGAAGTAAATGAAGGGAAATTATTTTGTGGTGTTATAAAAGTTCGAATAGAAAACAAATTATTTTTGAAATACCTTCCGAGCATCAAAGTATAGAAATCTACGTTTGTATTTTCAAAGAATAATAGTCGCATACCTGCTGAAGCTTGAAATTTATTGGGAAAGGTGTGAAACCATTCTGCTCCCAGTCTGTTTTTCGGGAAGATTATAGCACTTGAATTTCCGTAATTCAGGTAGAAATAATTCATTTTATTCAGTTTTGGGTAGGCATCCAGTTCCATCTGGTAACCGGTAATTTCAAATCGTTTGGCATAATTTATACGGGCTATAAACTCACCTGCTTTGGTTTCTCTTTTATATTCCAGAGAATTGATCTGCCATGGTTTCCGGTCAAAATCTTTATTAAAAACATCAAGTGTATACGTATATCTTATTTCATTTTTTTTAAGTTCCTGCTGGTACTGTTTTAATTTTTCAACTGTTTCTTTATCGTCCGGAATCCTTTGGGTATAAAGCTTCAGTAATTCCACAGCATCTTTTTTTCTACCCATCGTGTACAAAATATTAGCTTTTTTCAGATACAGTGATTCAACATTTTTATATTTTTCCAATGCCTGGTTACAATATTCAATTGCCTTTGAATAATCCCCCGACCAAAATTCGACATCAATTATTGCAGTAAACGCATCAAAATAATCGGGGTACTTCTGAAGAACATTACTAATCACGATTCTGGCTGAATCATAATTTTGCTGCCATGCATAGGTTCTTCCAATAAGTAAAGCAACGTCGGGATTGTAACCCTTGGCCTGAATTGCGTAACATAAATTACGTGCTTCTTCCATTTTTCCGTCACGAGCCAGAACCTGGGCTTCGTATAATGTCTGGGACCACAACGATTCAATCCCTGAGAAATAAACCGCCAAAAACATTACAAACGCGATAACCAAATTCAACTTTTTACTCATAACCTTAGGTGTTAATTGGGTTTAGTAAATCCGGTGCGGGTCATATTGCCCCATGCTTTCTTTTTTCTGATAAAATAGTCGAAATTACCGCGAATACCCCAGTAAACCACAAACGGATGATAAATGAATGGTTCAATCCAGGCTGCAATCATGAGCTTTAAAAGCATTTTCCTTTTTTTATATCTGTGGTAAGCAAGGTGATCGAACAAAATAGCATAGATTGAAAAGAAAATTGCAAAAAAGTATATAAAACTCAACATAACAATAAAAAATGGCCAGTTTAGCTCTCCAAAGATGATTAATACTAAGAAATACATTAATCCCATTATTTCTATTATTGGTGCCAGCCATGCAAAAAACACCCAGAATGGATGCGATAACATTCCCATAGTCCTATATTTAGGATTGAAAAATAAATTTTTGTGCAGAAAAATCGTATCAATTAATCCACGGGTCCAACGGTTTCTTTGCCTTCCTAATATTTTTAAACTTGAGGGAGACTCCGTCCAGCATAATGGATCGGGAATGTAAATGACTTTGTACTTCTGGTTATTATCTGTCATGTACTTTCTCATTCTAACAACAAGCTCCATATCTTCACCTACCGTATTGTTGTTATATCCACCACATTCAATAACCACCTGTTTATCGAAAAGCCCAAGTGCACCGGAAATTAGCAAAAGGCCGTCGAGTCTGCTCCAGCCCATCCTTTCGAATAAAAATGTACGTGTATATTCGATTACCTGAAATTTAGGAAGTAATTTATCAGGAACATCAACTTCCACCAATTGCCCATCTTCAATTTTACATCCATTTGCAATCTGGATAACTCCACCAACCGCAATCACCTTTTTATCAGTTTCCTCAAAAAATGGTTTTATAAGTTTATTCAGTGCATGTCTGTCGATAATTGAATCAACATCAATAGCAATAAAATAATCACTGTTGGCAATATTTATCCCTGAATTCAATGCATCCGCTTTTCCACCATTTATTTTATCAATTACAGTGAGGTTGCTATAGGCGTTTTTTCTTGATTTGTAAACGCCTAAAACTTTATTACACTGAATTTTGTAATCGATAACAAAAGGAACCTTTTCCAAATCAAAAGCTTCTATGGTTTTTTGAAGTGTGTTGTCCTTACTGCCATCGTTTACAATAACTATTTCAAAACTTGGATAATAAAGTCCAAGTAAGGCTTTAATATTCTCTACAATGTTTAATGATTCGTTAAATGCAGGAGCAATGATACTAATTTGCGGGGTAAAAGGAGAAGATAGAATGGCATCATAATTCGTATTTTTTGAGATGCGGATATTATGAAATAATTCCCTGGAAGATACAATAGCAAGAATAAAATATGCAATTAGAATAGTAATAGCATATAACATGAAGATGTATTCAAATATGGTTTTAAAGTATTGTAATTCCATTGTATTTAATTTCTTGGATCTGAAATATGTGCAATAAATAATTCCAGTTCACCGTTCATTTCTTCATTTAATTGATTCAGCTTTTCTTTTCCTTCGGAGCCCATATAATAAAGTGAACGACAAACTTCTAACGTAAGCGACACATTTCCCGATAAAATTATTTCTTTTAGGAAATCAAAATCCTCTTTGTCTCCAATATTGCTAAACGCTTTAATAATTTCAATTTTATTTTTCTGGGTTTCATCCTGGAATTTATCTTTCAATAAAGATTTCCCATTATATAATCTTAAATCGTTAATAGCTTTAATGGCCAGAAATCGGGTTGATTCAACCTCACAATTAATCATATTGAGAACTTCAGGTATATTTTCCAGTTGTTGAAAAAAGATAATCATTCGAAGTGAAAAGTTACGGACATTGGTATTTTGAGAGTCAAGATAATTAGCAAAAGAAGGAATATTTCTTCGGTGAAGTTGGAAAATATAAAATGCTGTAATCTGAGTCCAACGTGTAAAGGGACGGGTTAATGCGTTGAAAAAATCAAAGGGATTTTCCGGATTAAGCCTTACAAAGGCGGTTTGGGCCTCTGCACTTACAATATCCTCCGGATCATTAAGCAACTGTGGAATTATCTGCATTGCACCCTCAGGATATAGAAAGGTTAATTTTTTTATCCCTGCAACTTTTTTATAATAATGTTTTGAATTTGCCTCTTTAATTGCATCATGATGCAAACCTAGTTTTACAAATATTTCAGGCACCATTTGATCGGCTACCCCTCTAAGGTTTTCATGAAAGTTTAACAGTATTGAACTTAAAATTTCTCTGTTTTGGGGTAAGTTATATTTTTTCAGCTTTTTAAGTGTCTGTTCCCAATTTGTTTCTCCTAATACATATGACATCAATGCGCTTTCGTATATATTTTTATGTACTAAAACATACCGGTCTGTGCTGTTTTGTGTTTGGTTCGAATAAATTAAAATGAGAAGTACATTTATTACATTTAAGATAAATAAAAAGACAATTAATAAAAATAAAAGGATAACCCTGAAATTATATTTTTCTTTCGAATAGCTATTGAATATATCTTTTATAAAATTTGGAATATAATTAGATAGATTTTTTTCGAAATCATCCAGGTTAGATACTGAATTATTTTCCGAACTTATTTTTTTTGTTTGATTATTATTATAGTAAGTCGAATCCTTTACAATTGTGTCTGTGCTTATTGATTCTTGCTTATGGCCTATCATTGCCTCATTCTGTAGAGAATTATTAATTTTAATTTTTGTAATTGAATCAGTTGATTGTTCGGTTAAGTTATTGTATTTATCTTTTTCGTTATACTCCGGTACATTCTCAATTTTCCTTATAAAAACATTCTTCAATTCTGATTTATTAACCAATTCTTTCGCGTATAATGATGCCTCATTATATGAATTAAAATTACCAACATAATATCTGTACCAGTCATTTCCTTTTATTTCCTTAATACTGCCGGTTATGGATTTTTTTTGAGCTAACTCGTTTATGTTTAACGGAGTTTTAGATGCAGCTATTTGTATTATATATTTCTGATTTCCGTAAACATTGAAACTTGTCCAAAATATAAGGATACACAGGCTAACCCCAACTATTTTAAATTTATTAATCGTTATCCTACGAAGCGTCATTTGTTTTATGTTAACTTAAATCCTGGATTAGTTTTTTTTGTCAAGCAATTTTTTTACCCTGAAATTAAGTTCCATCAGACTAAATGGTTTTATCATAAAATCATCTGCACCCAATTCAAATGCTTTTGATACATTGTCTTCCGCTCCAGCAGCAGAAAGTACTAAAACGGGTATATTTATTTGTTCTTCCTTAAGAGTAGAAATAACTTCCAACCCATTAATATTTGGCATATAAATATCTGTAATTATTAAATCAATCTCTTTTTCTCTGACTATTTTCAGACATTCTTTTCCATCCATTGCTTTTAGTACCTCGTAACCTTCACGTGCAAGGTTTAATGCTACCGTTTCTAAAATCAGTTTATTATCTTCTGCAACCAAAATTCGTTTCATGGTGATATATTTAATAGCCGGAATTTAATATTTTTGAAAGATTTGACATTTCATTGTTATATTTTTAAAATAAACCAGCCTGTAAAAGATTTTTTTTATGTTCAATCACTGTATTCTTTAAAAGCGCATCATAATTCATCTAGAATCAAATATAACAATTTTTTCCATGTTTCATCCTTAAACTTATAAACAGATTATAGTTCATTTCGATTCGGTTTAATTGCTACAAAGTATTGAATTATAATTTATTAATATATTTGTTTGGATTGGAAAATATAGAAAGTTTACTTTCGGGATGACGGGAATATAAATTGCTGCGGTTGTAATCTACTCAAAGTATTTCCAGTTTATTCCGTAACCAAATATAAAAATCAGCGAAAAAATGGCATTGGTAACTGAAAAAGACTGGCTGTTTACCCAGATTACCGGAAGAAAAAGAATTACGAGTTGTGCGAAAGTGTAAAGGTAAAAACCTTCGCGGTGCCGTTTCCACATGCGAATGGCGCCGGTTAGTGAAAAAGCATACAACACCATTAGTGCCGTAAAAAACATTGGAGAGATTTGTTCCACCGAACTCCAGGAAGAATATTTGATGATGATTTCAGCGGTTTTATCAAAAAACACCGAAGCCAGAAAATAACTCAGGAAGGCAATCGTGCTTCCAATAAAAGTGAGCACGCATAAGGCGCTCAAAAAAACAGGACGTTTTGTTTTGTTCATAATGATAAATGCTCGTAGCTTGAAGCTAGTTGCTCGCAGCTATTATTAATTGTTCAAAAATAGTGGGTTTTTATTTACTTTATCAACAAACGGCTCTTTTAAAATGTATTAACTTTGGGCTTTAATTTAAAGGATTAGCTGAAATGAAGAGAGATACATTGGTTTTTGATATTATTCAGAAAGAACGCGAACGCCAGCTTGGCGGAATTGAATTAATCGCATCGGAAAATTTTGTAAGCGACCAGGTTTTGGAAGCCATGGGTTCGGTAATGACCAATAAATATGCAGAAGGTTACCCCGGGAAAAGGTATTACGGAGGTTGCCAGTTTGTAGATCAAACCGAGCAACTGGCACTCGACCGGATTAAGAAACTTTATAATGCAGAGTGGGCAAACGTACAACCGCACTCGGGTGCGCAGGCTAATGCTTCTGTTTTGAGTGTGATTTTAAAACCTGGAGATACTTTTCTGGGGCTTGATTTATCACATGGTGGTCACCTGTCACACGGTTCACATGTAAATTCTTCAGGTATTTTATATCATCCTGTGGCTTATAAAGTAAAGGAAGAAACCGGTTTAGTTGATTACGACGAAATGGAAGCACTGGCCATGGAACACAGGCCAAAATTGATAATTGGGGGTGCATCGGCATACAGCCGCGACTGGGATTACAAATGGATGCGCGATATTGCTGATGAGGTGGGAGCATTGCTCATGATTGATATGGCACACCCTGCAGGTTTAATTGCTGCCGATTTGTTGAATAATCCGTTGGAATATGCACATGTAGTAACTTCCACTACCCACAAAACCTTACGCGGTCCGCGTGGAGGAATTATTTTAATAGGAAAAGATTTTGAAAATCCATGGGGAATTTCTACCAAAAAAGGAGAAGTTCGTATGATGTCTTCGTTGTTGGATTCAGCTGTGTTTCCCGGACAACAAGGTGGACCATTGGAACATGTAATTGCATCGAAAGCGGTGGCTTTTGGTGAAGCTTTGACACCCGAATTCAAAGAATATCAGCAACAAGTAAAGAAAAATGCCCAGGTAATGGCACAAGCTTTTATTGATTTGGGTTACAATGTTATTTCGGGTGGTACCGACAATCATTCGATGTTGATAGATTTGCGTACAAAATTCCCGGAAATCACCGGGAAACTGGTTGAAAATACACTGGTAAAAGCTGATATTACTGTAAATAAAAACATGGTTCCGTTCGATAGCCGTTCGCCGTTCCAGACTTCAGGTTTGCGCGTGGGAACACCGGCAATTACCACCCGCGGAGCGAAAGAAAATGTAATGCCGGTAATTGTTCAGTTAATCGACGATGTAATTTCGAATATCGAAGACGAACATACTTTAAAAGTGGTGGGCGAAAAAGTTCACCAAATGATGAAAGATTATCCATTATTTGCATATTAGTTCAAAGTTCAGTGTTCAAAGTTAAACAGGCTTTGAACCTTGAACCTTAAACATTCAACTTTAAACTGTAGTATGGAATGGTATATGATTTTGGCTCTAATTGGAACCGGGCTGGCGGCTGGATTTATTAATACCAATGCCGGCGGCGGTTCAATGCTTACCCTTCCTCTTCTGATGTTTTTAGGGCTTCCGGCAAATGTTGCCAACGGAACCAACCGGATTGCCATTCTGTTGCAAAATGTTATCGCGGTAAATACTTTCCGGCAAAAAAAAGTTCTTGATATTAAAACAGACTACAAACTGGCTATTCCTGCTGTAATCGGTTCGATTATCGGGGCACTTTTTGCGGTTGAAATCGATCCGCTAATTCTCAAAAAAATCATTGCAGGGTTAATGGTAGTTTTGTTTTTATTGGTGATTTTAAAACCTGAAGTTTGGTTAAAAGAACGGGCTGGACAAACCATTGCCAAACCAACTTTCCTGCAGTACCTGATTTTCTTTTTTATTGGATTCTATGGCGGCTTCATTCAAATGGGAGTGGGATTTTTTATCCTCGCCGGTTTGGTTTTAGGTTGCGGGCAGAATCTGGTAAAAGCCAATGCGCTGAAAGTTTTTATCGTGCTGGTTTATATGGTTTTCTCACTTGGAATTTTTATTATACATAAACAGGTCGACATTTTTGCCGGATTAATTCTGGCTGCCGGTAATATGGCCGGAGCGTGGTTAGGAGCTAATTTTGCAGTAAAAGGCGGTGCAAAATACATTCGTTACGTTTTGATTGCCGCACTGGTTATTGTAATACTGAATTTGTTTGAAGTGTTCGGTTAACTGTTAGAAATACATTTCTTCCTCTTACAAAGGGGAAGTACGGCTTTAGCAGGGAAGGGACAAGAAATGGTAGGAAATAAAAAAATATCAGTTTCTATTATCACCGGTTTTCTTGGAGCCGGCAAAACTACTTTTATCAATCACCTTTTAAAAAATTATGCCAAAGTACATTTTGCCCTGGTTGAAAATGAGTTTGGAGATGTAGCCATCGATTCCAAACTTATAAAAGGGGTAGAAGCAAGCCAAATGTTCGAATTGAAGGAAGGTTGTATTTGCTGCACTATTAACGACGAGTTCGAGTTGGTTTTGCAAGAATTGGCCGAGCGTTTTCCTAATGTAGAACACCTGTTAATTGAAACCACCGGAGTGGCTGACCCGGCTTCTGTTATCCGTCCGTTTTTTAGGGATGAAAACCTGCAGGAAATTTATTCTTTTCAAGGCACCGTTTGTCTGGTTGATGCATTGAATTTTGAAAAAGATGGGGAAAAAGAACTGAAAAATAAACAGGTAGCGATTGCAGATTTCATTTTAATCAGTAAATCAGAAAAAATGTCTTCTGCTGAAAAAGATAGTCTGAAAAACAAAATTAGTCAATTGAATCCATTGTGTGAAATTCATTTTGCTGAGTTTGGAAATTCTCCTCATTTTAAGTTGGAAGATGTAACTTTTCAGCCTAAATTTTATCCAGATTTTCCACAACACAAAACAAATCATATTAAAATTTCCACAAAAACATTAACCTTTTCTGCACCATTAAACAGGGTAGAATTTGTGTATTGGCTCTCCTACACGTTGGATGTATATAAAAATGAAATTTACCGGGTGAAAGGAATTCTTTGTTTTGATAATGAGCCGTTTGAATACATTTTACAGGGAGTAGGGGGGAGTTTTGAAATTGTGGAAAGTGAACAATTCGTTGATGGTTCTTTTAAATCAAAAATTGTACTGATGGGAAAATTAAATGGTGTTGAAATTAACACTGATATAATTGAAAATTCATAAATAATTTTGTGCAATCTAACCCAACAACACCATCCAAAACGGAATAATAATTATTGAAAGTAATGTGCCAAAAACTATTACCCTGGCAACCAGTGTGGTTTTTAGTTTATACTGAACAGCGAGAACGTAAGGGGTAACACCGAGCGGCATGGCAGCATCAATGATAATTGCCTTTAAATTAGTAGTTTCAAAATGGATGAAAAGTACTGCCTGATAAAAAATTAATGGTAAGACTAACATTGTAACTACCGTTAAAATAATAACCTGTAACCATTCTTTGGGTTTACCAATTTTTTGTAATCCAAGAAAAATCCCAAGCGAAAACAGGACCACGGCTGTCACAGAGTCGGCAAACAGTTTAATGGTTTTCTCAGCAAAATCCGGCAATTTGATACCAAACAAAACAATAGCAAGTCCAACAAAAACAGATAGAAGCAATGGATTTTGTGCCAGGCTTAATCCCAGTTTCTTTAAATCTGTTTTTTCTTTTCCGTAGATTTCAATTAAAAGAATGGCCAGGGTAAGTAACCAAAACACATAAACGGCCGAAATAATAGCTGCTTCCGGTAAAATTTTTTCTCCGAAAGCATTAAACAGAATCGGTATTCCCAAATAGGATACATTTCCGAAAGGTAGGATCAGAAACAATGTCCGCTTCATATTTTTCGAAAAACCAAAGACTTTTGAAATGGGAAATACCAAAATCATGCTACCGATTATGAATACAGAATTCAACAGGATGAATGTTGTATATGAGTTTTCATTAAGTTTAAGTTTCATTAATGAAAAAATGACAAGTGCCGGAAAGCCAATCCACAGAGCATATTTGTTTAAAACTTCAATCCAGTTTACGTGGTTAACTTTAGTCCGGGAAAATAACATTCCCAGAATAATAACCAGGAAAAGTGGCAAAACGGTTTTAAATGCGATTACGAAAGTATCCATTCGCCATAATTGATAAAAGGACGAACATCTGTAACAATCATTCCGGCTTTTTCAGCCGCTGAGATTCCCAGTACTCCATCTTCAAAAACCTGGCAATACTTTGGTCTTACCTTCAATAAACGGGCACATTCCAGGAATGTATCAGGATTGGGTTTGTGGCAGGTAACATCGTCGGCAGAAACAATGGCTTCGAAATACATGTTAAGTTGAAGAGTATTTAACTGTACTTCAGCACTTTTTCGGCTGGCACCGGTTCCAACAGCCATCGGTAATTTTCCGTGATACGCTTTGACGATGGAAACAACTTCGGGCACCGGTTGCAGCAAATGAGCAAGTTCCCAAAACGATGTTTGTTTCATTCGTACAATTTCTTCGGGTGGTACCGTTAAATTGTATTGTTCCACTACCCGGCGGGCAAACTCGATGGTTGGTCGACCAGTCATCTCGTACACAATTTTCGGATCGAACTGAAAACCAAATTTTGCACCAATCCTGTTCCATGTGGCAATGTGTACCGGCAACGAATCAGAAAGCGTTCCGTCAAGGTCGAAAATTAATGCTTTTGCTTCCGGGTGTACTTTTATTGTCATTTACATTAGTTTTGCCGCTAAAATAACATTAAGGATATAAAAATCGTTTGAATGATTAGGTTTTCTCCGAGATTTAAAAATCAGTTAAAAAAATTATCTTTGAAACTATTCAATCTAAACCTGTATAAAATGAACTACTTTCTTTCTTTTTTATTGTTGGTTACCTCGTTCACCACATTCGGTAAAACCACCCATTCATCTTCAAAAAATATGAAAGCAAAACCTTCCAAAGAGGTAAAATGGCAGTTGGTTTGGGAAGATAATTTTGATAAAAACGGTCTTCCTGATGATAAAATCTGGAGTTACGAAGAGGGATATATTCGCAACAACGAGGCCCAGTTTTACACCAAAAAACGATTGGAAAATGCCAGGGTTGAAAACGGGAATTTAATTATTGAAGCCCGGGAAGATAATTGGGAAGGACACAAAATTACCTCAGCAAGTTTAAACACTTATAATAAAAAGAATATTTTATACGGAAGGATTGAAGTACGGGCCAAATTACCCACCGGCCGCGGTACCTGGCCTGCTATCTGGACGTTGGGAACCAACATAAAAGAGGGGGTTCACTGGCCCGATTGCGGAGAAATTGATATTATGGAAAATGTAGGTTTTGATTCTGATGTGATTCATGCCAACATTCATACAAAAGCATACAACCATGTGCTCAAGACCAATAAAGGCGATAAAATTACCATTGAAAAACCATACAACGATTTTCACGTGTACGCCATTGAGTGGTTTGAGGATCATATTGATTTTTTCGTTGACGACACACGTTATTTTACTTTTAAAAATGAGGGTACAGGCAACGCAACCTGGCCTTACAATAAGCCGGAATATCTGATTATAAATTTAGCTATAGGCGGTGGCTGGGGTGGCCAAAAAGGAATCGACGATAACATCTTTCCGCAAAAATATTACATTGATTATGTGAGGGTGTACAAGCCAAAAGAATAATATGTTATTTATCCTCTACAAGCCTGTCAATCTTTTTAGCCAGATCGTAATCCTTTTCCGTTATTTTATCCTCGGAATGTGTGAAAAGCATAACTTTTACTTTTTTGTATGAATGAATTAAAATATCGGGATGATGATCGGCTGCTTCCGCCAGTGGTACTATTTGTTTTACAAATTCTGCCGACTCCACAAAATTCGAAAATGTGAATTCTTTTACCAGGATTTTGTCTTCAACTTTCCATTCCATAATACTAAGACTTTTATTATCAAATTATTGAACATTGTTTGTTAGTTATAACATTTTGTCTGCCCACCTGTTCAGTTTAATATACAGAACAACCTGATTTTATCAGGCTCCAATATCTTTGTTTGAAATGATCATTGATATATTTTCAATTGAAACCGGCTGAAATATAACGAGAGTATTAGAAAAATAAATAAATCAATTACATTTACTTAAAACTTAGGCAAATATAAAATTTGGAAAATCATTAAATACCATGTTACAAAAATTACTCATTGTTATTTTTTTCCTTCTAAGTATTAATTATTCATTATTTTCTCAACAATCTAACATATATCCGTTTTCTACCAATACTTCACATTTAACCGTGTGGAATGGTTCTGAGTATGTTCCTTTTTTTATGAAGGGAATAAATTTGGGAATAGCTGTTCCAGGAACATTTCCGGGAGAATTGGCTGCAACAACAAATGATTATACAAGATGGTTTAAACAAATTAAAGAAGCAGGTTTTAACTGCATTCGGTTGTATACACTCCATTATCCTCGTTTTTTTGAAGCTTTACGTTCGTATAACCTGGCAAACCCGCACAATCCTTTACTATTTATTCAGGGAGTATGGCTTGAGGAAGAATTATCAGGGTATAATAATAATTTATATTACTTGTCAGACGCTTTCAGAAAAGAAATTGAAGAAGATATTGATTGTGTTCATGGAAACAACACAATTCCGCAACGATCTGGCAAAGCATTTGGAACGTATACGTTAGATGTTTCTCAATGGTGTTTGGGGTATATAATTGGAAGAGAAATTCAACCATTGGAAATTAATACTACAAATACATTAAATTCGAATATTAACAATTATGAGGGGGTCCATTTTTCTATCAATGATGCATCTGCTTCGGAAGCATGGATAACAAGTATGTTGGATTATACAGTACAATACGAATTTACAAGTTATAATACACAACGCCCTGTCAGTTGTTCAAGTTGGCCCACATTGGATCCTATTATACATCCGGAAGAAACAAATGCTAATGAGGATTCTGAATATATTGATCTGGCCAAAATTCAACTAAAGAACGCTCCGGCAGGTTTATTTATAAGTTATCATGCTTATCCTTATTATCCGGACTTTGTAAGTTTGCAATCTTCATATCAGTCCTTTTCAGATGATTATGGACAAAACAGCTATTTAGGATATCTGACAGAATTAAAATCACATTATCCCCAATTTCCTCTAATTATTGCAGAATATGGAGTTCCTTCCAGTTGGGCAATTGGCCATTATTCTACTTCGGGAATGAACCATGGTGGATTTGATGAATTCAATCAGGGATTAACCGATATGAGGCTTCTAAACTCGATTAAGAATGCCGGGAGTGGCGGAGGTATTCAATTTTCCTGGATTGATGAATGGTTTAAGCGCACCTGGCTTTTCGACCCTGTCGATTACAATCCTGAAAGTAGAATATTGTGGCACAATATAGCGAGTCCAGAACAAAATTTCGGACTTATATCGTATGAGAAAATGATACAAAAAGATACCTTAATTCGATATAACTCCGATGCAAATATTAGCCATGTTAATGCTGAAATTAATACTTCCTTTTTTGAATTGGAAGTTGGGTTAAAAAATCCACTCGATATTCCGGATGAAATGTGGATTGCTTTTGATACCTATTCTAAAGATTTAGGTGAATCAATTCTTCCTTCAGGTGATACAATACCAACCCGGTCGGAATTTGCATTACATATAACCAATTATTCTGCTAAATTATTTGTTACTGAGGCCTATGATATCTTTGGAATATGGCATAATGTTTCCAGCCCAAACCAGTTGTATCATTCTATTTCAACTGATGGTGCTCCGTGGGAAATAGTGAGAATAAAAAATAATCAATCTCACTCCGATGTTCAATACATAGGAAATCTTCAGGTAAATTCTGATTTTCAGCCTCATTCATCAAAAGATGCTGTTACCATATCTGATAAGAAAATTAATATAAAAATTCCTTGGTCATATCTTAATGTTGTTGAACCAAACCAAATGAAAGTACTCAACGATGATAGAAACACCCCGGAGAGAGAAGATACAATTTCAGATGGTTTTTCAATCTCTGTTCTATACAAAAATAAATGGTACTACCCCTCTGAAAGATATAGTTGGAATCCATGGGTGCGTATTACGGAGCCTTCGACTTATGAAAATTTAAAGAAATCCTATTTCGTAATGAAGGATAATCTGCACAATTTTAACACTCCGGCAATAGCTGTAAGAGATAGTTTTTATTTTGCAAATGCAACATCTTCTTTATCGATAGAACCTTCAAATGGTCTTCTGAAAAATGATTTTGACCTGGATGGTGATGTAATGATATGCCTGGTTGCAGAGAATCCACCAAATGGTCAGATTTATTTAAATAATGATGGGTCTTTTGAATATTTCCCTAGAGACGGATTTGTTGGCTATGATTCGTTAAAATATTATGTATACGACGGATTATCACTATCTGAACCAAATAGCGTTTTAATACATGTAGACACATATAATTCCATTAGTGAAGTACCGCTGGCAAACATTTCCAGACTACGTCTTTATCCAAATCCATCCAGTTTTTTTATTACTATTGAATCATCGCAAGAAATTGAATCTTTGCAGGTTTTCGACATAAATGGAAAAATGATTGATAGCTATTTAACAAATAATAAAGAATTTTCTATAGATGTTACAAAATATAAATCCGGACCATATTTTGTTGTTGCAAAAACAACTAAATCGGTTTTATCTGAAAAATTTATAAAGAAATAATTTTGATATTGATTTTGAAATTTAAATGGCTAACTATTCAAAATAAAGTAATTAAAAATGCCACTCCTTTCCGGAATGGCATTTTCTCTTTGTTCCATGCTTTTTGTACTATGCTATTTTTACATACTCTTTATCTCATTCACCAATTTCTGGATTGAGCTTTTTGCATCACCAAATAACATGCGGGTTTTGTCGTTAAAGAACAGGAAGTTTTCAATACCTGCGTAACCTTTACCCATACCACGTTTCATTATGATGATATTTTTGGCAAGATGTGCATCGATGATAGGCATTCCGTAAATCGGACTGCTCGGATCGTCGTAAGCTGCCGGATTAACCACATCGTTTGCACCGATTACAATGGCAACGTCAACGTTTGGCATGTCCGGATTAATGTCATCCATTTCAACCAGTTGTTCATACGGAACATCAGCTTCAGCAAGCAACACGTTCATATGGCCCGGCATACGACCGGCTACCGGGTGAATAGCATATTTTACTTCAACTCCTTTGCTTCCAAGCAAAGAATCCAATTCGTGTGCAATGTGCTGAGCCTGTGCTACAGCCAGACCGTAACCGGGAATAATAACCACTTTTTGTGAATAACTAAGCAAAACCGCAGCATCACTCAAAGTAATTTCTTTTATTGCACCATGTTCACGATCAATTGCAGCAC
>Ga0102953_1001076_pt1 | contig 17765 bp, 7 predicted proteins | sample SalPon2A_C_D2_MG_FD_78509 | JGI IMG/M metagenome (GOLD analysis project Ga0102953, IMG submission 78509) | Soil microbial communities from South San Francisco under conditions of wetland restoration - Salt Pond MetaG R2A_C_D2_MG | ecosystem: Environmental > Terrestrial > Soil > Wetlands | place... | reverse complement strand
TTTCTTGGGAATTCCAGAGCCGGTGTCCTCCACATAAAATTGAATCTTGTTCTTTGTGAGAAGTTGATAGCCAACCTCGACATACCCTTGTTCAGTGTATTTCAGCGCATTGTCAAACAGGTTCATCAGGATTTGTTTAACCCGCCGGGTATCTGTGAAAATATAATCATGATGTTGCAATTTTGGCCTGCGGAAGCGAATATCCAGGTGATCCTTTTTCTTTTGTTCTTTCATGTGCTGGAACTGTTCCGACAAATCTTTGAACGTATTGGACAGCGAACAGGCATCTTTTTTCAGTTTTAATTCACTGGCTTCAATTTTTGAAATGTCGATGATATCGTCGATCAACATGAGCAGGTATCGGCTGCTTTCTTCAATAATATCGGCATAATGAATTTGTTGTTCCGGGGTCAATCCTCCGGATTTCAACAGCTCTGAAAATCCAATAATTCCGTTAATGGGAGTCCTGATTTCATGACTCATATTGGCCATAAAACTGGTACGTGAACGACTCTCAATTTGGGTGCGTTTTTTTGAGCGCTTCAGCTCTTCTTCCATTTTCTTTTGTGACGAAATGTCTTCGGAGATTTTCAGGTAATTGGTGATGACTCCATGTTCATTTTTTAAACTTGAAATGGAAGCCAGTTCCCAATAGACATTGCCCGATTTATTCCGGTTTTTAAATTCACCAACCCACTCATTTCCTGAAAGAATGGTGTCCCAAAGTTGTTTGTAATAAGATTGTGGGTGATAACCCGACTTTTGAATATTGGTTTTCTTACCCAGCAATTCTTCTTTGGAATAGCCGGTGATGTTGCAGAATGCAGGATTGAAAAGCTCTATGTAGCCTTCAAGGTCGGTGATGACAATTGGCACAGGGCTTTGCATGATGGCTTGGTGCAACATACGAAAATCGGACTGCGCCTTCTTTTCAGCCGTGATATCGCGGTTGGTTCCCAGTACCCGGATGGCTTCTCCTTCCGCATTGCGAATGGCGGCTGCCCTGCTCTTAAACCAGCGATATGTTCCGTCTCTATGATTAAGCCTGAATTCAGACTCATAAACCAATGAGCTACTTTTCAGAAAGTTTTCAAAGGTGCGTTTAACACGATTAAAATCGTCCGGATGAAGCATGTCCATCCAGGTCGAGTATTTGTCTTCCAATTCATCAGGGTAATAGCCCAATTGCAATTTCCATTTCCGTGACAAATGCAAATCTTCACGACCCACAACCCAGTCCCAAACTCCAAAATCGGAAGCTTCAGCAGTTAACTGATAACGCTGTCTCTTTTCCGAAAAATTTTGTTCAATTTCTTTTTGAATATTGAGATCTCTTATGGTTCCTGTTACCGAGATCGTTTCGTTTTCTGCATTTTTTTCAGGCGTTAGTCCGATGCTCAACCAAAATAATTTACGACCATTGAAAAAGGAATATTCTTTGAAGAACCGTTTACCACTCATGATTGTCAAGTCGAGCATGCGATCGATTTCTTCTGAAAGCTCATGCAAATAACCAGCTTCAATCAATGTCTTCCCAATGACTACTTTTTGATCAGCATGTAATAGGGTAGTCAAATTTTCAGAGCAATAAATATGTTTTCGTTCGGTGTCAAATCGAACAATGGCTTCTGGATTTTGATCTTCGTTGAAACCTTGCGGGAGGTCAATATTCTGACTGTCGCTCTCTTTTTGTGAGGCCTCTGGGGTAGTTTTCGATTGTTTTTTATCCTTATATTCCATGGGGGTGCCTCTTAGCATTTTGATTTAAAAATAGAGAAATATTTCAACAATACCCGATTTGGCGCGATAATTCTTTGGGCGAATTCCTGTCGTGGGCATAAGGTTGTATCCGTTTTATAATCGACATTTAAATGATGTTTTACTAATTTTTGCAGTCTCGAAACAGTGCTTTTGCCTTACATTAACAAAACAACATTTCCAAGGTTTAGCAAAAACCATTTGCTCTTTTTATATGCGAAGCATGGAATAATTTTTGAATAGGTACGAATTCTTACATTAAAATGACAAGTCGTTAATTTTTATAACAGATTTAAACATTGCTTAGGTAATTGGTTTCTTGTACTATTTATCTGAAAATAAACATTAATTTTGCGCTGCTGTGAAAGACAATTTCAGGAAGATATTATCCAGTAACAAACGATTTTTAGGAACTATGAAGCTCGGGGTATCAGTTACCTTGATGTGGTTTTTGTTGCTGTGTTCTTTCTTTGGAGTAAGAGCAGCTCAAAACGAAATGAGCTTTGATTACTTCACTCAGGAAAGTGGATTGCCCAATAATAAAATTCAGGTTATTTATCAGGATCAAAAAGGATGGATGTGGTTCGGAACCAGCCAGGGATTGAGCCGGTTTGATGGCTATGAGTTTGTCAACTACAATTATGTGCCCGGCGATACCACTTGTCTGCAAGGTGTTTTGGTTCGGGCAATCTGTGAAGATCAAAACGGAAATTTATTGGTAGGAACCGAAAATGGTGGACTGAATGTTTTCGATCGTGACTTGCAACAGTTTCGACATCCATATGCCGATGATCCACATTTTAAAGGGAAAGAAGTTTCAGTAAACGATATCCAAAAAGATAGCTATGGGAATCTGTGGTTGGGAACGAATAACAGTATCCTGGTCATCGATACACTGGGGGATGTAAAATTGTTGGCCGATTTGTCCATAAGTGGTACAGACCAGCTAAAAGGAAACTATGTGCGAGAGCTTCAATTTGATACTGCCGGTAAATTATGGGCCGGAACGAACCGGGGAGTTTTTATTATTGATCTGCAAAATAAAACTTCTGAAAGGCTAAAACTACCCTTGAAAAATGGAGCTACCGATGATGAAATCTGGGAGATTTTTGCGGACAAGGATGGCAGCATGTGGATTGGTACCTACAGTAACGGAGCATTCATTGTAAATCCGGAAACGGGCTCGATGAAATCGGTGAAGTTGAAACCGGAGCTTGACCGAACGAAAACTGTTCGTACCATTTCAACCGGGCCGTTTGGAAATTACTGGATCGGGACTCGTGGTGGTTTGTATGTGTACAACAAATCCAAAGGAATGACTGCCTTTTATCATCATGACGACCAGGAAATGGGAAGCTTGGTCAACAATTCGGTGTTGGATATTTTTCATGATCGACAGGGTGGTACCTGGATTGGTACCCGCGGGGGATTGAATTTATTGGCCAAAAGCAAACAGGTGTTTCACAATTTTGGCGCGCATCCGTCAGACGATGATCATAAATACCTGAATAGCAGTATTGTTTATACTTTTTGGATTGACAGCCTGCAGAATATATGGATTGGAACCGAAGACGGTGGCATAAATATTTATCATCCGAAGACCGAATCTTATACGTATTTAAAAGCCAATGATCACGACCCCAATTCGATTTCGCGAAATTGTGTTAAAGCTTTGGCTGCAGATGGTCGGGGGAATTTATGGATTGCCACTTTTCTGGGAGGTGTTGATGTTTTGAATTTGAAAACTCGGCATATCAAGCATTTCAAGCATGATCCGAATGATTCCGCCAGTTTAGTCGACAATAGGGTCTGGGATTTCCTGCTTGATGATGATGGTTCCATGTGGGTGGCAACGTCGTCGGGAATTGACCGATTCGATTTACATAGCCACAAATTCATCCATTACCCCCAGTTGTGCGGCAGTGAACAAGTGACCTGGATTAAAAACGATTCGAACAAAAATATTTGGATGGGTTCTACTGATGAAGTGGTGATCTATAACCCAAAATCCAACAATATAAGCCGCTACAAGGAACATTCCCGATCTTTCCTGGAAGATTCAAAGGGGCGCACATGGATTACTACACTTGACCGGGGCATTGTTCAGTATTCAAGTATCACAGGGCCATTGCGCGACTATAGTGTCAAAGATGGACTATCAAATAATCAGGCTTTGTGCATTTTGGAAGACAACAACCACAACCTGTGGATCAGCACATCAAACGGCTTGTCAAAATTCAACCCGGAAACCAAGCGGTTTATAAACTATTACCGGAAAGATGGACTTCGGAATAATCAATATACTTATGGAGCAGCCTGCAAAGCACCGAATGGCGATATGCTCTTTGGAGGCATCTCGGGTTTCACCATTTTCAATCCTGACATTGTCCGCAGTTCCGATCAGGATGCACCGCTGGTTTTAACTGATTTTAGGGTATTCAACAAAAAGGTGAAAATAGGCCAGGGGGAAAACGCTATTCTGAAAAGGAGCATTTCCGAAACAACGCACATCGACCTTGATTATACACAGAATGTATTTACACTGGAGTTTGTAGCATTGAACTACAGCAATAGTCAAAGTAACTTGTATAGTTATTACCTCGAAGGTTTTGATAAAGGTTGGAATGAACCCAGCACCAATCGTTCGGCGACTTATACAAACTTAAATCCCGGGAATTATGTCCTTCATGTAAAACGCGTTATTCCGGGCGAGCATACTTCTGATAGACAACTGCAGGTCGCGATCACGATTTTGCCACCGTTCTGGAAAACTATTTGGTTTCGGGTGCTGATATTTTTGGTGATTAGTGGTTTGATTTACCTGTTGGTTTACATCTTTCTTTACCGTGCACGAATTAAAAATGAATTGGTGCTCGAACGGATGAAAGCCAGTAAGTTGCACGAATTGGATATGCTCAAGTTGAAGTTTTTTACCAGTATATCGCATGAAATCCGAACTCCGCTGACGTTGATACTGGCTCCATTGGAAAAGTTAGTTCACAAAAAGGTGAAGCCCGAAGAAACGAGCGAACATATGGAAATCATGTATCGAAATGCCAAGAACCTGGATCGTTTGATTAATCAGCTACTTGATTTCCGGAAACTAGAAAGTGGAAACCTGAAACTCGAACTGCGACAAGGTGATCTGGTTCCATATCTGTCCGGCATTGTGCAATCATTTACGGATTATGCCCGCGAAAAGGAGATTGACCTGAAGTTTAAGTCGGTGGAAGAGCGATTAATTACTTGTTACGATCCCGATAAAGTGGAAAAAATTGTCAATAATTTGTTGTCCAATGCTTTAAAATTCACCGGCGAAGGTGGACGTATCCGGGTTAATTTATCGTTGGTATTTGATCCCGACCAAGATGATTTGTCAGAAGGCCAGGGGGAGCAGAAATACATTGAAATTACTGTTCGTGACACTGGAAGGGGAATCTCACAGAAAAATGTGAATCGGATTTTCAATTGGTTTGTGCAGGGCGGTGACAAAGAAAGCAGGACTGGATCGGGAATTGGTTTGGCCTTTGTTAAAGAGCTAGTGAGTTTGCACGGTGGAAAAATTTCAGTGGTGAGCGAACCGGGTAAAGGCAGCAAGTTTATTGTTCGGCTGCCCTATAAACTTGAAGAACAGACCATGGTTGAGGTGTCGGACGAGCTTCAGAAAAAACATGTTGCTAAATCGAACAATGAGCCCAAAAAAGATGATGGGCAAGCCGCCAAAGTGATGCTGATTATTGAGGACAATCCTGATGTTAGGGCGTTGATTCGGAATCAATTTGCGGGTAGTTTTCAGGTTTTTGAAGCTGGTGATGGCATAGAGGGCTGGCGTGTGGCGCTTGAAACAGTTCCAGATGTTATTATCAGTGATGTGTTGATGCCGGACATGGATGGCTTTGAATTTTGCCGGAAAATCAAGAAAGACGAGCGCACTTCGCACATTCCTGTTCTGCTGTTGACTGCTCTTCATGCCCGCGAACATGAAATAAAGGGATTGTCTGCCGGTGCCGACGACTACATCACGAAACCGTTCGACTTGATGATTTTGCAGACCAAGGTTGAAAACATGCTGAGTGTTCGCGATTCTCTGAAAGAGAAGTTCTCCGGAGAAATGACCCTACAGCCTAAAAATATTGTGATTGCATCGCCGGACGAGAAGTTCCTGCAAAAAGTAATAGAAGTGGTCGAAAAGAACATTTCAGACGCCGATCTTGATATTGAGCATTTCTCTCAGGAAGTGGGTGTGAGCCGGATGCAATTGTATCGCAAGTTAAAAGCCCTAACGGATATGACCGTGAAAGAATTTATCCGCAACATTCGGCTAAAACGAGCGTCACAATTATTGCTTCAGGAGCATCTGACAGTGAGCGAGATCGCTTATTCGGTCGGGTTTAAAGATTTGTCCCATTTTCGTAAATGTTTTCGGCAGCAATATGGCATGAGCGCAACCGAATACAAACAAAAACACACATCAGGAGAGCCCGTTTCAGAAGTAAATATCCGAAGATAATATTTCGTATTTTCTGAATACGCGATTCTCATCCGGTTGAGTAGAATCAATCTTTTACAATTCTGGAGGTCCAATACCAATTTTATATTGAAAATAATCGAGGCCACGTGATTTTGATGATCACGTGGCCTCGTCATTTTTAGTTGAAGTTTGCATGCTGTTTTTAATCGAAAATAAATGGTTTTTTGACGATTCTATAAAGGTTAATATTTCAAAATCAACTGTGAAAGACATCTAAAAAATGAAAAAAGATGTTTCGAACTCGTGGAGAAGGGTTGTTCTGTTTTTCTGGTTTTTAACATTCTTTAATAGAGTCGGTTAGGGGGGGTGCGTGCCTTTCTGTTCTGGTGTCATGGGAAAAATAGCCCTCTTTTTTGAGAAATAAATCCCGCTTCGGGAATCCCACCTCCTTGTTTTGGGAAAAAATTACATCCTCGGGGAGGTGTTTCAAACTAGTTTAGTGCACCTGTAAAACTCAGGCGACGGACTTATGGATAAAATGCGCAAAGATTTAAAAAGACTTTCCTGGATTATTCTCTTGACCATCCTTGGATTATTTTCCGCATTAATCATTCTAATAAGTATCAGTTTATAATGTAAGAGAGACAAAACGGTCCCTGAATATAATTGTACGCTATGAACCAATTTAAAACTAAGAAAATCTATTTTCTTCCTGTGCTCCTTGGCTTAATTTTTAGTCAATGTACTTCGGCGACTAAAAACACTACTGAAAAGAAATCGGCCGGAGAAGGCTTAATGATGGCCGTGAAAATGGCTAATTCCGAAATGAAACATTTCCCGAATCCGGGAACAGTTGATTTCAATCCCAAAGGAAAATGGAACTACACTGGTGGTTTGGTCGCTTATTCAATGATTCAAGTTTGGGAAAAGACAGGCGACAAGAAATACTACGATTACGCAAAATCTTATGCTGATCAGTTCATCGATTCTACCGGGCAGATCAAAGGTTATAAAATGGCAGCCTACAAGCTCGATGCCGTCAATTCCGGTCGTTTCTTGTTTGATCTGTACAGTAAAACCAACGATGAGCGCTATAAAAAAGCGATCAAGATTTTAAGTGACCAGTTCAACACCCAACCACGCACAACGGAAGGTGGCTTTTGGCATAAAAAGATTTATACAGAGCAAATGTGGCTGGATGGCCTGTACATGGGCGCTCCGTTTCTGGCTCGTTATGGTGTCGAGTTTAATGACACTACTGCTTTAAATGAGGTGATTGACCAATTCGAGGTTATTCATAAACACACCTACAATCCTGAAGTTGGGTTGAATTATCACGGATGGGACGAAAGTAAAAAGCAACGTTGGGCCGATCCAAAAACAGGCTGTTCTCCAAACTTCTGGGGACGTGCTGAAGGCTGGTACGCCATGGCATTGGTTGATGTGCTTGATTACCTGCCCAAAAACTACCCGAGCCGTGAAAAACTGGTTGCCATTTTTAAACAAGTAGCTGCCGGCATAAAAAAATTCCAGGATCCAAAGTCAGGCCTTTGGTACCAGGTGCTTGATCAGGGTGACCGCAAAGGAAATTATTTGGAAGCATCAGCTTCGAGCATGTTTGTATACGCGCTCGAAAAAGGTGTCAGACTTAACTATATCGATCAGAGTTATCAAAAAGTAGCTGCCAAAGGCTACCAGGGAATTCTGAGCCATTTCATTAAGAAAAATGATAACGGAACCATCAGTTTAACGACTGTTTGCGCAGTTGCCGGACTCGGTGGCCATCCATACCGTGATGGATCATTTGAGTATTACATAGGAGAACCTACCCGGGATAATGATCCGAAAGGAGTAGGTCCCTTCATTCTTGCAAGTCTTGAAATGAATAAGTAAAGCAAACCTAATTTTTAAAAAGTATGACGAAATTGAAAAATGAAAAGCCATTGAGCCTGCGCCGGCAATTATCGCGCGTGGGATTTCTTGTGCTCGGTTTATTTTTGATGGTCAGTTCTGGTGCTTATGCTCAGAACATCACTGTTAAAGGTACCGTAACTGACGCACAAACAAATGAACCGATTCCTGGTGTTAATGTTGTCGTAAAAGGAACAACATCAGGAACAGTTACCAATGTTGACGGAGTTTACAACCTGAGCGTTCCTTCAGACGGCGTGCTCGTCTTCTCGTTTATTGGTTACTCACCAAAAGAATTTCCTGTAAAAGGGAAAACCAAATTGAATGTTTCCCTGAAAACGGATACCAAACAATTGGATGAAGTTGTTGCAATTGGATATGGTACCGCCAAGAAAAGAGACTTGACCGGTTCTGTATCTTCTGTCCAGGGAAAAACATTATCACAAATTCCTGTGACCAGTGCGGCCCAGGCATTGACTGGTCGTTTGGCCGGGGTCCAGATTACCACTGCTGACGGTTCTCCGGATGCTCAAATGATTATCCGTGTTCGTGGTGGCGGTTCTGTTACAGGAGACAACTCACCATTATATATTGTAGACGGATTTCCGGTGTCGAGCATTAGCGATGTTGCTTCTACCGATATCGAATCGATTGATGTATTGAAAGATGCGGCATCTACTGCAATTTATGGTTCTCGTGGTGCAAATGGTGTTGTTATTATCACCACTAAAAGTGCCAAGGGCGGTAAAACTGTTGTGAGCTACAACGGCTACCTACAAACAAAGACGTTGAAAAACCGCATGGATGTGTTGAGTCCTTACGAATATGTAATGACGAACTACGAGTTGGCTGCGTTGAACGGCCAGGACGGAATCAAAGGCTTCCAGAAGAACTTTGGTGTTTACGATGACCTTGATCTTTATAAATACCAAAAAGGAACAGACTGGCAGGAGAATATGTTTGGTTCCAATGTGTTGTCTCAGCAGCACAATATTTCTGTTCAGGGCGGAACTAATAAAACAAAGTTCTCTTTGAGTGGAACCTACGATTATAATGGTGGTTTGATGCAGAATAACAACTACAAACGTTATTACTTCAACTTTAAATTACAACATAAACTGAACGACAACCTGACACTGGATGCCAACGCACGGATTTCTGATGCATTGGTTAATGGTTCCGGAACATCGGGTGGTACTTATAAAGTAAGAACATCAGATGCCTTGACAAAAGGTCCTGTTAAAGGATTGAGAGACTTTGTTCAGATCAACCCAGGAACACTGACGGATGAAGAATATCAACAATACTTAAGGGATAACATGACACTTGCAGAACAAGCTGCTCAATATTGGAAACGCCGGTATCGTAAGAAATTCTATTTTGCCGGTGGTTTAACCTGGGATATTACCAAAGGGTTGTCTTACCGTTTGGAAGGTGGTTATACATACGGGTTTGATCAATCCCAGCGTTACTGGGGAAAATATACCAGCAATGCATCTTATGTTGGTGGACAACCGCTGATTGACTGGGAAAAGTCGAACAGTGTGAAAATGAGAGCAGCACAAACGCTGACTTATGACTTTAAGCTGGGTGCTGACCATAAATTCAACGCGATGATTGGGCAAGAGCTTATTTCTTCTCAAGGTGGAAATAACGACATTTATGCGACCAACTACAGTGCAGATTTGACCCCAGAGAAAATTTTCGCCAACATTGGCTTGAGCGACGGAACATCCACCATCTCCAGCGCCGTGAAAGATAATGATAACTTATCCTCTTTCTTCGGACGCTTGGGATACAATTATAAAGAGCGTTACTTATTGACCTTGACCATGCGTGCGGATGGATCTTCGAAATTTTCTGAAGGACACCACTGGGGATATTTCCCTGCTGCAGCTTTCGCATGGCGTGTTATCGAAGAGCCTTTTATGGCAAACGCCAAAGATTGGCTTTCAAACCTGAAACTTCGTGTGAGTTATGGTGAAGCCGGTAACAACCGTATTGCCAGTGCCTTGTTCCAATTGAACTACAAAATTGACGATCGTAAAGCTTACGGTGTTGGTGACCAAAAAACCGGATATTACCGTCCGAAAAACTCGGAGTTGCCGAACCCCGATTTGAAATGGGAAACGACGATCACGCGTAACTTAGGATTGGATTTTGGTCTTTGGAATGAACGTTTGACTGGTACTGTTGAAGGATACTGGAACTCAGCCAACGACTTGTTGATCAAGCGCAACATCGTTGCTCCGGGATATGATAAAACAGTTCAAAATGTTGGTGCGACATCAAATAAAGGGATTGAATTCTCTTTGAATTCTTACATCGTTGAGAAAAACAAATTCACCTTATCTGCTAATTTCAACATTGGTTTCAACCATTCAAATGTTGACCGTTTGGCAGCAGGGATTACGCAACAAAGTTACGCTTCCGGATGGGCAGGTACCGATAACAAAGGTTACTACGATTATTTAGTGCAAGTTGGTCAGCCTGTTGGATTGATCTACGGTTGGGTAACCGATGGTTATTATACAACGAATGATTTCAGCAGTTACGACGAAGCCAGCGGCCAATATGTTTTAAAAGATAATGTACCCACAACTGGATTGTTGGGCGGCGTAATTGGTGTTCGTCCCGGAACAATCAAATTCAAAGACTTGAACCACGATGGTGTTATCAATGAAAATGACCGTAAAATCATCGGAAAAACTGATCCGAAGTTCACTGGTGGTTTTGGATTGAATAGTACGTTCCACGGATTCGATGCCTCTGTTCTGTTCAACTTCGTATACGGAAACGACATCTACAATGCAAACAAAATTGCAGCGTCTCAAAAATACCGCACAAGTAATCCAAACTTGTTGTCAATTATGAATGTTGACAACCGTTATACTTACCTGGATCGTTCTACCGGTAAAATTGTTACTGACCTGGAAACATTGAAACAAATGAACGAAGTCGGTGCCAACAAAAAAGCACTGTGGTCTCCATTCTCTTTTGGTAACGCTGTTGTACTGCCGCACTCATGGGCAATTGAAGATGGATCATTCCTACGTTTGCAAAACTTAACTGTTGGTTATACATTACCTGCAGAAATCAGCCGGAAAGTATTGATTCACAAGCTGAGAATATACACAACAGTTAACAACTTGTGGACATGGACAAAATATACCGGCTATGATCCGGAAGTGAGTTCTCCTGTACGCGGGTCTTCAACATCAAACCTGACTCCAGGGGTTGACTACTCGTCTTATCCAAAAAGTTTATCATGGACGTTTGGTCTAAACGTAACCTTTTAAACCTGCCATTAAACTTAAAAGAAGATAAAGATGAAAATGAATAGAAATATAATCACATTAATAGCACTTTCTGTCATCCTGTTTTCAGGATGTAAGAAGTATTTGAACGTCGACTCGCCGTCGTCTTTTAACCCAAACTACGTATTCTCAAATACCACGGATGCCAAAAAGGTATTGCTTGGTGCATACTCACTTTTTGGTGAAGATCCCTATACTTCACGGATGTCAAATGTTTGGATGCAAAACACTGACGTTGAGGCACAGCAGCCAAGTGCCCATCCCGACGGATCACGCCGCGATATTTGGTCGCTGCAAGGAGCTGGCCTAACTGGCTTTAGTGATATTTACAAAGCCTGGCAAAATAACTACCTGGCGATTGATCGTACCAACCAGGTGATTGAAGGTATCAAAGCCAGCAAGATTGCAGACAACCCGGATATGAAACAGATGTTGGGAGAGGCCTACACGCTTCGGGCCTACCGTTACTTCCTGTTGTGTAATTTCTGGGGCGATGTTCCTTATTTTACCGAAGCTGCAAAAGCCGGAATGCAATTGGACGTTCCAAAAACAGATAAAAACTTCATCTATACTGGTTGTATCCAGGATTTGGTGAACTGCGAAGGCGACATGTATTTTGCTGACCAATTTTCGGCTGGTATCGAACGAATGAACCGTGAATTTGCCATGGGAATGATTGCCCGTTTGGCGCTGTTCCGTGCCGGTTATGGAATGACTAAAGATGGTACCATGAAAAAAGCAGACGATTACCTGGACGTAGCCAGTAATGACAGTCTTGCTGTTACTTACACCTACGATGGTGAAACGAAAGTCGCTCGCACATCTCAGGATTACTACCAGTTAGCTGCAGACTACTGTCAGAAACTGATCAAACTGAAAGATCGTCAATTGAATCCTGACTTCGGACAGATTTTCAAAAACGAATGTACCCTGCAAACACCTACTGATGATGATGTCCTTTACGAAGTGGCATTCCTTGCACAGTATGGTGGTGACGTCGGCTGGTGTATTGGCGTTCCTGTTTATGGTGGAACAAAAGGTAAAACAACCATCCAGGTGTCTTTAACGCCAACTTACTATTTCTCATTCGACGATCAGGACTTACGACGTGATGTTACGGTATCTAAAGTAAGCTATAACAACGATAACGATCAAAGTGCAATCAGTAGTACTGGTTTAGCTGTAGGAAAATGGAACCGTCTGTTGTTGCCAAATAATCCCGGTGCCGAATCTTCAAAAGGTACTGGTATCAACTGGCCTTTGATGCGATACTCTGACGTACTGTTAATGCTCGCTGAAGCAGAAAACCAGGTGAACGGTCCGGACCAAGTCGCTAAAAATGCCCTGAAGCGTGTTCGTGAAAGAGCATTCCCTGCATCAGCCTATCCTGAAAAAGTAGATGCTTACGTTGCCAACCTTTCTTCAAAAGAAAATTTCTTCAAGGCGATTGTTAACGAGCGTGCCTGGGAATTTGGAGGTGAGTGCCTGCGCAAATTTGACCTGGTACGTTGGAACATCTACGGACAGAAGATTGTGAAAACAGAACAAGAATTGAACAACATTGGTAAAGCGGCTTATGACCGGGACATGTCAGATCCAAATGTTGCTCAATATGCAAACCTGGCTGACAAATTGTACTACCAGAAAAAAGACGGAATGGTGGCCTTCCTGAACACCAAGTACAAGCCAGACGTGGTTCCTACCAACATTGTTACGGAAGAAGAGCTGGGACAGGCAGGAAACGAAAATGCATACGCTACTGTAAACTGGGCTCGCAGCCTTTATGGTTATGACACAGATCCGGTAACCAATGAAAGAACTTACCGAAGTGCTGATTACACGACACGTTGTTGGAGAGGTTATACCGATGAATCGGGAACATCTGCAGTACCTTATTTGCTGCCAATCTCATCAACTACTGTTGGTGCCAGTGATTACTTGAGAAATGATGGCTACGGTCTGAATTAATAAAACGAATAAAATTCCATCTATATGAAATTTAATAAATTAACAGTCAAGTTGAGTATGCTGGCAGTTGCCTTGTTTGCCATCACATTCACAGCTTGTAAAAAAGAAGACACATTAGGTTCGCCAGATCGTCTGTTTCGTCCGGTGATCAATGAAACCAGCTATGGCGGAACCTGGATCAAAGCAGTCTGGGATAAATATTCCGGAGTTGACAAATACCAATTGCAATTATCAACGGATTCATTTCAAACGTTTGTTGCTGATGTTGAAACTGATACGACGTTCTTCATCTTTGACAGCCTTGAATATGATACCAACTACTACCTGAGAATAAAATCAATTGGGCAAAACCTGGAGTCACGTTATTTTGCGAACGATATCATCAAGACGTCAGATTACCCAACACTTTTGAATCCAATTACTTCGAGCGATGTAATTGATACACAAGTAAAAGTGAGCTGGCAAACGGCTAACTATGACAGCCTGCGGGTGATGAAAGCTGATACCTTGGTTAAAACGGTTGCGTTGACAGACCAGCAAAATTCGAATAAGCAATTGATCATTAAAGGATTGAAGCCTGAAACTTCATACACTGTGAGAGCTTATATCGCTGGTCAATACCAAGGGAAAAAAGCCTTCACGACTCTTGCTTCGCAAGTGATTGTAGGCGATATGGTTGACCTTCGCGATTTTTCTGACTCGGCAAGCTACAGCATGCTTAGCCAGGAATTCTTTGACTCGCTAGCTGTTACATACCCGAGTGGTGTTACTGTCATTCTTTCAGGAGGAACCCATTACGAACTTGGAGGAACCAAGTTAAAAGCTCCACTGACTTTGGTAACAGGCTATAGTTTAAATGGTAATGCAGTTATTGAAGATAAAGGGAATTTTGATGCTGAAGCCGGCGCTGAAATTGGAAATATTCGATTGGAAAAACTAACCATAATCGATCATCCGGACGACACAAAGTATTCCGACAGTAATTATGGAGGTAACTACGTTATGAACATTTCTGGTTCAGGTGCTGTGGTTGATACCTTCTCGATTGAAAATTGTGACATCCGTTACAAACGTGGTGTCTTGAGAATTAAAACAGATGCAACAGTTAAAGCAGTTTCAATCAATAACTGTTTCATCGATTCCATTGCCGGGTATGGTATCGTTAACCTGGATAATAGTGGTGTTGTATGTAACTCGATCTCTGTAACCAATTCAACAATTGCGCATTGTGAATTATTCTTGCGCAGTGACAAAATGGGACAGGATTTGGGAAATATGACTGTTTCAAATGTCACAACATATGATACACCAAAATCATATTTATTCCGCATGGGTAACATCTCGAATGTTGAAATTTCCAACTGCTTGTTTGGTGCCGTTTGGGATCCTGAAGGAGGAGCAGAAGGATTGCGTGCCGGGACAGTTGGTACTTCAACCATAAAGGATAATTATAGAACAAGTGACTGTAACTGGATAAAATTAACGGCAGACGACGGGTCTGTTTCATATAAGAACCCAATCGAGTCTACTCAATTGAGTCAGACTTCGGCTGAGATCTTCGGCGATGTGACAGCCAACGATTATTCAGTAACTGACGATAAACTGGATCACAAAGCTGGTGACCCACGTTGGTGGTAAACCATCTAAAACATATCTTGCCATAAGGTTTTATAAGTTTTTTGTTAGACCAGAAAATTTATAATCTATCAGTAACCTGAAGTCTCCGCAAAGACGTTTGTGGGACTTCAGGTTCTTTTCTCTGAAAGCTGACTGCTTTAAACAAGTGACCAATTTCCTTAAAAACCACAAAAACCAACCTTTTTAAACATTGTCTAAAAGAATTCATCAGCAAAAATTTTTGACTATTGCTTGTAATTTTTAATTTAAATACCCGGTTGATGAACGAGATAACTTGTTCACACACACGATGTGTCCTGAAAAAATACTATATTTCACGACCTTAAACTAAACTCAATGAACTTGAAAATTCGATTGTTTATTCTGCTTGTGTTTGGGCTCTATCAATTTGGCGAAGCCAATAAAACCACAACTTACGATTTTGTGGTATCCAAGAATGGCGATGGCGATTTTACTACGATTCAGGATGCCATCAATGCAGTCCCCGATTTTCGAAAAACAACCACGACAATTTTCATTAAAAATGGTACTTACAAGGAGAAATTAATTCTTCCTTCCTCAAAAAATTTGGTGACGTTTATTGGTGAAAGCGTCAAACAAACCATCATTACAAACGATGATTATGCCTCAAAAAAGAATCGCTTTGGCGAAGAAATGGGTACAACTGGGTCATCAGCTTTTTACATTTTTGGTAGCGACTTCACCGCTAAAAATATCACCTTTGAAAACTCAGCCGGGCCAGTAGGGCAAGCCGTTGCTGTTCGTGTTGAAGGCGACCGTGTTTATTTTAATAATTGCCGTTTTCTTGGCAATCAAGACACCTTATACCCACATGGTAATAAAAGCCGGCAGTATTATAAAAACTGCTATATTGAAGGAACTGTTGATTTTATTTTTGGCTGGTCGACCGCTGTTTTCGACAGTTGCAAAGTTTTTTGTAAAAGCCCCGGGTACGTTACCGCCGCTTCAACCTTGAAGGAAACACCCTTTGGTTTAGTGTTCTTTAACTGTCACATCACTGGCAATGCTCACAAACATTCAGTATATTTAGGTCGCCCCTGGAGAAATTACGCCAAAACTGCTTTCATTAATTGTAAACTCGAAAACATCATCAAGCCCGAGGGTTGGTACAACTGGGGCAAAAAAGAGGCTGAAAAAACGGCCACCTACGTAGAATACGAAAATACAGGCCCCGGCGCTACGCCCGATCAACGGGTTGCATGGTCGCATCAACTGACAGAAGCTGAACGAGCTAATTATACATTGGAAAACATTTTTGACGGATGGATTCCGGGACAACCTAAAACCAAATAATCAACCATGAGAAAGAAATTACATCTGGCCTGGATTATTGTGTTTGCTTGTACGGTTTTAGTAGCCTGTTCAGCAAAAACAAAAACACGGATCGTCGTTGCAGCTGACGGATCAGGCGACTACAAAACCATTCAGGAAGCGATCGACGCCGTCTCCAAAACCGACCAAACGGTTGAAATCTACATCAAAAACGGTATTTACAAAGAAAAAATCATTGTGCCTACGGAGATGGACAATGTTCATTTTTTAGGTGAAGATCCAGAAAAGACGGTGATCACCTGGGATGATTATTCCGGCAAAGATGACATCAATACCTTCACTTCGTACACCATGCAAATTCTTGGGAACGATATTTTGGTTGAAAACTTAACCATCGAAAATTCAGAAGGATTGCGAGGACAGGCTGTTTCGCTCGATGTGCGCGGTGATCGATGCACCTTTAAGAATTGCCGGATTGTTGGTAACCAGGACACGCTCTACGCTGCAGGTAAAGGAACCCATCAATATTACAAAAATTGCCATATCGAAGGAACTACCGATTTTATTTTCGGATCCGCTACTGCAGTTTTTAAGGATTGCGATATTCTCTGTAAAAAGAACTCATACATCACAGCTGCTTCAACACCGCAGGGAAGCCAGTTCGGCTATGTTTTCCTGAACTGCAAATTCTCTGCAGCACCGGGAGTAGGCAAAGTTTTTCTGGGACGTCCGTGGCGCGATTACGCCAATGTGGTTTACCTGAATTGTGATTTTGGCGATTTCATTCGCCCGGAAGGCTGGCACAACTGGTCGAAGCCCGAACGCGAAAAAACAGCTTTTTATGCTGAACATCACAATACCGGTGCTGGCGCTGATACTGCGCAACGGGTCGCCTGGTCACATCAGTTGACGAACCTACAAGCTCAAAAATATACGGTTGGAAATATTTTAAACCTAAACCAATGGAAATTGAAATAATTTATAAAACCAATAGATAACCATGAGAAATAAGATGAAAATCCATTTGCTACTTTTTGCGACAGCAGTTTTTCTTTACTGCAATGTTACTGCTCAAAATGAGAAAGCGGATGTCCAAACGCGATCCAATGTTTGGGTAGCTGATAACGGTGACGGCACATACAAAAATCCGATCCTGCATGCCGACTATTCTGACCCAGATGCAATTCGTGTAGGCGATGATTATTACATGACAGCTTCCTCGTTCAACTGTATTCCGGGGCTGCCAATTCTGCATTCAAAAGACTTGGTAAACTGGGAACTGATTGGTTACGCTTTGCCAAAACAACCTCCGGTAGACGTGTTTGACAAACCCCAACACGGAAATGGAGTTTGGGCGCCATGCATCCGTTTTCACAACGATGAATACTACATTTACTATCCGGACCCGG
>Ga0102953_1001074_pt1 | contig 17768 bp, 21 predicted proteins | sample SalPon2A_C_D2_MG_FD_78509 | JGI IMG/M metagenome (GOLD analysis project Ga0102953, IMG submission 78509) | Soil microbial communities from South San Francisco under conditions of wetland restoration - Salt Pond MetaG R2A_C_D2_MG | ecosystem: Environmental > Terrestrial > Soil > Wetlands | place... | reverse complement strand
GCTGATTTTTTTGAAATTTCCATTGCTTGGTGCAGGTTTTGGACAGATTGCGTGGCAGCATTTTGAGCTGGGGCCCTCATTAAAAGACCTGGTTACGGCCGGTCAGTTATTTAACAATGCACACAATCTTATATTGCAGCTTGCTGCAGAAACCGGACTGGTTGGTTTATTGGTGCTGTTTGGAACATTGTTGCCATGGCTGCGGCGGGCGCGACATGAAGAACTGTCAGCTTACCATTGGTGGGGTTATGCCGTGCTTTCCATTCTGGGTATACACAGCATGCTGGAATTCCCACTGTGGTATACCTATTTCATCGGCATTGCGGCATTGTTGCTGGGCGTGTTTGATCCGGGCTGCTATCGGTTGGAATCGCGTAATGTGGGCCGGCTCTCGATAGCGCTTATGTTGCTGCTCGGTATGCTGTCAATGCAAAATGTGTTGAGCGGCTATCGTAAAATTGAGGTGCTGACTAAAGAACGGTTAATTCCCGGTCACGATAAAGTCTATTTTGACAGTATGCGCAAAGGACTGCTTTCGGTTCGTCAGCATGTGCTGCTGCAACCCTATGCTGATTTTTTCATCGCCTTCATGCTTCATCCGGGCGTCGCCCATCTTGAAGACAAAATTAAATTCAACGGAGACGTTTTACGTTTCATACCTGCTAGTTCGACGGCATATCTACAGGCATTTCTCTTGGCTGAGGCGGGACAAATAGAGGAGGCGTACAGACAAATGGATTGCGCTATTTGGGCATATCCAGGTGATTTTCCAAAGGAGCGTAAGGAATTGCAGGAATTGGCAAACAAGAGTCCCGAGCGTTTTTCCGCTCTGCTAAAATTCTCGGCTCGGAAATACGAGGAGTATCAGCGTGCTGTTCATCAAAAGTAATATCTGGCTCATCCTGATTGCGGTAACCAGTGGTCTCATGCTGCTCTGGTCGTTTGTGGGGAATCGTTTGCGCGGGGTCAGGGATGTAAATTGTGCTGGGGCGCTGCAAATGATCAACCACAAGGATGCGGTGGTGCTGGATGTGCGCGAGCAGGCTGAGTATCAGTCCGGCCACTTGTTGAATGCGAAACAAATCCCTTTGCTCAAGTTGCGTGACCGTATCGGCGAGCTGGAGCGTTATCGCGACAGGCCGATCGTGGTGGTTTGTCGCAGCGGCCAGCGCTCGGCTACTGCATGCGCCATGCTGGGACGGGAGGGATTTGCGCAGGTGTATAATCTTGCCGGTGGTGTCATGGCATGGCAAAAAGCCAATTTGCCGTTGGAGAAATAACATGCCAAAAGTATTGATGTATTGCACTGCTGTGTGCCCTTATTGTGTGCAGGCCGAGCGTTTGCTGCATGCCAAGGGTGTGACCGAAATCGAAAAGATCCGTGTCGACCTGCAGCCCGAATTGCGCGTAGCAATGATGGAAAAAACCGGTCGCCGTACCGTGCCGCAAATATATATTGGTGAGTACCACGTCGGCGGATTTGACGATCTTGCCGAGCTGGAACATGACGGCGAACTGAACGCGTTATTAACCGATTGAAATTCGTTAATTTTAAGGACAAGACTGATGAGTGAAGAGGCTGCATCCCAACCGACCCCGGTGTTTAACCTGGAAAAACTGTATGTAAAGGATATTTCCCTGGAAATTCCGCATGCCCCGGCCATTTACCTGGAACAGGAGTCACCGCAGATCGAGTTGCAATTGAACAGCCAGGCTCAGCCTGTTGGCGAGGGCGTATTTGAAGTTACCGTCACCGTAACGGTAACGGCCAAGCTGAAAGAGCAGGACAAGGTGGCCTTCCTGATCGAGGCCAAGCAGGCAGGGGTGTTCCAGGTGCGCAATGTGCCGGAAGAGGAGCTGGAGCCGATATTGGCCGTGGTTTGTCCCAACATGCTTTATCCCTACCTGCGTGAAGTGGTGTCCGACATGTCGGTGCGTGCCGGGTTTGCGCCGGTTCTGCTCAACCCGATCAATTTCGAAGTGCTGTATCAACAGCAGAAGCAACAGCAGGCGCAGACCGAGGCCGCTGCTGCCCCAACCACACATTGATGCAATGAGCCGCGCTGCTGCCACATTGTGTCTGGTTATGCTCGGAGCGGTGAGCAGCGCTCAGGCGTTGGACTACGCGTCGGTCGCCGGTTCGTCGGCAGTGCTTTACGATGCCCCGTCGAGCAAGGCGCGCAAAATGTTCGTGGTCAGTCGTTATATGCCACTTGAAATGGTGGTCAGCCTCAAGGACTGGGTCAAGGTGCGCGACAGTTCCGGCACACTGGCCTGGATAGCCAGAAGCGCATTGAGCAACAAGCGCTTCGTGGTGGTAACTGCCGGTATGGCGAATGTACGGCAGGCAGCCGATCCACCTTCGGCGCTGGTGTTCCGGGTACAGCAGAAGGTGGCGCTGGAGTGGCTGGCGGATAATGGCGTGGGCTGGATCAAGGTGCGCCATCAGGATGGAATGACGGGCTACATCAAGGCAAACGAGGTGTGGGGCGATCGATGAATGTTGCCGTGTTGGGGGCGGGTGCCTGGGGTACCGCGCTGGCCATCAGTCTGTCATCCCATCATCGCGTTACGCTATGGGCGCGTAATGCCGAGCAGGTTGCGGCGATGCGCAAGGAGCACCGCAATCAGCGCTATCTTCCCGAAGTCGCCCTGTCGCAGCAACTTAACCTGACTCACGATCTGGATGCATTGCTGGCGGATACCGATCTGGCGCTGCTGGCGGTGCCGGTTGCTGCCTTGCGTTCGACCCTGCAGCAGGTAGCCAGGCAGGCAAGGCCGGTCCCGGTGGTCTGGTTGTGCAAGGGGTTCGAGGCGGAGACTGCGCAATTGCCGCATCAGGTGGTGGCAGAATCCCTGCCGCAGGATTTTCGCAGCGGCGTATTGTCGGGTCCGAGCTTTGCGCTGGAAGTTGCGCGTGGCTTGCCCACTGCATTGACATTGGCCTCGAACGATGCCGAATTTGCGGAACAAACGGCTTTGTCGTTGCACCATGCGCGCCTGCGCATTTATTCCAGCACCGATGTTGTCGGAGTCGAAGTGGGTGGTGCGGTCAAGAACGTACTGGCCATCGCGGCGGGTATCGCTGACGGCATGGGCTTCGGTCATAATGCGCGTGCTGCGCTGATCACCCGCGGTCTGGCGGAGATGACGCGGCTGGGTTTGGAACTGGGAGGTCGTGCGGAAACGTTAAGCGGTCTGTCGGGGGCCGGCGATCTGATCCTGACCTGTACCGGCGATTTGTCGCGCAACCGCCAGGTGGGCATGCTGCTTGCCCAGCAGCGCGCGTTGCCGGATATCCTGCATCAGTTGGGCCATGTTGCGGAAGGTGTGTATACGGTACGCGAAGTGTATCGCATGGCCCAACGGCTGCAGGTGGATATGCCGATCTGTGCTGCCGTTTACAGCGTGTTGTACGAGCAGGTTTCTGCAGCCAGCGTGGTTGAAGCGCTGCTCAATCGCACTCCGCACCCGGAATTCTAGACGGCCTTCTCGAAGCCGCACTGACGCCACGCCTCGAATACGGCCACAGCCACGGTGTTGGATAGATTGAGGCTGCGATTGTGCGGCAGCATGGGCAAACGCAGCAATTGCTCGGAAGAAAGCTGTTGCAGGACATCTGGTGGCAGGCCCCGGCTTTCCGGGCCGAACAATAATGCATCTCCTTGCTGGTAGGAAACCTGATGATAATGCCGGCTTCCTTTGGTGGTGAATGCAAATAGTCGTGTATTCGGCAGTTCCCGGAGACAGGAGGCAAGGTCGTCATGTACGCGTAACGTGGCATATTCGTGGTAGTCGAGTCCGGCGCGGCGCAACTGCCGGTCATCCAGATCAAAGCCAAGTGGGCGAACCAGATGTAGTTGCGAGCCGGTATTGGCGCACAGGCGAATAATGTTGCCAGCGTTCGGCGGAATCTCGGGTTGATAAAGGATGATGTGGAACACCGGTCTTGTCAGCAGTACAAAAAAAGGATAAGTTTTCCTAAATTAAGGCATGCGCACGAATAACAGGCCGCAATAACAAACATCAGGGAATATATTATGGCGCGTCCGGAAAAAGTTCGCTTAGGCGATCTGCTGGTACAACAGAAGCTGATTTCACAGGAACAACTCCAATTCGCGCTTGAAGAGCAAAAGCGTACTGGTCGCAAGCTTGGTCGGGTACTGGTGGATAATGTGTTCGTCACCGAGGACCAGATTTCCGAAGCGCTGGCCAAGCAGCTCGATATTCCCTATATCAATCTCAAATACTACAACGTCAAACTGGAAATCGTCCGGCAACTTCCGGAAAACCAGGCCCGCCGTTTCCGCGCGCTGCTGCTGGAAGAACGCAAGGATAACAGGCTGCTGGTGGGAATGGCCGATCCTACCGACCTTTTCGCTTTCGACGAAATCGGCCGCGTGCTGAAGCGCGATATCGACATCGCCGTTGTCACTGAAGGACAGTTGCTGGAGACAATCGATCGCGTTTATCGGCGCACCGAGGAGATCAGTGGTCTGGCGCGGGAGCTGTCCGAGGAACTGGGCGACACCTATATCGATTTCGGCGCGCTGAGCGACAGTGTCGGGGCCGAAGATGCGCCGGTGGTCAAGCTGTTGCAGACTGTGTTCAGCGATGCCGTACAGGTGCGCGCTTCGGATATTCACATCGAGCCGCAGGAAGCGCGGTTGCACATCCGTTTCCGCATCGACGGCCTGCTGCACATGCAAACCGAGGCGGACAGCAATATTGCGCCGGCGCTGGTGTTGCGCCTGAAACTGATGTCCGGACTGGATATTTCCGAAAAGCGCCTGCCGCAGGATGGGCGTTTCAATGTGCGCGTGCGCGACCAGGCGGTGGATGTGCGTATTTCCACCATGCCGACGCAGTACGGCGAATCGGTGGTTATGCGTCTGCTTAACCAGAGCGGCAGCTTTCTTACGCTGGACAAGCTCGGTATGGACCCCGACATGCTCAAGCGATTCCGCGAAATCATCCATCGCAGCAATGGCATGGTGCTGGTAACCGGTCCCACCGGTAGCGGCAAGACCACCACGCTGTACGCCGCGCTGGCGGAAATCAACACTATCGACCAGAAAATCATTACGGTGGAGGACCCTGTGGAATACCGGCTGGCGGGGATTAACCAGGTGCAGGTCAACGAAAAAATCGATTTGTCGTTTTCGCGCGTGTTGCGTTCGACACTGCGCCAGGATCCGGATGTGATCCTGGTGGGGGAAATGCGCGATTCGGAAACCGCGCAGATCGGCATGCGTGCTGCGATGACTGGCCACTTGGTATTTTCCACGCTGCATACGCGCGACTCGGCTGGTACCCTGTTCCGTCTGGTCGACATGGATGTGCCCCAATACATGGTGGCATCTTCGGTGCAGGTGGTATTGGCGCAGCGCCTGTTACGGCGCATTTGCGAAAGCTGCAGTGAGCCGCACAGCCCGACGCCACAGGAAATCGAATGGCTGGAATTCGAAAACGTACACGCCGATCGCTGGCGTAATCTGATCCACGGACGTGGCTGTTCGCACTGCAATGGTACCGGTTACCGCGGCCGCATAGCGGTCTATGAAATGCTGGAAATGACCCGCGAACTGGTGGAAGCTGCCGGACATAGCGATGCTGGACATTTCATGGAGGCAGCCTACGCGCATATGCAGGGGCGAACATTGCTGGATCGTGCGCTGGCGCTGATGGAGCAGGGGCGGACCTCGGTGGCAGAAGTCATGCGTGTCAGTAACCAGGTGGAGGACTGATGGCGGTATTCGCCTATAAGGGAAGAAATGCGCGCGGCGATCTCGTCCAAGGCACACTGGAAGGTAGTGATAGCGGTGCCGTCGCCGACCAGTTGTTCAATATAGGCATCGTTCCCACGGAAATCAAGGCGGCCAATAGAAGAAGCGACGACACCAAGAAGGGAAGAACATGGTGGGACAATCTGTGGAGCGAGAAGAAAGTCAGCCTGGTAGAGTTGATGTTGTTCAGCCGCCAGATGCATACCCTGTTGCGTGCCGGGGTGCCTATCATGCGGGCGCTGGCCGGCTTGCAGGAATCTTCACAGAACCCGGTGTTTTCCGACATGCTGCAGGACCTGCGCGAGAGCCTGGATAACGGGCGGGAACTCAGTACAGCGATGCGGCGCCATCCAAAAGTGTTCTCGCCGTTTTACGTCAGCATGGTGCAGGTCGGCGAGATGACCGGCATGCTGGACGAAACTTTCATGCGTTTATATCACCACCTCGAGTTCGACAAGGAGATGCACGAGCGTATCAAGGGCGCAATGCGCTACCCGATGTTCGTGGTGGCGGCGATGGCCATCGCGGTCGTGATTGTGAACATTTTTGTAATTCCGCAGTTTGCCAAGGTATTTGCCGGGTTTCATGCGCAACTACCCTTGGTGACGCGCATGTTGATGGGATTTTCCGGTTTTATGGTGCATTCATGGCCGATCTTGCTGGCCATGCTGATTGCCGCAATACTGGGCTTCAGGCTGTATATTTCCACACGGGATGGCAGGTACAACTGGGATAAATACAAATTCCGGGTTCCCATTGCGGGCAAGATCATTTTTAAGTCTACATTGGCGCGTTTCGCGCGCAGCATGGCATTGGCATTCAAGAGCGGCATTCCCATCGTGCAGGGATTGAATGTGGTAGGCATGGTTGTCGACAACGAATTTATGCGTGCGCGTATCGAGCAGATGCGCGACGGGGTGGAACGCGGTGAAAGCATTTTACGTACGGCTGTTGGAGCGGGCGTGTTCAACCCAACGGTGTTGCAGATGATTGCCGTGGGCGAGGAAACCGGCGATCTGGACGGCCTGATGTTTGAGATTGCCGGCATGTACGAGCGAGAAGTGGAATACGAGGTCAAGACGCTGGCTCAGCAGATCGAGCCAATATTGATTGTGGCCCTAGGCATCATGGTGCTGATTCTGGCCCTGGGCGTATTCCTGCCGATGTGGGATTTGGGCCAGGCGGCCTTGCATCGATGACCAAGTGCCGGCAAGGGGGATTCACCCTGATCGAACTGGTCGTGGTGATCTCCATAGTAGTCATTCTCATCGGCACCTTGCTGGTCAAGGTGTCGGGTTACCAGGAACAGGCCGAGAAGGCAGCCATGCAACAGGTTGCCGGGGCGCTGCAAAGTGCACTGACCATGGAATATGGAAGCATGATGGCGCGCGGGAAGGAATCGCTGGTCTCAGAGCTACTGGTGCAAAATCCCATGGACTGGCTGTCCAAAAAGCCGGAGAATTATTCAGGAGAGTTTTATGCTCCGACGCCCAGGTCAGTGGCGCCGGGCAACTGGGTATTCGATTTGCGAACGCGGGAATTGATATATGTAATAAATCGTGGCGAGCATTTTGAGCCCGGACGGGATGGCTATAAATGGGTGCGTTATCACGTCAAACTGGTATATGCCAGCTTGCCGGGCGAGAAGAAGGAAGAGCTGGCCGGTGTGCTGTTCGAACCGGTTGAACCGTATAGTTGGTTTTCGGGAGGTGGCTGATGGGAACTCAGATAGATGCGATGACAGATTTTTTACTGATATTTACGGCGCTAGCCAGTATTGCCGGCATGCTCAGTGGAGCAACTTTGGTGCTGCGTCCGGTCTTGCTTGCAGACCTCAATAAAATGACCAATCGCTGGATTTCCACGCGTGAAGTCGAACGTTCACTGGAGCGTACGATCAATTTCGACAAGTGGTTTTACCGGCATGCCCGTATCGGCAGCACATTGATGTTGTTCGGTGCCTGCTGGGTCATCGCCTATTTCACGGTTTTCTTCGACAAGGCACATCTTGCGGTACTCCTGTCTCCGGCGAATGCGAACGCCCTGCAGGACATGGACAGGTTTCTTAACGGTTTTGTGGCGCTGGCACTGGCCGGGGGGGTGTTTGCGGCGATAGTCAGCCTGTTTCTGTTATTCCGTCCCAGTCTATTGCGCGAATTCGAAAAGGAAGCCAATCGCTGGATTTCCACCCGCCGCGCGCTATATCCCCTGGATGTCAGGCATGACGGGGTCGATCAATATGTGTTGCGTCATTATCGCCTGATAGGCATGCTTCTGCTGTTTTCCGGGCTATTCCTTTTAGGGGTGCTGATATTCCTGTGGCGCTGAGAGCATCAATCTAAAGGCTGTGGAATTTTAAATTCCAGTTCAGCAAGATAGAGTTGCATTTTCAAGTTAATTCGCTTAGAGTTGTCTTGGCTGCCTATCCGGCCATGCTGCGGCATGGCCGGATAGGCAGTTTCAAAACAGGCTGCGGCCTGATAACTTTGACAAAACTAGGAGAAGTTGAAATGAAACGACAACAAGGTTTTACTCTGATTGAACTGATTGTGGTCATCGTGATTCTGGGCATTCTGGCGGCAACGGCGCTGCCCAAGTTCTTCAACCTGAAGAACGATGCGTCGACAGCTGCGGTACAGGGTGTGGCTGGCGGGATTTCCGGCGGCAATGCCATCAATTACGCCGTACGCAGTTTGCACTCCGGCAGCGGCGTGGCGGTAACTGACTGTAGCGTTGCCGGCAGCTTGATTGAGGGCGGATTGCCTACCGGTTACACAGCTCAAACTTCGGCAGTGACTGCCGGTAATACGGCAGCCTGTACGTTGACCGGTCCGAATGGCCAGACGGCGACTTACAACGTGACCGGGATTAACTAATAGCCAACATGCATGGGCCACCGTGCCCAGCGGCAGTCTGACAGGGGAGCGTGCTCCCCTGTTTTTGCGTGGAGGATTGGATTCTGTGCAAATCTGCGTGCGCACGGTTCCCCGGCAGTAAAAATATGGATGATCATTGCAGGCTAGTCGGGCTCCCGCATACTGCCGCCGATACGGTGGTTCACGGGCGTGAGTGCCACTATGCAGTTGCTCCCGGATATATGCGAGGGTTTACGCTGATCGAACTCGTCATGACGATAGTCATCGTCGGTGTACTCGCGGTTACGGTGTTTCCGCGCTTTTTCGATCGCCTCACTTTTGATAGCCGCAGTTTCTCCGATGGCGTGATCGCTACCGTGCGCTATGCGCAGAAGGCTGCCATCGCCAAACATCGCTTCGTATGCGTAACCATTACCTCAAGCAATGTTTCCCTGAAATACGGGACGACCAGTGCGTGTGCGGACGGCTCTTTACAGATTCCCCCGGGTAAGTCCAGCCTCGGCGTGCCCGGCGGCGTTACCGTTACGGCGGCCAGTTTCAGCTTCGATTCGCTGGGAAGACCCAGCGCACCGCAAAGTATCCTGATCAATGGCGGGGGTGTTGCCAAGACAATAACTGTCGCAGCGGAGACGGGATATGTATATTAACCTGTTGCGCCACTCCGGAAGTAAATTTCGCCAGGCGGGCATCAGCTTGATCGAGTTGATCATATTCATCGTGATAATCAGTATTGCTCTCGTCGGTATCCTGCTGGTGATGAACCAGACCACGATGCACAGTGCCGATGCTCTGCTGCGCAAGCAGTCGCTGGCAATAGCGGAGTCGCTGCTGGAAGAGGTCGAACTGATGCCGTTCACCTGGTGCGACCCGGACGATCCAAGCGCCGTGAGCGCGACAAGCTACGCCGGCTGTACCGCCTCGCAGCAAAATGCGAATTCCTACCCTGCGGCCGAGTCGCGCGGCAGTCTTACCAGTCCATTAGACAATGTAGTGGATTACAGCAACTACACCATGTCGCCGGTCCAGGATATCAATGGCGTGGGGATCAGTGGACTGACCGGGTATTCGGCCCATGTGGCGATTACGCACGTCGGCACCTCCTATCTTGGCGTGGCCGATAACGATGCCGGTTTGCAGATTACCGTGACGGTTACCGCGCCGAACGGCGAACAGCTACAACTGGACGGTTACCGCGCGCGTTATGCGCCGAACGGGACATGATGAGCAGATTCACAAACCAGCGCGGATTCACCCTGGTCGAGATGATCGTGGTGATCGTAATTACCGGCATCATCGGCGGCATCGTGGCTGTTTTCCTGAGATCGCCGGTCGAAGGCTACGTAACCAGTGCACGCCGCGCGGAGATGACTGATATTGCGGATACCGCGCTGCGTCGCATTAATCGCGACCTGCACTCGGCTTTGCCGAACAGCGTCCGGGTTACTGGCACATGCAGCGGGACTACGACCTGTTATCTGGAATTTTTGCCGACTACTGGAGGAGGGCGTTACCGGGCCAACACTGCCGGCGGGACGGGAAGCTGTGCAGGAGTTGCGGGAAATACCAAAGGCGATGCCCTTTCCTTTACTACTACCGATACCTGTTTTGAAGTGCTGGGCCCCATGCCGGCCATCACGGCCGGTACAGACGAAGTTGTCGTATATAACCTGGGAATTTCAGGTGCCAGTGCCTATACCGGGAACACGTTGGCAACAGATAATCGGCGGGCAATCGCTGCGGCGGGAGCAAACAATCTGCAAATCGCTTCGGCAAATGCGCTGCCCTTCGATTCGCCGGGGCGTCGTTTTCAGATCGTCAGTACGCCGGTAACTTACGTGTGTGCGCCCGCAACCAGTGGCAACAATGGTGCGGGTACCCTTACTCGCTGGTGGGGTTACACGATACAGCCGAGCCAGCCGACGACGATACCGGCCGGGGCATCTTCGGCATTGCTGGCAGACAAAGTCAGCAGTTGCAGCTTTGTATATGACACCTACGTTGTGGCGCAACGCTCCGGGCTGGTCACCATGCGGCTGGGCATCATGGAAAACAGCGACAGCATTAGTCTGTACAGTGCTGCCCACGTCAACAACGAGCCTTGAGCGATGTACATGAAAAGCACAATTCGAGGTCTGCAACGTGGAGTCAGCCTGATAACGGCGATCTTCCTGCTGGTAGTGCTGAGTGCGCTGGGCGTGATGATGCTGACATTCTTCACTGCGCAGCAACAGAGTTCCACGGTGGATGTCCTGGGCGCTCGCGTCTATCAGGCAGCACGGGCAGGTGTCGACTGGGGCGCATTCCAGGTTCTGCAGTCCGGAGTGGGCTGTGTGCCTACCAGCACCGTAACACTTGGCGGCACGCTGGCGCCATTCAATGTGGTGGTGAATTGCAGTTCCACAGCGTATACCGAGGGAGGGGGTTCGGTAACGGTATATAGTATCACTTCCACCGCGAAATCAGCGGGAACGCCTGATCAGGTTGGCTACGTGGAGCGGGTAATCGACGTCACCATTGCCCAATAGACGGTGCCGCAACGACGGCAGTTCACGTTTGAATTTCGACAGCTATTCGGCGTTTATAAAAAACAATAATGATTTCATATACATGAGAGAGGCTTATTGAGATAAAATGGATAAATTCCAGCCAGACGGACGCAGGCAATCTTTTTGGAAAACTTATTGACAACAAATAGTTGTTAGATTATTTTAAGCTAATATATGCAGATACCCCTGTTATCTAAATTGATCAGCAGTACCAGTCGGGATGCCGGCTGGTTCGCCATTTGCGTGCAAATGGGGGGTATCTATTTGACGCAGGTCAAACAGGTAGCCGGTCGACCGCGGGTGATGGTCTGCCAATTTTACCCGGTGGAAGATATGACCGCAGCCGCGCTGGAGAAGGTTTTCAAGGAAGCGCATGTCGGCAGGTATCACTTTACTACTTTGCTGGCCGCCGGCGATTACCAGATACTGATGGTGGATGCGCCGAATGTACCTGTGGACGAGCTGAAAACCGCAATACGCTGGCGCATCAAGGATGCATTGAGTTACCACATCGACGATGCAAGCGTGGACGTGCTGCAAATACCCACCAGCAAATACGGGTCGGAGCGCCCCCAGTCCATGTATGCGGTAGCAGCATCCAATTCAACCATCCAGCAACGCATTAACCTGTTCGAGAGTGCCAAAATACCGCTGAATGTGATCGACATTCCGGAAATGGCGCAACGCAATGTTGCGTCCCTGTTCGAAGAAAAGGGGCGGGCGCTGGCACTGCTTGCCTTCGACGAAAGCGGCGGTCTGCTGACCTTTACTGCAGATGGGGAACTGTATCTCGCGCGGCGCATCGAGATCACGCTGGGACAATTGCAGGATGCAAACCCGGATCTGCGGCAGCAACATCAGGATCGGGTGGAGCTGGAAGTGCAACGTTCGCTGGATTACTTCGGGCGTCAGTATCACTACATTCCGGTGAACCGGCTACTGGTCTCTGTGCTGGAGGAGACGAACCTGGCGTCCATGCTGGCGGACAACCTGGATTTGCCGGTCGAGCAGCTTGACCTGGCGCAGGCGATGGACGTCAGTGCGGTGCCTGCACTGGAACAGAAGGACTTTGCCGTGCATGTCCTGCACCCGCTGGGTGCTGCGTTGCGACAGGAAAGGCGGGCGCTATGAGTCAGCAGATCAACCTGTTCAACCCGATTTTCATGAAACAGAAAAAGTATTTTTCTGTGGTCACGATGTTGCAGGCATTGGGATTGATCGTGGCAGGATCGGCGGTGTTCTATGCCTATGCGGCCTATCAGGTGAATCAGCTGGCGCAACAGTCTGCCGCAACGACCAAGCGCTATGCGCTGGAGCAGAATCGGCTGGCACGCTATCTGTCCGAATATTCGCCACAGAAAGCGACGCAGCAACTGGAACAGGAGATGCGTAAACTGGAAGCGCAGGCGGCAGCGCAGCAGGGCATTATTGCTACCCTGAAAAGCGGGGCCATGGGTAATACCACGGGTTATTCGGGATATTTGCGTGCCTTTGCACGACAAGTGGTGCCCGGGTTGTGGTTGAGCGGTTTTGACATCGAGGGAGATGGTACACAAATCAGCCTGCATGGCGGCGTCCTGAAGCCGAGTCTGGTGCCGGCCTATATTCAGCGCCTGAACCGGGAAAAGATCATGCACGGGAAGTCGTTTGCGGCATTGCAGATGCAGCAGCCGAAAGGCAAGGACGGCAAGGTGGCGGGTCGCTACGTGGAATTTACCTTGCATTCCTCGGAAACGGGTGGTGCCCCGAAATGATCAGGGAATACTGGGACAAGCTGAATGGCAAGGTGGACGCGCTGTCGCTGCGTGAGCGTGTGCTGATCTTTGCTGCCGCTGCGTTCATGCTGGTGTCGCTGATCAACACATTGATTCTTGACCCGTTGCTGACAAAACAAAAGACGTTGTCGACACAAGTGGTGCAGCAACAGGAGAAAATGAAAGCAGTACGCGCTCAATTAGCCGAGGTGCTGCAGGCCAAACGCAATGATGCGAGTTCCCCATTACGTCAGCGCCTGGCCCAGCTCAGGCAGCAGCTCGTCGAAGGCGAGCGCTATATCAAGGGGCGTAGCGACCGCCTGGTGCCGTCGGATAAAATGGCTGATGTGCTGGAGCAGATGCTGAACAAGAATGGCCATCTGCAACTGGTTGATTTGAAGACACTGCCCGTGGCTCCGTTGATGGAGAAAAATGCCGGCAAGGGAAATGGCGGAGATGCCAACCCTGCGCCGGCGGCATTCGGGAAACAGGTATTCAAGCATGGTGTGCAGATTACTGTTCGTGGCAGCTATCCCGACATGCTGAGATATCTGAAAGCGCTGGAGCATTTGCGAGCGCAAATGTTCTGGGGAAGGGCGCAGCTGGCTGTAACCCGGTATCCGGTGGCGGAGTTGACGCTGACAGTGTATACATTGAGCTTGGACAAGACATGGCTGGTAGTATGAGCGGACTCTGGAAATTAGGCTGGGGCTTGTTGCTGGGGATATTGCCGCTTGCGGTCGTGGCCGAAGTGCTGCCTGATCCCACCATGGTACCGGCCGAGGTAAGGGCGCCGGTTGCCATGGAAGCGGGAGCTGCACAGGATAGCGGCCTGCAATCCATTATTATCGCGCCCGGGCGGCGAGCGGCAATTATCAATGGCCAGACGGTGGAGCAGGGTGGAAAATACGGCGATGCCAGACTGATCAAAGTGAATGAGAGCAGTGTGGTGCTGCGCGGGCCACAGGGGAAGCAGGTGCTGAGACTGTTTCCCGGGGTCGAGATCAGGAAAGACAAGGGGCAATCATTGCACAGCAAACCGCTTGCCGTCAGGCGGGTTACAGCAGGAAAAAAGGCAGGGGAAAAGGCGGTCGTTAATACCGCACCGCGGGAGGAGAAATGAAACGAACGTTAAGCATGCTCGTGCTTATGATGCTGACAGCTTGTGCTGCGCCGAGCGCGAAGAACAGTACGGCCAAGGCGATACGCGACGAGATGAATGCAGCTGCACAGGAAAGTGCAAAGGACAACAGGGATCAGGCCGCTGCGGTCAACAACGCCTTGTTGCCTCCGGTTGAGGTCATGCCCAGGGGGAAAGCAAGGCCGTCTGAAGTCAGGTTCGACCTGACCGTCAATAGCACACCGGCCAAGCAGGTATTCATGGCCATTGTTTCCGGTACGCGCTACAGCATGCTGGTGCATCCTGATGTTGCCGGCAGCATATCTCTTAATCTCAAGGATGTAACGGTTTTCGATGCGCTGGAGGCAATTCGCAACCTGTACGGCTACGAATACAAGGTGGACGGTACGCGCATCTATATTCAGCCGCTTTCGCTGCAGACCCGTATCTTCCAGGTGAATTACCTGACCGGGATACGCAAGGGAAAGTCTTCGTTGCGCGTAACTTCGGGCTCTGTTTCCGATACGCCCAATACCGGGACGACGGGGACGACGACAACGACGAGTAATACCAACCAACAGCAGGCTCCGGACAGCAGCAAGGTCACGACGACGACCGACACCGATTTCTGGGATGAGTTGAGCAAGGCGATACATACCATCGTCGGCAACGAGAAAGGGCGCAGTGTCGTGATCAGCCCGATGTCGGGCGTAATTGTAGTGCGTGCCATGCCGGATGAACTGCGGAATGTGGCGGCTTACCTCAAGGCTTCGCAGATCTCGGTCGAACGCCAGGTAATCCTCGAGGCGAAGATCATCGAGGTGCAACTGAGTAGCGGGTTCCAGTCGGGTGTGAACTGGGGGGCATTCAAGAGCAGCCCGAACAGCCTTACCTCGCTTGGTCAACTGGGCGCTTCCACTACGCTGCAGCCCAGCGCAGGGGGAACGGCGCAAGCGCTCAGCAATTCGCTGTTGACTGCAACGCCCGGTTCGAACCTGGTTTCTTCGGCGGCGAACGTGGCGACCAATCCCATTACCGGCCTGACCGGAACTGCCGGCTCGATGTTCGGCATGGCATTCCAGACCGGCAGCTTTGCTGCGCTGTTGAACTTCCTGGAAACGCAGGGTGACGTACACGTGTTGTCCAGCCCGCGCATTGCGACGCTGAATGACCAGAAGGCGGTGCTGAAGGTTGGGACCGACGAGTTCTTCGTGACCAACGTAACTACCACCACAACTACTGGTACCGCAACCACCACCACGCCGTCGGTGACGCTGCAGCCGTTCTTCTCCGGCATTGCGCTGGACGTAACGCCGAGCATCGACAAGAATGATGACATCATCCTGCATGTGCATCCTTCGGTCAGCGTAGTGTCGACAGTAACCAAGACAGTGAGCGTCGGCGGAACCGGCGGTACGCTCAGCCTGCCGCTGGCTTCCAGTTCGGTATCCGAGACCGACAGCATCGTGCGCGCGCACGACGGGCAGATCGTGGCAATCGGCGGCCTGATGCGGCAGGCATCGACCAATGACAGTTCCGGCCTGCCGGGGCTGCCGAAGACGCTGTTCGGGCAGACCAACGTAAGTACGCAAAAACGTGAACTGGTGATCCTGCTGAAGGCAACCGTGGTGGACAGCAACAAGGACTGGTCTAAGGATATTGCGAACAGCCGCGACCGGCTCGACGAGCTGACCCGCTAGGGCATGTATCTAGAGCACTTCGGACTGCGTGAATTTCCCTTCGGGCTGACACCGGACACCAGCTTTTTTTTCGCCTGTTCCAGTTATCAGGAGGCGCTCAATACCTTGCTGGTGGCGGCACGCAACGGCGAAGGTTTCATCAAGATCGTGGGCGAGGTGGGCAACGGCAAGACGCTGCTGTGCCGCAAGTTTATTGCCACGCTTAGCCTCGGGGAAGATTCCACTACTGCCATCGGCACGCAGGATGAAACTGCCGGCAACAGAAACGCGGCAAAATTCATTACCGCCTACATTCCCAACCCCTATCTCGAGCCGCGCAGCCTGCTGCTGGCGCTGGCCGATGAATTTCGCATCAAGCTCGACCCTGTTGTCGATCAGCACCAGTTGCTCAAGGGCCTGACGCTTGCCTTGCTGAATTTCGCGCGCGAGGGCAAGCGGGTGCTGGTGTGCCTGGACGAGGCGCAGGCCATGCCCTTGGAGAGCCTGGAGGTATTGCGTCTGCTCACCAATCTGGAAACCGAGAAGCGCAAGCTGATGCAGGTGGTGTTGTTCGGTCAGCCGGAACTGGATGAGCGGCTCAAGCAGAACTCGGTGCGGCAACTGCGTCAGCGCATCAGCTTCCAGTATGTGCTGGAGGGCTTGCGCAAAAACGAGCTGGATCGCTATCTGCGGTACCGCTTGGCCGTTGCCGGGTACAAGGGAGACACGCTGTTTCATCGGGGCGCCGTGGATGCGCTGCAACGGGTGACGCACGGCACGCCGCGCCTAGTGAACATCATTGCGCACAAGGCGTTGCTGCTGGCCTATGGGGAAGGGCGGCAGCAGGTGCTGGCACGCCATGTGCGTCGCGCCGCCGCCGATACGCCGGAGGCGCGACGCGACTGGATGGCATGGTGGTGGGGCATTGCCGCACTTGCCGTTGCCGGCATGGCCATAAGCTGGATGTTGCTGCAATGAGCCTCATCAATCAGGTACTGAATGATCTCGAAAAGCGCGGCACGGATGCTGTGGCAAAAACCGATATCGTTCGCGCCGTGCCAACAACAGCGGCGGGGTGGCAAAGGCCAGTGGCCTGGGGGCTGGCTGGTCTGGTGCTGGTTGCGGTATTGGCCGGGGGGGTGTTATGGAAAATCAGGCAACACAAACCTGTGCCGCATGCGGCAAAACCAATAGTAACAGCCAAACCGAAAGTGGAAGCGGCCAAGACAGCTCCTCAACCACAATCAGCCAAGTTGGCAGCAGTACAACAACCGGAAGACTATCCGGCGCCCAGCCTGAGCCTCAGCTTTGAACTGTCATCGATTCCGTTACCGTCCAGCAAACCGGCACCGCAGCCCGCAGCACCGGCAAAACAAAGCAAGGTGCCGAAGAAACGACAGCCGGTCCCGGTAAAACGCCAAGTCCATGTTGCGCAGGAAAAGCCCAAGGCGCCGCCAGCGAAAACGGAGATGCAGGAGGAATACGGTGGGCCGCCGATCAAACACATCAGTCCGCAGCAGCAGGCACAGGATGAATTCAACCAGGCGCTTGCGTTGATCCAGCAGGGACGCAAGAGCGAAGCCTTGCCGCACCTTAAAACAACATTGGAGCTTGATCCGGACCTTGCTGCGGCGCGCCAGGCCCTTGTCGGCCTGTTGCTGGAGAGCAAGCGCAATGCCGAAGCCGAAAGCCTGTTACAGCAGGGATTGCGACACAACCCGAGACAGGCAAGCCTGGCTATGCTGCTGGCGCGATTGCAGGTCGAGCGCGGCGCGTTACAGCAGGCACTGGGTACGCTGGATACGACCATGCCGTTTGCCGACCAGCAGCCCAGTTATCATGCATTTGTAGCGGCGGTATTGCAGCGCCTGAACCGGCACAAGGAGGCGATTACGCATTACCAGATCGCTTTACACTTGGCGCCCAACTCCGCGGTATGGTGGATGGGGTTGGGTATTTCCCAGCAGGCGGTGGACGACGACGAGGATGCGCGCACTTCCTTCCGGC
>Ga0102953_1001071_pt1 | contig 17780 bp, 20 predicted proteins | sample SalPon2A_C_D2_MG_FD_78509 | JGI IMG/M metagenome (GOLD analysis project Ga0102953, IMG submission 78509) | Soil microbial communities from South San Francisco under conditions of wetland restoration - Salt Pond MetaG R2A_C_D2_MG | ecosystem: Environmental > Terrestrial > Soil > Wetlands | place... | reverse complement strand
TAGAACGTGGATTCCGGTTTCAAAGACTAAGGGTTCAAGTGAGCTGAAATCAAAGCATTTCTAATGATTGTTAAGTAAAACGTTTACCAAAATCAGAAATTTCAACACTCAAAAACGATTTATACGAAAAAGCCCGGCTGGAATTCGAAGGGCTTTGAAGTCCTTTAAAACCAACCGAGCCAATCAACAAAACAATGCTTATCAAGAACGAGAAAGACTTGGGATAGCAGAGATGGATATTTATTTTTCCGAAAAGAATATGGGGGTAGTATCCTAATTTGAATTCTGAATAATAAGAAAATATTGGCTTTAAAAATATAATCTCCTGATTATTTAAAAATGCCTTGCCAAATGTAGGCTTCTTTTTTGCTTTAATCTATCTATTTAACCTCTTATAGATTATTATTTCCTAACCATTCTGAATTATTTTATTATTGAAAGCTATGGAATGGTTTAAAATAAATATGCCTGTCCAAGATTCTGCGGAAGTCCTAAAATCTATTAGAAAAATTATTAACTATACTCACAAAGCAGACTCACAAAGAATTGCTTGTTTTACAAAAGTTGTTCATAATGGGTCAATCAATGTATTCTTTACAGAAGAAACTATTAAAGGCTTACCGGGTGTTTTAAGAGAAGAATATAATCTTCAAAAATGTGCTCCCCCTTCTCAAAAACCTGATAAGGAGGGTTCTTTTTTGACTTATCAATTTGGTTATTCCCATTTACTTTCAACTTCTGAAAAGAAGTCAGTAAGTCAAAGAAAATCAACTTAAAATCTACTTATCATTAAATTTCCATCTAACAATTACTTAGTGACTGCCTTTCCTTAAAGATGCAATTATTCAAGATATTTACCGAGTTTAGCAAATCCTCTGCCCTTAGATGAGAGTAAATTTCTTGTTGCCTAATCTCTTTCATTTATATATGTTTCGTCGAATCCTTTGTAACTGATTTATACCTGGTAGAGTTAACCATTCTCCACAATAAAATAATTGAGAAACTTGATAAGGGTGGGGTGGGAGTTGGCTATCTCGTCCAGGATTCAAAACCGGAACGCAAGGTTGCATATTAACAAACTAATAGAGAGTGCAATATGATTAAACTGATTTCCAAATTTAGCTTATTGTTAACAATTCTTACAGTCCTTTACCTTTTTATTTCAGGAAACGTTTTTGCTTCTTCCCCATTCGTCATAGCCGGGCAGTTACTGGCAGTTGCGTTAAATATATGGTCCAGATTGTCCTTTCAAAAAGGGCAATTTAGTGTACACGCCGAGCCAAAGGAAGGGACCTTGCTGAATAAGGGGCCTTACCAATTCATACGTCATCCTATGTATGCAGCTGCTCTCCTCTTTATATGGTCAAGCATATTTGGGCATTTATCATTCATCAATGTTATTATTGGTCTGGTGGCAACAGGTGTAGCAGTCATTAGAATTACGGTAGAAGAAAGGCTTTTGCAATCACAATATCCTGATTATTTACAATATGCAAAAAAAACAAATCGGATTATTCCATTTATATTTTAATATCTACAATAGAGAGTTAGGATAGTCTCCTTTCCAAACTTAAGCCTGCCAATATCCTTACTGGCGGGCTTTTTAATTATTCTGCTTATTCACAGAATTCAGCAATTCCTCAACTTTCAAAAGGGAGTATGTCCTGGTTATATATTTGCATTTCAATGATTTTTCCTAATAATAAAAACATTTATAAATAATTTTGTTTAATTTATTTCCTATATCAAACAGGATAGAACAAAGCGTGGAAAAATTTGCAGAACATTTTTATTCCGCGTAAAGGTGAAGCAGGAAAAAATAAATAACATTCTCAACAATTATTAAGAGGAGTGAATTATGAACCTGGTAGAACGAGCAAAGAATATTATCGTAACACCTAAAACAGAGTGGCCTGTAATTGCCTCTGAAACTTCAAATACCCAGCAAATTATGGTAACATATATTCTGCCGCTAACCGTTCTTGTAGCCATTGCAAACATTATTGGTTGGGGCGTCATTGGTTCCGTTTACACTTCATTTAAGTGGGGTATTGCGATGGGGCTTGTTCAGTTCTTTTCAATTTTTATCTCAATCTTCATAGGTTCTTTGGTTATAAATGCGCTTGCCCCGAATTTCGAATCGACCAAAGATTCCGGAAGAGCTATGCAGCTTGTTGCTTATTCATATACGCCCTCGCTTGTCGGCGGTATGTTAGCAATTTTTCCTGTTATTGGATGGATTGGCACATTGTTCGGAATATATGGGCTTTACTTATTGTATCTTGGTTTGCCAACTATGATGAAAACCCCGAAGGATAAAGTTCCGATTTATTTTATTATTTCTCTTGTCGTGATGGTAATCGTTTATTGGTTAATAGCTATGGTCCTTACAAGCATTTTTCTTGCGGCGTTCGGTTTGAGCATTTACGGATTGTCAGGGGCATATTGAAATTGACCGGGGCAGAGTGTTTACTTTAAATTGATTAGATAGGCGTTTTAATTTCATTGAAAGTCTATACAGGGCTTGTATGGATGTTTAATATTAATTATGAGACCATCTTTCAGTAATTAAGTTTGTTTACTGAATTCAGCAAATTTTCATCTCTCTAATACTTTTACCGCATCTTTATTATTTCCGCTTGCTTTAACTGATTTCTTTAGCTCATTACTGAGGATTAAATCAAATTCCTTTTCATCAATGAATAGAGGATTAATTTAGGGAATTTTAGGTGCTTTTATTTTATCAAAGGGATTTTTTTCAATATATCCCAGACTATTGCCTTATTAAAAGCAATTCTCAAATTATTATAATTGTGTTTAGCTGAATATTTGCCTCATTTGATCAAAAAAGGATTCTTCATTTTATGCCTTCCTTTTAGTTCTCAGAGTGTTAAGTATCTTTATCTTTTGTTCTGATTTGCATAAATTTTACCTCTGAAAAAAGTACAATTTCAGCTTTTTTTCTGCGCCCGTAGTTCAACTGGATAGAACGTTGGATTCCGGTTCCAAAGGTTGCAGGTTCAAGTCCTGCCGGGCGTACAAATTCTTTTTTATTTTTTTAATGGAACATTGGCTAAAATTGTTATAAATTAATAGTCTTGTTTGTAAAAAAACTTGCCTGTCAGAAGGTTTTTATAAATTTTAACAAAGTATAGAATTAAGGATGTATTAATGCTTACAAAGAGAAAAAAGCTTTCAAAAAAAGAGATCAAACAGGATAAACTTGTTGAAACTTATTATAAACTATATGGTTTTTTTGAAGAAAACAGTCAGAGACTTTTACTATACGGTGGAATTTTAGTTGTTTTAGTATTTGCGATTATTTTTTACGTAAATAACAAAAAACAAAAAAATGAAACTGCCGGTGTTGAATTGGCAAAGGTCATGGATTCCTATGATAAAGGGAATTATGTTGAGGCTATTCAAGGCGTTCCAGGTACTTCGAATATTGGTCTTAAGAAAATTGTCGATGAATACGGAAGTACTGAAAACGGTGAAACTGCTAAGATTTATCTTGCAAATAGTTATATGTTTCAGGGCAAAACTGATGAAGCTTATAATGTTTACAAGGATTATAGTGGCAGCATAAATATGTATAAAGCAACGGCACTAGCTGGGCAGGCAGCACATTTTGTAGATAAAAAAGACTTTAAAAAAGCTGCTGATTTATATGAAAAAGCCGCTCGCGTTTCAGATACTGATGTACTTAATCCTAATTACCTTTTAAAAGCAGGCATAAACTACATGAAATCCGGAAATAATACAGATGCAAAAGCTCTTTTTGAGAAAGTTCAGGATAATTATAAAAATTCTTCCGCTGCTAGAGAGGTTCCCCGTTATATAGCTCAGGTAGATCAAAACTAATATTGAAATTGCAGTATATCCTAGATTTTAAAAACCGTAAGTTTTCTTAAGGTTTTATTATATTTATGCCATCTTTTGATCATTTTATGTAAAAAATCTATCAATTTTTGAAATTAACCTTTCTTGACTTTCATGCCGTATTGTTCTATTTTTTTCGTCTATTTATAAACTATTTTATTTTGAATTCTATGGCAGACACATCAGATTTCCGGAATGGACTTATCTTAAATTTTAAAAATGATCTTTATACTATAGTAGAATTTCAACATGTTAAACCAGGAAAGGGCGGTGCATTTGTAAGAAGCAAATTAAAAAACCTGAAAACCGGTCGAGTTATAGACAATACATTTCGCTCTGGAGAGGGAGTAGAAATTGTTCGTGTAGAAAGAAGAAAGTATCAATACCTGTATCGTGAAGGGGATTTTTTAGTTTGTATGGATAATGAAACTTATGAACAGATAAATGTTTCTATAGAATTATTTGGCAACGGCGTTAATTTTTTAAAAGAAAGCACAGAGGTTGATATTTTATTTAACGGAACCGAGATAATAAGTGTAGAAATCCCAATTTTTGTTCAGTTAAAGGTTACCGAAACTGAGCCAGGCTTTAAGGGGGATACTGCAACAGGTGCGACCAAGGCCGCGAAACTTGAAACCGGAGCTACAATTAATGTCCCTTTGTTTATTAATGTGGACGACATTCTGAAAGTTGACACGAGAACAAGCGACTATGTTGAGAGAGTAAAATCCTAAAAATAGAGAGGTAATTACAATGGATCTAAACCTCATAAAAAAATTGGTAAAATTAGTTAATACCAGTGAAATAACGGATCTGGAAATTGAAGAAGATGGGTTAAAGGTTAAAATTGCAAAGAAACCACATACATCTTACGGCGGAGAGCATCATCAGTTTATTTCTCCAGCTCACATAGCATTACAAAATACCACTGCTGCACCTGTACCTCCTGCTGAGGAAAAAAAATCAGTTGAAAGTTCAAAATCTGCAAATATGCACGAAATAAAATCTCCGATAGTCGGAACATTTTATAGAGCGCCTGCTCCTGATGCAGACCCCTATGCCCAGGTAGGTGATACTGTCACAAGCGGTTCAGTCTTGTGTATAGTTGAGGCGATGAAACTGATGAATGAAATTGAATCTGATGTAGGTGGAAAGATAGTTAAAATATTAGCTGAGAACGGAAAACCAGTGGAATATAATCAACCATTGTTCCTGATAGAAACTAGCTAATTTTTTGATTTAGAAATAGAGGACAAATTGTTTAATAAAATTTTAATTGCCAACCGTGGTGAAATTGCTTTAAGAGTTATTAGAACCTGTAAGGAACTTGGTATTAATACTGTTGCTATTTACTCTGAAGCAGATAAAGATGCTCTGCATGTAACATTTGCTGATGAGGCAGTTTGTATAGGTCCCGCACCGAGCCGTGATAGTTACCTAAAAATTCCACTAATTATTTCCGCAGCGCAAATTACCGGTGCAGATGCAATACATCCAGGCTATGGCTTCCTTGCAGAAAATGCCAACTTTTCTGAAATATGTGCAGAATCTGATATAAAATTTATTGGCCCTTCTCCTAAAATGATTAATGCAATGGGGGATAAATCCTATGCAAAAGATACAATGAAGAAAAACGGTGTTCCCGTAATACCGGGGAGCGATGGAGTTGTAACAGAATTAAATGAAGGAAAAAAAATTGCACTGGAAGTAGGTTACCCCATAATTATAAAAGCATCGGCAGGCGGAGGCGGTAAAGGAATGCGCGTTGTCTGGGAAGAAAAAGACTTGGAAAAGGCTTTTCAAACTGCCAGTAACGAAGCAGAATCGGCTTTTGGCAATGCTGCTGTTTACATTGAAAAATTTATTGAAGATCCGCGCCATGTGGAGATTCAAATTGTAGGCGATAGTGAGGGAAAAGCTTATCACTATGGTGAACGTGATTGTTCTGTGCAAAGAAGACATCAGAAATTAATTGAAGAATCACCATCACCCGTAATAGACCAGGCAATGAGAGATAAAATGGGTGAGACTGCAATCCTTGGAGCTGAGGCTGTTAAATACGAAGGTGCAGGTACAATAGAATTTTTGGTAGATAAATACAAGAATTTTTATTTCATGGAAATGAATACGAGAATTCAGGTTGAGCATCCAGTAACTGAATGGGTTTATGGTGTTGACCTGATTCGTCAACAAATCCTTGTGGCGGCAGGAGAAAAGATTGAAACTCTACCTAAAAAGCCGGTTGGTCACAGTATGGAATTCAGAATAAATGCTGAGGACCCTGCTGCAGGTTTTCGGCCTTCTCCAGGTAGAATCGAATCATTGCATTTTCCAGGTGGCTATGGTGTAAGAGTGGATTCTCACATTTACCAGGGATACAGCATTCCTCCTTATTATGATTCATTAATTGCGAAATTAATTGTTTGGGGCAAAAATCGACAGCACACAATTGCAAGGGGAAGAAGAGCCCTGGAAGAATTTACTGTTGAAGGAATTAAAACGACAATCCCGTTCCATTTAAAAGTTCTTGAAGATGATAGGTTTTTAAGCGGAAATTTTGATACAGGTTTTCTGGAAAACTTCAGTTTTTAAACATAATTTAGGATAGCTATTTTATTTAAATAAATTTTCCTGGGTTTCTACTAACCCGGCAATCTGAATAATTTGAGGTAACAATGAATTTCCCGTCAAATCTGAAATACACAAATGATCACGAATGGATTTTAGTAGAAGGTAATAACGGAACAATTGGTATAACAGAGTACGCTCAGGGAGAACTCGGCGATGTTGTATTTGTTGATATAGATCCAAATATAACTGAAATTAATGCTGGCGAATCTTTTGGCACTATTGAAGCTGTTAAAACCGTTAGTGAGCTTTTAGGTCCTTGTAGCGGAAAAATTACGGAAATAAACAAAGAATTAGTTGATAGTCCCGAACTTGTTAATTCAGATCCATATGGAAAAGGCTGGATGGCTAAAATAGAAATCAGCGATTCGGCTGAGTTAAATAATCTGCTTGATAGTGAGGCTTATAAAAAATTGATCGGGCAATAAAATAGATTGAATAGATTAAATAAGCAAAAATTTTAATAATTTTTCTTTAGTTCAGTTTATATATCTAAAAACAAAATCCTGCAAACGGATTTTGTTTTAAATGCCACTCCGGAAAATTAATGCTTAATAAAGAAAATATACTAATTATAGATTTTGGCTCACAATTCACACAATTGATTACAAGGCGTATTAGAGAGGCAAACGTCTATTCTGAAATTCATCCCCACATAATTACGGTAAAAGAAGTAAAAAAAATAAATCCAATTGGAATTATTCTGTCTGGCGGGCCAATGAGCGTTTATGATAAAGATGCTCCGCAGATAGATAATGCAATTTTTCATTTAAATATCCCGGTTCTTGGTATTTGTTACGGATTGCAGATTATCTGTAAAAATTTTAACGGTTCAGTAGAACCTGCAAACGATAGAGAATATGGTAAGTCAACTCTGAAAATTTCTAACAGCGAAAGCAAGATATTTAAGGACGTGAAAATAAATTCAACTGTCTGGATGAGTCACGGTGATTATCTGACTAAAATGCCTGCAGGTTTTTCAATTACTGCCATTTCAGATTCTTCACCAATTTGTGCAATAGACAATCCTGAAAAAGATATTTATGGTGTTCAGTTCCATCCTGAAGTTATGCATACTGAAGAGGGACCTAAAATAATTAATAATTTCCTTTTTGATGTTTGCAAATGTACTGGAAACTGGAATCCACATAATTTTGTTGAAATGTCAGTTAAGTCTATTAAAGAAAAAGTAGGAAATTCCAAGGTTATTTGTGCTTTAAGCGGCGGGGTTGATTCAACAGTTGCTGCAGTACTTGTCAAAAAGGCCATTGGTGATAATCTTATCTGTATTCATATTGATTCCGGCTTAATGAGGAAAAATGAAAGTGCCACGATAAAAGAGGTATTTGATGAACAACTTGATCTTGGAATAATTCACATTGATGCTTCTGAAAGATTTTTAAAAAAGCTTAAAGGCGTTTCTGATCCCGAAATAAAAAGAAAAATTATTGGTAATACTTTTATTGAAGTATTTGAAGAAGAAGCAAAGAATTTCGATAATGTAAAATTCCTAGTGCAGGGAACTCTTTACCCTGATGTCATCGAATCTGTTTCTGTTAAAGGTTCTTCCGTTACGATTAAAACTCATCACAATGTTGGCGGGCTTCCTGAAAAAATGGCACTGAATCTAATTGAGCCATTCAGGGAATTATTTAAAGATGAAGTAAGAAATGTGGGGAGAGAATTAAATATTCCTGAAAATTTTATTGAAAGACATCCATTCCCTGGTCCCGGACTTGCTGTTAGAATTATTGGAGATGTTACAAAAGACAAACTTGACATTTTAAGGGAGGCTGACGATATTTTTATCAGTGAACTTCATAATTATAAAATCTATAATAACATCTGGCAGGCCTTTTGTGTCCTTTTGCCAATTCAAACTGTTGGTGTAATGGGTGATGCGCGTACATATGAAAATGTAGTTGCATTAAGAGCGGTTACATCAACTGACGGAATGACTGCCGATTGGTTCAGGTTTGATCCCGATTTTCTGGCAAGTGTTTCTAACAGCATAATTAATAAAGTTCGCGGAATTAACAGAGTAGTTTATGACATAAGTTCAAAACCACCTTCAACAATAGAATGGGAATAAATAACCAGGAAATAAAATACCAGATTGATCATAGATTAAAGACTGCACATGACCTTCAGGGATCAGGTAAAGTGCTTCACGCCGTGCAAATTTATAATTCTCTGATTAACGATTTCCCAGAACATACAGAAGCCTATTTTCGTCTCGCAGAACTTTATGAAATAATAGACAATCTTAAACCTGCAATTATACTACTTAAAAATCTTCTTGAAAAGTATCCTGATAATAATGATGTAAGGTTGTTTCTTGGTCAATTTCTATTAAGAAATTCTATGTGGCGCGAAGCAAACGATATTCTTGATTCTATATTGTCGGAGGAGGAACCTATTACTTCTTTTTTCCTTGGTTATTCTCATTTTATGCTTAAAGAATATGAACTTTCAAAAATTAATTTTTTAAATTTTATCTCATTCGAAGATCAATCGGAATTATTACATGAAGCCTATCTCTATCTTACTAAGGCAGAGATTGAACTTGAAAATTACGAAAATGCACTGGCCTTTGCTAAAAAAGCAGAATTGCTTTATAATAATTTCTGGGAACTTAATCTGCTTTTTGGAATTTCATATTATCATTTGGGAATGTATGCACATGCTATTCTTCCGATCGAAAAAGCGATTAAATTAAATACTTCTGAAGCTTCTTCTAGAGAATGGGCAGGCAAAATTTATTTGAAATCGGGAGATTTTTTAAAAGCAGAAGAAAATTTTTTAAAGTATATTGAATTGAAAGAAGATGCATCTTCGGAAATTTATTCAAATTTAGGAGAAGCTTGTTTTAGTGCAAAGAAGCCGGTAGATGCAAAAGCTTATTTTGAAATTGCTTTGAAACTTAACCCTAATAATAAGTTTGCAAAAAACGGGTTGCGAAAAACATCTACATTATTAGAACATAATTAGGCAGGAAATGTACAGAATTAGATTTATTATTCTCTTCCTTTTCATATTTTTACACTGGGTATCCTTTGCACAGGTAAATAATTATAACAGAAATATTGAAAGAGAATTTCAGGTTGCTCTATCATTTTATAATTCAGAAAACTTTAATGAAGCTTTAAGGTTATTTGACAGAATTATTGATTCACCGGAATATAATAACAAAATCACACCTTCATTTTTATTCAAGGGAAAAATCCTACTAAAACAGGGGAAATATTCCGATGCAATGAATACTCTCAACCAGTTCTTGAATATTTATTCTGAAAGCAAATATGCTGATGAAGCTAGAGTTATAATTGCAAAAGTTTATATTAATCAAGAAAATTATCCTGATGCTTTTGAATCACTTGCTCGCATAATTTCTTCTGCAGAATCGCCGTCATATTTAGATGAAGCAAAATCTTTGTGTGAAAAAATTTCTCTAAATTATCTTTTACCCGGTCAACTTGATTATTATTATAATTCTACTGAATCAAACAAATTAAAACCTTTTCTATTATTTCTAATAGCTAAATCCAATCTTTATAAAGGCAATATTAGTGATGGGATTCAAAAACTGAAGCAGGTTATCAATGATTACCCGTTATCTCAGGAGAGTGTCGAAGCTCAGAATATCTACAATTCTATTTCAGAAAATAAAAATATTAAATCTGCAGACGCACTAGTCGGTGTTATTCTTCCACTTTTTTCAGGTGAAATAAGCAAACAGGGAACTTCTACAATTAAAGAAATTCTTGAAGGGATTAAATTTGCATTTTCTCAGTATAACAGAAAAAATAATCCGAAAATTGGACTAGTTATTCGAGATACAAAAAGAGATAGGACAACAATAGAAGATATCTCAAATGAGTTTGAAGGAATTCCTGGTTTAAATATGGTTATTGGTCCAGTCTTCAGTGAAGAAGTTCTTATGGCTGCAAAAGCATTTGATGGAAGCAATATAAAAATTATTTCTCCTACGGCAACCGATAATGCACTGACTGTTATAAATAAAAATGTTTTTCAGGCAAATCCATCATTTGAAGTAAGAGGTAAAACGATGGCGGATTATGTCTATTTTATTGATAAGAGAAGCAGGCTGGCTGTTTTAAGTTCCAACACAGGATATTCATCTAGCCTGGCGGTTGCATTTATTGATGAATTCAAAAAAATTGGCGGTGAGATTTTCGATTATGAAATTTATCCTTCTAAAAGCATAGAAATTACGCAACAGACCGACCGGCTTAATTTGTATAGAGACACTTTAGAGGCAATTTATGCCCCAATATCTGATAAGAATGACGCCCCTGTTATTTTATCCAGTTTGGTGCTTGATAGTCTTTATGTACCTATGTATGGAAACCAGGACTGGTACGGCGTAAACGGAATGGGAACTTCAACTGCTTTGAGCGAAAATTTTACTTTAACTTCCGATTATTATATAAATTTCAACGACCAGCAGTTTAAAAGCTTAAGTAAGAATTTCCTTGATCAAACCGGGAAGGACATAAACAGAAATGTGCTTTATGGATATGATCTTGCAAAATATTTGCTTGATATTCTGGATCAGAGCAAAAATGATCCGGAAAAAGCAGAAATTCTTTTGAGGGCTAATAAAACCGGCAAAGGCTTTCATAATAATTTTCAGTTTGACGAAGAGAATGTTAATAAATATCTGAATATTCTGAGATTTCAAAACGGGTCCTATAAATTTGTAGAAAGGTTTAAAGCAATTAATTAGTAAAACGGGGATGCATCATTTATAAGATTAAAGAACTTCCATTTGACGACAGGCCGAGGGAAAAATTAAAGTTAAGAGGTGCTCAAAATTTAACAGATGCAGAACTGATTGCAATCCTTTTAAGAACAGGCAGCAAAGGCAGATCTGTAATAACAGTAGCGCAGGAATTAATTAATAAAAACAGAAACCTTGCGTCACTTGCATCAAGTTCCCTTTCACATCTTACTAAAACTATAGGAATAGGGAATGATAAAGCGGTAACATTACTTGCTGCCTTTGAAATAAGCAGGCGTATTCAATCACAATCAAAATGGTTTTCAGATAAAAAAATTACGTCACCGAATGAAATAGCAGAAATATTTATCCCTTTGCTAAAAGACGAGCTAAAAGAAAAATTTATTGTTATTTGTTTGAATACAGCAAATAAAATAATTAAACATGAAGTTATATCTATTGGAAATTTAAATAGCAGTGTAGTACATCCAAGGGAGGTTTTTAAGGTTGCAATTGAAAACAGCTCTGCAAGTATCATATTATTACATAATCATCCTAGCGGCAATCCTGAACCAAGTAATGAAGACATTTCAATAACAAAAAAAATTGTGGAAGCTGGAAAAATATTAAATATTCCTGTTTTTGACCATTTAGTCATTGCCGGAGAAAATTTCACAAGTTTCGTTAAAAAAAATCTGATTTGATCTTTTTTTTGATTATCTTGGAATATTGCTAAATTGTAGAACTATTTACTACAAAAATTTCATATTATATATTACTTGATTATATTTTACTATTACTTAAGTTCTTATAAGATAAAACGCCAAAATGTCAATTTGATGCAAAATTTAGTCTTATATAGTAAAAAATATTTACTATATTATTCTTTTACATATAAATAACAAAAAACAAATAAACAACATGTTGGAGGTGCTAAATGAAAATTATGAAAGTAGTTAGAACCGCTGCTGTGGTAACAGTATTTGCAGCTGCTACTGCAATGATGAGCGGATGTGGAGGTGTGAGCGACGCTCAAATGGCTGAATTAAATAATTTGAGAAGTGAAGTCAGTTCTCTACAGACACAGGTTGATTCTTTAAAAGACCAGAGAGCAGATTTACAGCAACAAATAGCTGCAAAAAATGCTAAGCTGGAAGAATGCAATAAAATGAAAGAAGAAACGAAAGCAAATCTTGACAAAATGTCCCAATAATCTTTTAAAGAAAAGTTTAATAAGCAAATGGAGAATAAAATGAAACTTAACAAATATTTAATTGGTGTATTTACTTTATTGTTATTTTTCTCTGTAAATATGTTTGCTCAGGATGAAGATATGACTGAGGAACAATGGCAGACCGAAATGACAAGTCTTAGGGCACAAAAAGAAAGTTTAACTAAAGAACTTTCTGCTCTTCAAACAGAAATTAGTAATCTTAAAGCGACTAATATTCAGAGCTATGACGATTGTATTAGCGAGCTTTATGCAATGGTGGGTGCAACCAGAGCGGATGTTGATAACTTCCGTAGAGCAGTTAATGAATTAAAAAGTAAAATTGACAGTAAAGAAAGTCCGAAAGCAGACAGACAGAAAGATCTTGATGCATTAAAAATGAACAAGATAAGTGCTTTACCGGAATTTTATGAAACTGTACATATTACCCTGCAGAGAGCACTTGACAGCTGGATGGAAGAACCAATGGAAGTTGACTATACAGTTGTCAGAGGTGATTGTCTCTGGAACATTGCTAAAAAGAATGAATTCTATGGAAACGGTTTTGCATGGCCTAATATTTACAAAGCTAATCGTGACAAAATTAAGGATCCTGACTTAATTTATCCAAAACAAGTATTCAAAATTCCAAAACTTACTGATGAGGAAAAAGCTAAATATGATAAAATCAGGAGAAATTATAAACCTGCTCCTATTCAGTAAGCACAAAATATTAGCTTAATAAAACTTGAAGAAAGTTAACCCTTATCATATTTTATGGTAAGGGTTTTTTATTTAGAATCTTAAGGAAATTATGACAGCTGTTGAAAAGCGTATTACAATTGAAAATGCGGATATGCTTTCTCTTTTGGGTACAAATGATAGTAACCTCAAGATGATTGAGGACAGGTTTAACGCAAGTATCACTGTAAGAGGAGATAATGTAATAATTAAGGGTGTTACTGAAGAGATAAATTTGATCGAAAAAATCTTTAAAGAAATGGTTTATGTACTAAATACTAATGGTGGACTAAGGCCATCAGATGTTTCAACAATTCTTGATTTGACAGTAGAAGGCAAAGAAGACCTGGATGTAAAAGAAATCGATTCAGTAGTTTTATACACTAAAAATGACGCTATTAAAGCGAGAACTCCGGGCCAGATAAATTACCTTCAAACAGCTTCCAAAAATGATATTTGTTTTGCAATCGGTCCTGCAGGAACCGGAAAAACTTATCTAGCTGTAGCTCTGGCAGTTTCTGCTTTGAAAAAAGGAACGGTTAATAAAATTGTATTGGCTCGCCCGGCAGTTGAAGCAGGGGAAAGCCTTGGATTTCTCCCGGGTGATTTTCGAGAAAAGATCGATCCCTATTTGCGCCCGTTATACGACGCTCTTGACGATATGATGCCGAGCGATAAATTAAAAGGATATATTGAAAAACGCGCGGTTGAAATTGTGCCTTTGGCGTATATGAGAGGAAGAACTTTGAATAATGCATTTGTAATTCTTGATGAAGCTCAGAATGCAACAGACACTCAAATGAAGATGTTTTTAACCAGGCTTGGCGCTAATTCAAAAGCAATAATAACGGGGGATATTACGCAGATTGATCTTCCTCCCAAAAATGTAAGCGGATTAATACAAGCAAAAGATATTCTCAGTAATATCGATGGAGTTGGATTTGTCTATTTTGAAAAATCTGATGTGGTAAGGCACAGGCTGGTAAAAGATATTATCGACGCATACGAAAAGTTTAATAATTCAAAAGATTGAAAATAACAAGATTGCAAAATTCTAAAATTCAATATTAAATATCATGTAATTTTGCATTCTTTCAATTTTGTAATTATTTGTTCTTACTTTCCTCCCAGTATTTATCCATTTCCTGAAGATTTGATTCTGTTATTTTTCTGCCGCTTTCGGCGATCTTCTTTTCAACGTAATTAAACCTGTTAATGAATTTTTTATTGGTCAGTCTTAACGCATTCTCCGGGTTTACATTCAAAAACCTTGAATAATTTACAAGAGCAAAAAAAACATCGCCTATTTCATTTTCAAGTTCTTCATGAGTTTCCTCTTTTTCGGAAATATGCATTTCTTCAATTTCCTCTTTTACTTTTTTCCAGACATCTTCCTTCTTTTCCCAGTCAAATCCAACCTTTGCAGCCTTTTCCTGTAGCCTGTGAGCTCTCTGTAATGCTGGAAGCATTTCAGGTACTCCTTCTAAAACAGAGTCTCTCCCTTCCTCCATTTTGATTGTTTCCCAGTTTTTCTTTACATCATTTGAGTCATTTACCTTTGTGTCACCAAAAACGTGCGGATGTCTTCTTATTAGTTTTTCAGTAATTGAATCTATTACATCTTCCAGTGTGAATTTTGCTAATTCTTCCGCTATTACTGAATGAAAAAGAACGTGAAGCAAAAGGTCGCCGAGTTCCTTTTTTAATTCATCGAAATCATTATTGTCAATACATTCAACTACTTCGTAAGCTTCTTCGATAGTTGCAGCTTTTATTGAATCATTGGTTTGCTCTCTGTCCCACGGACATTCTACTCTTAGTTTTTTCATAATGTCAACAAGCTCACCGAATTTACTTTCAATCATATTCAATATTCCTTAGCTTTAGGTAATTATTTTCTGAATTGTGTGATAAAAATAATAAAATTGGAGACTAAAAAATGATTGAAGAAAAAATAAAAGAGCTCGGACTGGAAGTTCCCGAAGCAGCAAAACCCCTTGCAGCTTATATTCCTGCAATTAGAATGGACAATCTTGTAATGACATCCGGGCAGCTGCCGACAGTAAAAGGTGAATTGAAATTTAAAGGAAAGGTTGGAAAAGATATTACAGAAGAAGAGGGGAAACAGGCTGCTGAAATTTGTGCCTTAAATTGCCTGGGAGCGATTAAAAGAGTGATCGGTGATCTGGATAAAATTGAACAAATTGTAAAATTGACAGCATTTGTAAACAGTGCAGATGGATTTACAGCACAGCCAAAAGTAGCAAACGGAGCTTCCGAATTGCTTGGCAAAATTTTTGGAGATAACGGGAAGCATGCACGAAGCGCAGTCGGAGTAAATGAACTGCCGATTGATGCGCCTGTAGAAATTGAAATGATTGTAAAATTGAAAGGTTAATTTTAAAGATTATTCCAGGTCATCCTGACCCAGTTTTTAATTATATTTTTTCCTTCATTTGTCAATATTGATTCAGGGTGAAACTGGATTCCTTCGACAGGGAAACTTCTATGCCTGACACCCATAATAATGCCGTTTGATGTAGTTGCACTTATTTCCAGAGCGTCCGGCAGAGATTTTCTTTCAATTATTAAAGAATGATACCTGGTTGCAATAAAATTCTGATTGATATTTTTGAAAATCGTTTTGCTATCATGATTAATTTCAGAAACTTTTCCGTGCATTAATTCAGGTGCTTTAATTACTTTGCCGCCATATGCAACACCAATTGCCTGGTGTCCAAGGCAAACTCCCAGAATTGGTATATCTTTTCCAAATTTTTTCATTACAGCAATTGAAATTCCGGAATCCTCTGGTTTCCCGGGCCCTGGACTAATCAGGATTTTGGCGGGATTTAAAGATCCTATCTCATCAATATTTATTTCATCGCTTCTTTTGATGATAAGATCATTTTTATACTTGCCGAGCAATTGGACCAGGTTGTAGGTAAATGAGTCATAGTTATCAATTACTAGTATTTTCTTCATTTTGCCAGTATTCTTATGAATTCTGAAATTGTACCACTATTTAGAGAATTTCACATTATTACGTGTAAATTAATTTAATTTAGTCTGGAACAAAAATATATAATCCTGATATAAAGATTCACACTAACACTTTTTATTTTTATGTTACCGCGTGTACTATTCGCATTGATTTTATTTAGCGATTTCTTTAATATTGGATCAAATTAAAGGTCAAATATGAAAAAATTACTGATTTTAATTACAATAATATTTTCTTTTTCAGCATACGCACAATATCGTGATAAGGGAATGCCGACAAGTTCAGTCTACGACGGAATAGTTAAAACAGATTCTCATTCTTTGTTTGGATTTTTAAATTCAGATAATTTTTCAATGTCTCATTCATTTGGTCTTTCTTACATGACTTCTGGTGGAGAAGGATTATCACTCGGTACATATACAAACAGCATAATGTACAAGTTTAGTAAAAATTTGAATTTTCAATTACAAACAAGTATAGTTACATCTCCATACAGTACGCTGGGAAAAGATTTCCAGAACAGCATAAACGGAATTTACATTGACCGTGCTGCAATAAATTATAAACCTTCTAAAGACGTTAATATTTCCCTGCAATACCGCCAGATACCGGGTGGATATTATAATAGTTATTATAACCCTTATTATTATGGATATAGTAACTCTTTTAACAGGAACTTTTACGGTTTTGATACCTGGGATGCTAATCCCGCGGACGATAATTAATCTCTAAAATAATTTAGAAAAAAATGATATTAAAGTGAGCATAATTGAAGGGTAAAACTCGATCCAACCAGCCGCAAAAGAAAATAAACCTGAAATCTTCTACATCCAATTTGTTTCTAAATTTGATTATTACTGTACTTGGAATTGTAATAATATTTATGGCGTATTCCCTTTACAATAAAATTTCTGACAACGGAAATTTTTCTTCAAATTCGACAAGCGTTGAAAACAGAATATTACAGATTGAAGTATTAAATGGCTGCGGTGTTTCAGGAATTGCCGATAAAATGACTGACTATCTCAGGAAGAATAATTTTGATGTTGTGCAGGTTGGTAATTATACTTCCTTCGATATGGATAAATCACTTGTGATTGACAGAACCGGGAACAAGACAAATGCTGAAAAAATAGCTACTGCACTTGGCATAAATAAAAAAAATATAGTTCAGCAAATAAACAGTGACTATTTCCTGGATTGTTCAGTTGTAATTGGTAAAGATTATTTCCAATTAAAACCATTTAATTAAAAGGAACAAAATTGGACTCAAAAAAACTGGCAATAAAAATTTCTGAATTAATATTCTCTAAAAAAGGATTTGATGTTACTATTCTAAATCTTTCAAAACTTGCTTCATTTGCGGACTACTTTGTAATTTGTTCGGCAGATTCAACCACTCAGGTAAAAGCTATTTCTGATGAAGTTGATAAAAAATTACGTGACGAAGATATAAGAGTCTGGCACAGGGAAGGCTATAACGCACTTAGCTGGGTTCTTCTCGATTTTGTCGATGTCGTGGTTCATATCTTTAAAAAAGACGCAAGAGAATTTTATAACCTTGAAAAACT
>Ga0102953_1001069_pt1 | contig 17784 bp, 15 predicted proteins | sample SalPon2A_C_D2_MG_FD_78509 | JGI IMG/M metagenome (GOLD analysis project Ga0102953, IMG submission 78509) | Soil microbial communities from South San Francisco under conditions of wetland restoration - Salt Pond MetaG R2A_C_D2_MG | ecosystem: Environmental > Terrestrial > Soil > Wetlands | place... | reverse complement strand
TCCTCGACCCCCACGGCGACGCCCTGGAGCGGATCAGGCCCTACCTCACCGAACCGCAGGTCGCCGAGCGCGTGGTCGAGATCGACGTCTCCGGCGCCGCCCGCGAGCTGCCCGGCTGGAACCTCTTCGAGCTTCGCAGCGGCGAGGACGGCGCCGAAGCCGGGGCGCGGGTGGCAGCGATCGTCGACGCCTTCGCCTCGACCCTGAAATGGGACGATCGCAGCACCCGGGCGATCAACCTGACCACGCAGGCCGCGAGCGCCCTCGCCCACGTCTCCCGCGCGCTGCCGCCCGAGCTGGCGCCGACGATCTTCCAGCTCCCCGCGCTGCTCTCCAAGGAGAGCTGGCGCGAGGCGGTGCTGCCCTTCCTGCCACAAGCCTCGCGGGACTTCTGGACCGAGCGCTTCCCGCTCCTTGCAGAGGAGGCGATCACGCCGGTCACCAACCTGATCGACCGCCTGCGCACCTCGCCCGCGATCACCGCCCTGCTCGGCCAGAGCCAGGGCACCTACCGGGTGCGCGAGGCGATGGACAAGGGCTGGATCGTCCTCGCCCATCCGGGGGCGGGCGATCTGCACGAGCGGCTGGTCGCCAACCTGGTCCTCTTCGATCTGCTGCGTGCCGCCAAGGCACGCGGGGAGCTGGCCGCCTCCAGGCGGCGGCCCTTCTGGGTCTTCCTCGACGAGGTGCAGAGCTATGACAGCGCCGCCTCGGGCACGCTCGCGGCGCTGCTCGAGCAGAGCGCCAAGTTCGGGCTGCGGGCGGTGGTGCTGAACCAGAACCCCGACCGCCTCAACCCCCAGACCCTGACCGCGCTCACCACCAACCGCTCGCACCTGCTGGCGACGACGATGAACTCTCACGCCGCGGCGCTCTTGACGAGGGAGTGGGCGGGCAAGCCCGACCCCGCCGCCCTGACCAAGCTGGGGCGCTTTCGCTTCATCGCCCAGGTCACCGACCGCGGCGAGCTGAGCGAGCCATTCGCGCTGGAGGGGATCAGGGTCGAGGATGTGGCCGAGCTGCCCGATAGCGGGGGCGAGAAGCCCGTCGGCGGGGCCGTCGAGCGCACCGAGGCGGCCACGGCGTTGCAGCACCTGGAGGGGCTCGACGGGCGCATCCTGGACGAGTTGGAGAGGCGCGGTGGCGGTGCAGACTCCGCTGGCGATCCCGCGGCGAGCACCCCGCACCCCGACTCGCCCCTGGCGGGTGCAGGCGAAGCGACGGGCGAGGAAAGCGGGCTCTGGGTGCCGGGCGGCGCGAGGCAGGGGCAATGAGCAGGCCGACGACCCGGAAGCCCGCCCTCACCGAGACGGGGATCGAGGTAGCCGCCTCGCTCGCACAGCACCGCGTGCTCTCCACCGAGCAGGTGCGCGTGCTGCACCTCCCCGGCCACAGCGAGCGCTGGGCGCAGCGCCTGCTCGCGCGGCTCTCGATGGCGGGCCTCGTCGGCTACGTGGAGTCCCCCCGCTCCCACGGCCGCCTCTGGCACGCGACCGAGCTGGGGGCGAGGTTGGCGCGGGAAGCCGGGGTGCTGCACGGTGAATTGCGCCTGATCGGCGCCGAGGGGGCGGCCGGGCCGCTGCAGGCCCACACGCTGGCGGTCAACGACGCCATGATCTGCTTTCTGCAAGACGCGCGGGCGCGCGGCGACGATTTCGGCCCCTTCGCCTGGCACCACGAGGTCTCCCACCTCCTCTCGCGCGGGCGGGGACGGCGGCGGCGCACGCTGATCGCTGACGCAGTCCTCACCTACCTGCGCGTCGCCGAGGAGGGCGTCGCGATCGAGCAGCGCTTCCTCGAGCTCGACCGGGCGACGCTCTCGGTCGACCGACTCGCCGGCGAGCTGGCCCGCTACGCGGAGCTGCACGGGGCTCGGGCGAGGAAGGGCGGAGAACCGCTGTGGCGCTCGCTCTATCCGCTCTTCCCGCCGGTCCACTGCGTGCTGGCGGGCGGGGGACGGGCGGCGCTCGAGCGGCGCCGCTCCACGGTGCTCGCGCTGCTGCGCGGCGATCCCCGCGTCTCGCGCGCAAGGGTGTCGATCTCGGTCTGCCTGCTGGAGGACCTGTGGGCACAGGGACCCTTCGCGCCGATCTTCCGCGGCGTCCGCGACCCGGGACGCGCGGTCGATTGGCTCGGCGCCGAGGGCCGACAGGCAGAGGGCGAGCAGCGATGACCGGAGCGTCCCGCCCGTCCCCGCAGGCCGACCGGGCAACGCTGTTGAGATCTCGGGCGCGTGGAGCTAGACATGTCCGGACGACAGAGCCGGGATCGCGGGCGGGCAGCGGCCGGCGGCCCGGGCGGACCAGGAACCGAGGAGGCGATCATGGCGACAACCCCCCACTCCACCCCGACATCGAGGCGTTCACGCGCTGGTTCTGCGACTGGTGGCTGCGACGCGGAAGGCAAAGTGGCGACGAAGAGCGCTGAGACACCGCTGCCTCGCGCGGTCGCCTACATCCGCGAGTCGACCGAGGAGCAGGGCCAGGGCTTCTCGCCCGACGCCCAGCGCGAGCAGATCCGCAAGTTCGCCGCCGAGAACGGCCTCGAACTCGGCGAGGAGTACTCCGACTTCCACTCCGGTTGGCGCAAGGCCGACGCAAGGCCACAGTTCCAGCGGCTGATGACCGACGCCGCCGAGCAGCGCTTCGACGTCGTCCTCGTCTACCACACCTCCCGCTTTGCCCGAAACCAGGCCGAGTCCCGCCGCTACAAGCAGCTGCTGCGCGAGCGGCTCGGCATCCGCGTCGTCTCGGTCACTCAACCGATGGGCGAAGACCCGACCGACCCCTCCGCCTTCCTCGCCGAGTCGATCCACGAGATGTTCGACGAGTACTACTCGGTCTCGCTCTCCTTCTGGACCCGCACCGGGCTGCGCGAGAAGGCCCGCCAGGGCCACCTCCTCGGCCAGCTTCCCTGGGGCTACGTGCGCGACCCGGACTCCAGCCTCGCCGTTCCCGACCCCGAGCGGGCGCCGCTGGTCCGCGAGCTGTTCGAGCTCTACTCGACCGGCCAGGAGTCCGACCGCACGATGGCCGCGTGGCTCAACGCCAAGGGCGCGCGGACGAGCCGCGGGCGAGCTTTCGGGAAGGACACCGTGCGGGACATGCTCTTGAACGCCGCCTACTGCGGCTACGTCACCGGCATGCGCAGCAAGGACCGTTCGATCAAGGGGCTGCACGAGCCGCTCGTCCCCGAGGAGCTGTTCGACCGGGTTCAGCAGATGCGGACCTGGCGGGCGCGGGTCGTCAAACCGGGCCGGCCCTCGGAGGAGTACCTGCTGCGCAAGCTCCTCTACTGCGAGCGCTGCGAAGCCCGCATGCACGGCCAGAAGGGATCGACCCCGCAGGTGCGTCGCTACATGTGCTCGACCCGCCGCTACGGCGGCGAGTGCGAGCAGCCGATCACCAAGGCCGAACCGCTGGAGGCGCAGATCGTCGAGTGGCTGCGCGGCTTCCAGCCCGACGAGGATCTGCGCGCCGTGGTGCTCGCCTCGCTGCGTCAGGCCGCCAAGCGCGAGGGCGGCGACGGCGCGCGCCGCAAGGAGCTCGGCGGCCAGCTCGAGAGACTGCGCGAGCTCTACGTGATGGGCGACCTGACCAAGGACGAATACGAGATCCGCTGCCAGGCGATCGCAGAGGAGCTGGAGCGGATCGGCCCGCCGCTCGATCCCCAGATCGAGCGCGCCGACGCGATCCTGCGCGACTTCGCCCGCTTCTGGGAGGTCGAGCCGAAGGCGGCCGAGCGCCGCAAGCTGATCGCCTCGCTCTTCGACCGCGTCTGGCAGGACGAGGGCCAGATCGTCGCGGTGAAGCCGCGCGAGCCGTTCCTGCGCTACTTCCAGCTCGCCGACGAGGTCGCCCGGCTACGCACGGGTGGCAATCGCGGGGACAAGGGTGGGGGTGGTCAACCCCGCAAGAAACGCAGCAAACCGCATGGGAATGCGGCAGGTGTCAAAAGCGGGAGCGACGGGACTCGAACCCGCGACCTCCGGCGTGACAGGCCGGCGCTCTAACCAACTGAGCTACGCCCCCGAGGGATGGGCGATCTGGTCGCCCTGGGGGCATTATCTCAGGGTCGCTGGATTTGCAGCTTGAAGGCAGCGGCGCGGCGGTGGGCGGCGTGCAGGGCGACGCGCAGCTGGGACTGGCCGCAGACGGTGAAGTTGAGCCGGTGGCGGAAGCTGAGGCCGTGGCGGGAGCTGCGCAGGACATGGCCGGCCGGGTTGAGCAGGCTGAGGCTGTAGCGGCTGCGGCCGGCCGGGCGCAGGCTGACCAGGCCGTCGAGCGGTGTCTCGAAGGCGCGCACGGCCGCGCCCCCATGTCGCGGCGGCACCCGGCCGCGGAGCTGAAGGGTCCTGCGGCCCGGCCAGGGGCGCAGGGCGTCTTCGCGAATCGCCGCGAAGGCGCCCGCGTCGGGCTCGAGGCTGCGCACCCAGCGCCAGGGGACTTCGGCATCCGGGAAGCGCATGTGCGCGTAGCTCTCGGCGAAGGCCTCGCCGGGGTCGCGGAAGTAGTGCAGGCCCTCGTTGCCGGGAAACAACGCGCCGGCGCGCGAGCGGCGGCAGACGTTCTCGTAGCTCGACCAGCGCGCCGTACCCCAGTCGAGCGCCACCGGGAACGGCGGCGGCGTTTCGCGGTGGCGGGCGATGTGGTGCCCGTACTCGTGCGCGAGGACGAATTCGCGGCTCGCCCCGTCCGGCGCCGCCGAGCCGTCGCCGTTGAGGAAGATCTTGTTCTCGCCGCCGTAGTAGCAGGCCTGCGCCCCGTATCCGCAGTCGAATTCGATCTGGCTCGGCGTGTCGAGCTGCACGGTCAGCCGCTCCATCTCGTCGCCGTGCGCCAGCGTGCCGAGGAAGTCGGCGAGCTGCTGCGGGTCGGCGGCGTTGCAGATCGCCTGGCAGGCGGCGGTGGCGGCGATCGCCACCGTCGTGCCGCTGCCGTCGTTGACCGGGTAGCGGCTCGCTTCCGCGGTCGCCGAGATCCGCGCCGAGCCGGCGCTCGGCGACCGGATCACCGTGTCGCGCCGCACTTCCCCGCTCGCCGGAGCGGCGAGGAGGAGCATCATGGCCATTCCCGCAAGCGCCCCCGCCGGGCGCTTGCTCAAGGGGCGGGCCCCGGGTCTATCTCGTAGGCCTTCGCCGGCAACGCGGCGGAGGGCGGGCGGCGCGGCGGCAATGCGCGGCTCGCCGCCGCCCCGCCCCGCCCTCGCTTCGCCCGGCGACCCGCCCAGCGCGGACGTACCGGGTCGAAGTTGAGCAATGAGCTCCAGGTGTCGGTGCCGATCGCGCCGTTGACCGGCAGGCCCTGGCTTTCCTGCAAGGCGCGGACCGCCGCCCTGGTCCGCTTGCCGAAGATTCCCGTCACCGGCAGCCCCGGCCGCACCGCCGCCCGCAGGTGCTCCTGCGCCCAGACGACCAGGTCGCCGCGGCTGCCGCGCTTCAGCAGCGGATGGGATTCGACCGGCCGGTAGCCGAACACCGGACCGGCGGTGCGCCGGCCGAGCGCGCGCCAGCCGGCGCCCGTCGTCTCCTGCCAGTCCCACCAGCTCGGCGGCTGGCCGCCGTAGCTCTGGGCGAAGCGGCGGAAGCGCAGGATGTCCTTGCGCGCGGCGCCGCCGTAGGTCTGGCCGAGCGGGTAGACGGGCCGGCCCCAGAGCCGGTTGAAGAGGTAGGTGTGCTCGTAGACCGCGCGCACCGAGGTGCCGATCGCCTTCCAGTACATCTGCGGCTGGTTGACCGTCGCGCCTTCGGGGCCGAGCAGGACCGAGTAGGGGAAGGACGGGTGGTAGTCGACGTAGGGGAAGCCGGCGAGCGAGAGCGGAAAGGCGGCGCCGATCCGGGCGCGCAGGGCGCGGATGTAGCGGTCGGCGGCGGCGTACTTGCCCTCGTACTGCCCCTCGGCGTCGATCACCAGACAGTCGGCGCCGCGGCGCACGGCACTCGCCCCGACCCGGGCCTCGCCGACCGGGCTGTCGCCGTAGACGAACTGCCAGGCGCAGACGTCGAGCCCGCCGCGATGCAGGGCGGCGACGAGGCTCGTGCTGAACTGCGACCAGACGCTGCCCCCGTCCCCCGCCTTTATGTAGAGCGTGCCGATGCCCGCGCGGCGAGCGCGGGCGAGGATCGCGGGGACGCTGCCGCCCTCGGAGCGGTCGACGTACCAGATCCACATTCCCTGGCGGTCGAACGGCGTTTCGCCGCCGGCCGCGGGCGGCGCGGCATCCTGTCCCGCACCACCCGGGGCGGCGGAGGCGATGCGCGTGTCAGCCATTAGCGCCATCACGATCACGATCGCCAGGAGCACCAGGCGGAGCCCTGGCGCCGGAGTGCTGCTGGTCCTCACATCAACGTTCAACACGGTAGCTCGGAAAGCGTCGCGCCGCCAACTCTTCCATCCCCCATTTCCGTACCGAGTTTGCGATGCGGTTGTCTGACCGGTACGGGAGCGGTGCGCCGCCGGACTAGTATGAGGCCGTCCGCCGAATCGGTCCGCCCGGAGCGCCTGCATCCCCTCGACTCGCAAGATCCTGTGCACGCTCGCCCTCGCCGCGGCGCTGCTGGGCGTTCTCGTGGCGAGCGCCGGCGCGGGCGGCGGGGGCGGCTCGCGCGGAGGCGGCGGCGACCTCGTGCGGGCAAAGCTCTCGCAGGCCGGCCGCGAGCTGATCCTCAGCCTGCGCACCGCCTCGCCGCTGCCCCTGGCGCGACTCGACCGCCAGCCGGGCGGCGCCGGGGACTCCCGCTACCTCTGCCTCGGGCTGAGCCGCGCCGGGCGGCGCGGCGAACGGCTGCTCTGCCTCGGCGGCGCGCGGAACACCCACAGCCGGGTCGGCCTCGAGCTGCGCAACGGGCGGGGCCGAGTGGTCGAACGGGCGACCCTGGCGGCGCGACTGAAGCGACCCAGCGGGACCAAGCTGGTGCTCGCGATCGACCCGGCCCTGGCCGGCCTCGAGCCGCATCGCTACCGCTGGCGCCTGGTCGAGAACCGGCGCGGCTGCGCGGCGACCGGCTGCGCCGAGGCGCTCCCGGCTCGCGGCGCCAAAGTCTTCCGCCTGCGTCCCGTGCGCCCCGTCGGCTGCAGCGGCGGCGAAGCGGGCGAGCTGCGCAACGGCCCGCGCGACCGCAACGTCGTCGCCCTCACCTTCGACGACGGGCCGAGCGAATACACCGAAGACTTCCTCGACGTCCTGCGCGAGAAGCACGCCCACGGGACCTTCTTCGAGCTCGGGCAGGAGATGCCCGGCCGCGAGGACACGATGCGGCGCATCCTGCGCGAAGGCGACGAGATCGGCGACCACACGGTCAACCATGTCGAACTTCCCGGCTACTTCCAGATCGCCGGCGCCGCCGCCCGCATCCGCTCCTCCACCCACTTCGAGCCCTGCCTCTTCCGGCCGCCCGGCGGCGCCGTCAACTCCTCGGTCATCGACACCGCCGGCGCGCTGGGCATGCAGACGATCCTCTGGGACGTCGACCCGGCCGACTGGACCAACCCGGGCAGCGGCGCGGTCTACAGCCGCATCGTCTCCGCCGCCCGGTCCGGCTCGATCATCCTCATGCACGACGGCGGCGGCGACCGCAGCGGCACCCTCGCCGCGCTGCCGCGGATCATCGATACGCTGCGCGGCCGGGGCTACCGCTTCGCCACGGTCAGCGAGCTGCTCGGCCATCGCCTCCTCTACCGGCCCTACGACTGACGTATCCAAGGCAATGCGAATCGCGATCGTAGGCACGGGCATCTCCGGACTCGTCGCCGCCCACCTGCTGCACCGCGAGCACGAGATCGCGGTCTTCGAGGCGGCGCCGCGGCTCGGCGGCCACACGAACACGGTCGAGGTCGAGAGCGAGGACGGGCCACTGGCGATCGACACCGGCTTCATCGTCTTCAACGACCGCAACTACCCCCGCTTCGAAGCGCTGCTGCGCGAGCTCGGCGTCGCCACGCTGGCCTCGCACATGAGCTTCTCGGTCTCCGACGGGCGCGGCGGGTTCGAGTACGCGGGGACGCCGCGAGGACTCTTCGCCCGTCCCTCCCACCTCGTCAGCCCGAGCTTCCTCGGCATGCTGCGCGACTGGCGCCGCTTCAACCGCGAGGCGCGCGAGCTGATCGGGATGAACGGCAGCTCGCCCTCGCTCGGCGAGTGGCTCGAGCGGCGCGGCTTCTCGCGCCACTTCGTCGAGCGGCTGATCGTCCCGCAGGCCTCCGCCGTCTGGTCGGCCGACCCGCAGCAGATGTGGAGCTTCCCGGCCGCCTTCATGGCCGAGTTCTTCGACAACCACGGCATGTACAGCCTGCGCGACCGGCCGCGCTGGCTGACGGTGGGCGGCGGCTCGCAGCGCTACGTCGAGGCGATCTCGGCGCCGTGGCGCGACCGGGTGCGGCTGGGCGCGCCGGTGCGGCGGATCGAGCGACTGCCCGACGCGGTGCGGATCGAGGCCGAGGGCTGCGAGAGCGAGCAGTTCGACCAGGTGGTGCTGGCGACCCACTCCGACCAGGCGCTGGCGCTGCTCGCCGATCCGAGCGAGGCCGAGCGCGCGATCCTCGGCTCGATCCCCTACCGGCGCAACGAGACCGTCCTGCACACCGACCGCTCGCTGCTGCCGCGCCGTCGCGCCGCCTGGGCGAGCTGGAACTTCCACCTCGGCGAGCAACCGTCCGGGGGCAGCACCGTCACCTACTGGATGAACAACCTGCAGCGGCTGCGCGCCGGGCGCGAGTACCTGGTGACGCTGAACCGCAGCGCGGCGATCGACCCGGCGAAGGTCCTGCGGCGGCTCGTCTACGACCACCCGGTCTACACGCGCGAGGGCGTGCGGGCGCAGGCGCGGTACGCGGAGATCGGCGGCCAGCGGCGGACCCACTACTGCGGCGCCTACTGGGGCTGGGGCTTTCACGAGGACGGCGTGCGCAGCGCCGAGCGGGCCTGCGCGGCGATCATGTCCTCCACCGCTGCGCGGTCGAGCTTTGAGCCGCTATCCGAACCAAACCTCGACCGCGGTGCGGTGGGTGGCGGTGCGGTGGCATGACCGCCCCCGCCCCCACCCCCGCGCCCGCGCCCGCCTCGGCGATCTACGAGGGCCGGCTGCGGCACCGTCGCTTCGCACCGGTCGAGCATGAGTTCAGCTACCGCCTCTACATGGCCTACCTCGATCTCGACGAGCTGCCGGGGGTGCTCGACCCGTTCCCCGGCTGGTCGGCGCGGCGGCGGGCGCCGGCGCGCTTCCGCCGCGCCGACTACATGGGCGACCCGGCGCGACCGCTGGCCGAGTGCGTGCGCGACGCGGTCGAGCGGGCGGGAGCGCCGCGGCCGTCCGGGCCGGTGCGCCTGCTCGGCAACCTGCGCAGCTTCGGCCATGTCTTCAACCCGGTCTGCTTCTACTACTGCTTCGACCCGGCCGGCGAGCGGGTCGAGGCGCTGGTCGCCGACGTCACCAACATCCCCTGGGGCGAGAGCCACCCATATGTGATGACGGGCGGCGAGCGCGGCGGCCCGGCGCTGGACGGGGACTTCGACAAGCGGCTGCATGTCTCGCCGCTGATGGGGATGGACCACCGCTACGAGCTGCGGGCGAGCGAGCCCGGGGCCGGCCTGACGGTCCACATCGACTCCCGCGCGGCCGGCGAGGACGACGGCGAGAAGGCCTTCGACGCGACTCTCTCGCTGCGCCGCCGCGAGCTGAGCACGGCGACGCTGACCCGGATCCTCGTCCGCTATCCGGCGCTCTCGCTGCAGGTCGTCGGGCGGATCTACCTGCAGTCGCTGCGCCTGAAGCTGAAGGGCGCGCGCTACTTCCCCCACCCAAACGGGCGAAAGCCGGGTAACTTCATCTCACCATGAGCAACCGGATAGCGCGCCTCGTCGTCCTGGTGCTGCTCGGCCGCCTGCGCGACGGCCGGATCGAGATCGCCGAGGCGGGGCGCCAGCGCGCCTTCGGCCCGGCGGACGCCGAGCTGCGGGCGACGGTGACGGTGAGCGACCCGGCGGCCTGGCGCGGCGCCCTGCGCGGCAGCGTCGGCCTCGGCGAGGACTACCTCGAGGGCCGCTGGGAGGCCGACGACCTGGTCGCCCTGCTGCGGATCGCGGCGCGCGAGCTGCAGCGGCCGAGCCGCCTGCGCCGCGCGCTCGCCCGGGCGCGCGGCCTCGCCCACCGGCTGCGCCGGCTGGTCCCCGAGAACAGCCGCCGCGGCGCGCGCGAGAACATCTCCGCCCACTACGACCTCGGCAACGAGCTCTTCTCCGCCTTCCTCGACGAGCGGATGATGTACTCGTGCGCGCTCTTCCCGACCCCGGGGGCGAGCCTCGAGGAGGCGCAGCTGGCGAAGCTGGAGCGGATCTGCGCGAAGCTCGAGCTCGGCCCGGGCGACCACCTGCTGGAGATCGGCACCGGCTGGGGCGGCCTAGCTGTACACGCGGCGCGCGAGCACGGCTGCCGGGTGACGACGACGACGATCTCGCGCGAGCAGCACCGGCTGGCGGTCGAGCGGGTGCGCGAGGCCGGGCTGCAGGACCGCGTCACGGTGCTGCTGGAGGACTACCGCGACCTGCGCGGCGAATACGACAAGCTGGTCTCGATCGAGATGATCGAGGCGGTCGGCTGGCGGCACTTCGACGAGTTCTTCCGCCGCTGTGACGAGCTGCTGGCGCCCGACGGGCTGATGTTCCTGCAGGCGATCACGATCGACGACGGCCTGTATGAGGCCGAGAAGGCGGCGCGCAGCTTCGCCAACACGCATGTCTTCCCCGGCGGCTGCCTGCCCTCGCAGGCGACGATCGCCGCCTGCCTGGCGCGGGCGACGAGCCTGCGCGAGGTCTGGGCGGCCGACATCACGGCCAGCTATCCCCCCACCCTGGCCGCCTGGCGCGAGCGCTTCCTCGCCGCCTGGGAGCGGCTGCGCCCGCGCGGCTACGACGAGCGCTTCCGCCGTCTCTGGGTCTTCTACCTGACGCTCTCCGAGGCGGGCTTCCGCGAGGGCCGGATCGGCGACGTCCAGGCGCTGCTGGCGAAACCGCGATACTCCGCGATGCCGTGATCGTCGAGCGGACCGAGAACCCGATCTGGCTGTCGAACGCCTACCTGGTCGCCGACGAGGCGAGCGGCAAGGGCGTGCTGATCGACGGCAACGACGAGCTGGGGCCGCTGCTCGAGCGGATCGAGCACGACGGGATCGAGATCACCCACGTGCTCGTCACCCACCCGCACGGCGACCATGTCGCGGGGCTGGCCGAGGCGCGGCGGAAGCTCGGCGACCCGCCGCTCGTCGCCCACGCCGAGTGCGCGGCGGAGCTGCCCGACGAGGTCGCGGTGACGCTCGCCGACGGCGAGAAGCTCGAGGCGGGAGGGGTGGAGATCGAGGCGATCCTCACCCCCGGCCACGCCGCCGGCCACCTCGCCTTCCTGGTCGAGGGCTCCGACGTCTTCACCGCCGACGTCCTCTTCAAGGGGACCGTGGGCGGGACGATGGCGCCGGGCGGGTCGGGCTTCGCCGACCTCAAGGCCTCGGTGATGCGGCTGATGGAGCTGCCGCCGCAGACCCGCGTCCACCCCGGCCACCGCGAGCCGACGACGATCGGCGAGGAGTGGGAGTCCAACCCCTTCGTGCGGGTCTGGCGCGGGCTGGAGGAGACGGGCGACGAGCAGGTCACCGTCTGGGACCGCGCGGCGAGGCTGAAGCTCTGGGCGCCCGACTACGACGGCGGCAACAAGGCCTGGATCGTCTTCGCCGACGACGGCCTGGAGGCGATCGTCGGCGGCTCGCAAGTCGTTCGCGGCTAGCCCGCACGAGCCTTGTCCCAGTCCCAGAGCCGAAAACCGGCCCACGGACGGATATGCGATAGGAGCGGCGGACGTTTGGCCTGAAACTTCTCCGATGCTCCTGCCGCTGGCGCTCACCGCCACCGAAGTAAAAAGCTTCTTCTTCGACTGGTACCCGGTCTTCGGGGTCTTCTTCATGTTCGGCCTGCTGCTGGTCTTCGTCACCCTGCTGCGCGGCACGCTCGGCGCGACCAAGCCGGAGACGGTCAAGGCGAGCAAGACCGAGCCGGTCCTCTGGGAGGAGGTGCAGGGCGTCGACGCGGCCAAGGACGAGCTGATCGACGTCGCCGAATGGCTGCGCGAGCCGAAGCGCTTCGAGGCGCTCGGCGCGCAGGCGCCGCGCGGCGTGCTGCTCTTCGGCCCGCCGGGGACCGGCAAGACGATGCTCGCGCGGGCGGTCGCCGCGCAGGCGGGAGTCGACTTCTTCTCGGCGTCGGGATCGAGCTTCGTCGAGATGTTCGTGGGGAGGGGAGCCGCCCGCATCCGGCGCCTGTTCAAGGAGGCGCGGAAGTCGGGCCGGGCCGTCATCTTCATCGACGAGCTGGACGCGGTCGGGGGGGCGCGCAGCGGCGGCGGTGGAGATGGCGGCTCGAGCGAGCGCGAGCAGGCGCTGAACCAGCTGCTGGTCGAGCTCGACGGGTTCGAGAAGGACCCGGGGACGGTGATCGTGATCGCCGCCTCCAACTACGTCGACAAGCTCGACAAGGCGCTGCTGCGGCCGGGGCGCTTCGACCGCCAGGTGCTGGTTTCGCCGCCGGACCGCGACGGCCGCGAGGCGATTCTGCGCGCGCACGCCAAGGGCAAGCCGCTGGGGCCCGACCTCGACCTGACCGATGTGGCGCGCAAGACGACCGGGATGACCGGCGCGCAGCTCGCCAACGCGCTCAACGAGGCGGCGATCATCGCCGGGCGGGCGGGTCGCGGCGCGCTGGCCCGCGAGGACCTCGACGAGGCGCTGCTGCGCCAGTCGGTCGGCTCCCAGCAGGCGCGGCGGCTGACGCCGAAGGAGCGGCGGATCGTCGCCTACCACGAGGCGGGACACGCGCTCTGCCGGCGGCTGCTCGGGCTCGACCCGCCGGAGATCCTCAGCATCGTGCCGCGCGGGCCGGCGCTCGGCTTCGTCGGCCACTCGCCGCAGGAGGACACCTACCTGAAGTCGCGCGAGGAGCTGCTCGACGAGTTGGTGACGCTCCTCGGCGGGCGCGCCGCCGAGGAGGAGGTGATGGACGCCTCGTACTCCGGCGCCGTCGACGACCTGCAGCGCGTCCACATGGTCTGTCGCCAGATGGTCGCCGAGTTCGGCATGGGCGTGGCGTTGGACGCCGACGGGGCGCCGCCGATCGCGCTGCCGACCGGCGACTACGCGCTCTCGGACCGCACGCGGCGCGACGTCGACGTCGCGGCGATGACGCTGGCGCGCGAGGCCTACCGGCGGGCGCGCGGGCTGCTGTCGGCGAATCGCGAGTGCCTCGACGACCTGGCGGCGGCGGCGCTCGAGCGCGAGACGCTGACGCGCGAGGAACTGGACGACGTCTTCGCCGCGCACGGGCTGCCGGCGAGCAGGCGGGTCAGCGTCGGCCCGCCGGCCGCGGTGCTCTCGTCCGAGTCGCCGAAGCCGGAGTAGAGTCTCCACTCGGTGAAAGCCGAGGATTACTACTTCCCGCCCGGCGAGTCGCTTGCGCGGCGGGTACACGGCGAGCGCGCGGTCGGCCTGCTCTACGGGCAGCGGGCGCTCTTGATCGGGGCGCTCGAACCGCTCACCTACACCGGCACGATGCTACAGACGCGCTCCGGCGACCGGCCGTTCGAGCGCCTGGCGCGGACGGCGAAGGTGCAGGAGACGGTCTTCCTCGGGACGCGGGCGGAGGCCGACAAGGTGCTGGCGCGGGTCCATCGCCTGCACCAGACGATCGAGGGAGAGCTGCCGGACGCGGCCGGCCCCCACCCCGCCGGCACGCCCTACTCCGCCTTCGACCCCGAGCTGATGCTGTGGACGCTGGCGGTGATCGCCGACTCGGGGCGCGAGATGTACGAGACGCTGGTACGGCCGCTCGACCCGGAGGAGCGCGAGGCGCTGTGGCGCGACTACGTGCGCTTCGGCGAGCTGTTCGGCCTGCCGCCGAGCGCGGTCCCGTCGAGCTACGCCGAGTTCCGGGCCTGGTTCGACGGCAAGCTCGCGGCGCCCGACCTTACGGCGACCGAGCACGGGCTCGAGATGGCGCCGCTGGTGGCCTTCCGCCAGCCGGTGCCGCTGCCGGCGCGCGGCAACCTCGCGGTCCAGAACCACATCGTCAAGGGCACGCTGCCGCCGCGCGTGCGGCGGATCTTCGGCATCCGCTGGACGCGGGCACACGAGGCGAGCTTCCGCGCGATGGCCGCGGCGAGCCGCCGCACCCACGACAGGTTCCCCTACCGCATGCGCCGCGGTCGCAACGACGTCTTCTTCGACGTCGTCACCGAGCAGGAGCGCCGCCGCGGCGGCACCGTCACGCCCCAGCTGCGCGCCTCTTGAGCGTCCGCTGGTGGTCGATGCGGCCGGCGCAGAACCGTAAGCCGGCGACGTATCGCTGCCCGCTCTGCGGCAAGCACCTTCCGGCGCTCAGCGAGCACTTCCTGATCGCCCCGGAGGGCGACATGAACCAGCGCCGCCACGCCCACACCGGCTGCGTCCTCGCCGCCCGCAAGCGAGGTGCGCTGCCGACCGAGGACGAGTGGCGCCGCACCCAGCCACGGGCGCCGTCGCTGTGGGAGCGGCTGCGGGCGAAGCTCTCGCGCTAGCGCATCCGACATTGACCACACCAGGGTGTGGAAAAAGTCGGAAGCGCGCTCAGGAGGCGAGGCGGAAGCGGGCGCCGGCGCGTGCGAGGCGGTCGAGGCAGCCGGTGCCGAGGGCGGTGGCCGGGGTCAGGCAGCCGGCGCGCTGCGGCGTCGCGCCGTCCTCGGCGAGCAGCAGGCCGACCTCGCCGAGCATCGTCGCGGTGGTCAGGTAGCCGGGGTGGCCGTCGGCGTCGAGCTCGACCCGCAGGTTGTGGCCGCCGACGGTGCGCGCGTCGAGCGTCAGTGCCCACGACCACTCCTCGAGCTTCTCCTTCGGCCCGAAGCCCGAGCCCGGGAAGGCCCTGCGCATCAGCGCCGCCGAGCGCCGCCGGATCGAGGGGCGCGCGCGGGAGAGCGAGCGAAAGCCAGCCTGCATGCCGGCCAGCGCTCCCGCGGCGGCGTAGCGCAGCGGCAGCGAGGCGGAGCCGCCGGGGATCGCGATGCCCTCGCGGTAGCGCGGCGGCTCGGCGCCGTCGCCGCGCTCCGCCGCGAGCAGCGCCGCGGTGCGCTGGATCACGGCCGGGTTGATGAAGGCGGCGGGACTCATCGGCGCGATCGCGTCGCCGCGCGAGTTGACGCGGGGCGCCAGCTCGATCGGGCTGCGGCGGCGAATGGCAGCCGCCGCGTCGGGGTCGGTGACGAGCGCCGCCGGATCGACGACGAGCTCGGCGTCCTCGCCGCCGGTGGCCTCGGCCATGCTCTGCATCGTCCCGCCCGACATCAGGTCCTCGAGCCGCAGCCGCCCGGACGGCTGCCGCGTCGCGATGTCGAGGTCGACCTCGGCGAGCGCCTCGTCCCAGCGCTCGCGCGCCGTCTCGGCGGCAAGCAGTACGGACAGGTCGGGCGGCAGCGCCTCGAAGCCGCAGACCTCGACCACCTTCACCCCGGCGGCGGCGGCGCGCTCGTGGTAGGCGTCGATCATCCGCCGCGCAAAGGGGATCTCACCGGACAGGTCGACGTAGTGGGCGCCGGCGGCGACGCAGGCCTTGATCACCGGCTCGCCGTAGAGGGTGTAGGGGCCGACCAGGTCGAGGACGACGCGGGTTCGCGACGCCATCGCGGCCAGCGAGGCCGGATCGGAGACGTCGGCGACGAGGACCTCCGGCGGCTCGATCCCGACCTCGGCCAACACGCGCTCGACCTTGCCGGGGTCGCGTCCGGCGGCGGCCCAGGTCGCTCCGACCTCTGCCGCTCGCTCGGCGAGGTAGGCGGCGACGCGGCGCCCGGTGACGCCCGTTGCGCCGAGGACGACTACCGAGAGATCCCGCTCGCTCATCCCTCGCCCTCGACGCGGGCCTTCAGCTCGCCGGGGCGGGCGTTGACCAGCATCGCTCTGGCAGCGGACTCGACCGGGCCGCGGATCAGCATCCCGAGGACGCGCCCCGGGTCGCCGTCGAGCGTGTAGGTCGCGCGGGTGCGGCCCTCGCCCAGGTCCTCGAGCTCCCACGAGCCCTCGACCGACTTCAGGTCGCCCTTCTCCTGCGCCCAGGAGAGGCGGGTCGGACCGGCATAGCTGAACCGCACGTGGGTCGTCACCCGCCGGACCTTGATGTCGCTGACACTCTCAACCAGGGTCGGGCGCCCCTCGGAGTCCCGCTCCAGAGCGGTGAGGGCGACCAGGCCCCCCTGCCAATCGGGCGCCGTGAGGACATCCTCGACCACCGCCCAGACCGCGTCGATCGGCGCGTCGATCTCGGCACTCGCAGTTCCGCCCATGTGCGCCATCGCCAAGCAGGCTAAACCAGGCCTGGGCCCCCTGCGCGATGGCCCCGAACCTGGAATGGGCGGTACTGGGCTCGAACCAGTGACCCCCTCCTTGTAAGGCGCTCTGGCAGATTGTAGAAGAGCGACTGGGACCTGCCCGTGTGCAGGGGATTCGCGCGATTGGCCGGGACTGGGTCTCGGGCCGAATGTGCGTGGATAGACGCCGATTTGGCCCGTTTCGGGCACTCGTGGGCACGAGTGCCCGAACGCACCGATTCCATTACGGCGGTAGGTGTATAGGGAGTTTTCGTGATTTCGGAGAAAACGCCCTATACTTTTACTGCCATGGCCACCTCACCCAACCAGATGGGACCCACCCGAACGCTGAGCCGTCGCGAGGCGGAACTCGTCAGCTGGCTCGAGGTCGAAAGGCCCAAGAGCGTCAGCCTGGCAGAGATTTCAAGCGCGCTCGACTGGCCGCAGAAGCGCACCTACAGCGTCACCTCTCGGCTCGTAATGAAGGGCTGGTTGCACCGGACCCGCGCCGGCCACTACGAACCGCTCCTGGGCGAGAGTGCTGGGATTCTGGTGCCCAACCCCTGGGTCGCTCTGACGAGCTGGAAGGTCCCCCACTACGTCGCGCTCTCCTCCGCGGCCTATGAGCACAACCTCATCCCCGACCGTCCCGGCGCGGTACAGGTCTGCGTTCCTATCGGGACCACGGCGCCAGCTGGCTGGCAGGAGCTGGCGATCATGCTGGTTCCGAGGCGAGCATTCCGGCTAGACGGCAGCCGGCTCACCGAGGCTCACGGCGTCACCGTTCGCCTCGCCGGGATCGAGCGAGTGCTCCTCGACAGCGCAACCATGCCGGGGCGCGTAGGTGGCGTGTTCGGGCTTGCGCGCATCGTCGACCGCGGCCATAAGCAGGCCGACTGGCGGCGCTTCGTCGAGCTGGCGAAGAAGACCACCCGGGGAGCCGCGGCAGCCCGCCGGATCGCAGCTCTGCTTGAGATCCTCGGCCAAAAAGTGCCCCCGGCTCTGGCCAAACTTGCGAGCGCAAAAAAAGGCGCCGCGCCGATCTACCTCGGCAGCACCCGCGTCCACGGGCGCCGCGGTGAGATCCTGCCTCGCTGGCGCGTGCAGCTCAACGTTAGCCCCGAGGCTCTACGAGAGGAGGTGACTCGCTGATGATCGCCCAGGCCTTCGTCCGCCAGTTCGCAGCAGGCCAGAAAATCGACCTCGACGTCGCCGATCAGGAGGTGGTCCTCCACTACGCCTTGGCGCGGCTGAACGAGATCGGCCTGGTGGGGTATCCGCCCGACGAGCTGACACCAGGACCGCTGCTCTTCAAGGGCGGCACCGCTCTTCGCAAGTGCATCTTCGGCTCAACCGGGCGCTTCTCCCAGGACATCGATCTCGACGCCACTCACAAGAACGGCTTCGAGGAGACGGTC
>Ga0102953_1001068_pt1 | contig 17785 bp, 15 predicted proteins | sample SalPon2A_C_D2_MG_FD_78509 | JGI IMG/M metagenome (GOLD analysis project Ga0102953, IMG submission 78509) | Soil microbial communities from South San Francisco under conditions of wetland restoration - Salt Pond MetaG R2A_C_D2_MG | ecosystem: Environmental > Terrestrial > Soil > Wetlands | place... | reverse complement strand
TTTTTCTCTCATCTTCAAAACGTACAGTAAGCCTGAATATTTGTTTTTGATTAATCAGCGATAATCATCCAAATCGTCCTCATCGTCCAGACCACGTAGAGAGCCAAGCATCGATCCAATCATATCCGTGTAAGACCGGATATCATCAAGATCATCTTTACCGACCATTGAATGTTGGTGCAATCCTTCCAGAACAAACTCCATCAGGCTCAATTTAACCTCTTCATTTGTGCCTTTGGGGGCATACTGATCGACAATCTTCTGAAGTCCGTTCACTTTTTGCAGGGCCTTGGAAAAATCTTTCGCGGACATGGTATCGGTTATGTCTACCTTGTTATTATTAGCGAACCACTCCGTAACCGGTGTATACACGTTTTTACCCTCTCTGTCTTTATGGAGCGGATCTGGGAAATAGGCTTTGAAAACTTTATTAATCGCCTTACCTACCAACAACTTGGCAACATTGATCGCTCCCTCCTGTTCACCTTCATATACGAGTTCCAGTTTCCCGGTAAGCGCAGGTAATGCATTATAGAGATCGGTGATTCTGACCGTTACTTTCTTCTCGTTGTTGGCATAAGCCCTGCGTTCGGCATTTGAAATGATATTCTCGATCTCGGTAATGGTCATTCGCGCCGACACGCCGCTCTTCTGATCTACATACTCTGAATCCCTGGCAAAGACCGCTGTTTCTTCAACGACCTCCCGAATAAAACGGGGCATTTCGATCTCAATATGGTTATTACGGTCGGTCCAGGCCTCCTGATCGGTAATACGCATGCCGATTTCGATACTTCGGGGATAGTGCGTAATAATCTGGGAATCGATGCGGTCTTTCAGCGGAGTAATAATATTTCCCCTGTTGGTATAATCCTCCGGATTTGCGGAAAAATAGATCGAGACATCAAGGGGAATACGAATATTGAAACCACGAATCTGAATATCTCTTTCCTGCATGATATTTAACAAGGCCACCTGAATACGGGGCTGAAGATCCGGCAACTCATTGATAACGAATATGCCACGATTGGTTCTTGGTATCAGTCCAAAGTGGATCACCTCTTCATCGGCGAGCGTAAGACGTCTCGTAGCCGCTTTGATAGGGTCGATATCACCAATAAGGTCGGCTACCGTCGTATCGGGTGTAGCCAGTTTCTCTCCATAACGATCAGTACGGTGAACCCACTCGATGGGAGTATCGTCCCCCCTTTCTCCGATCAAATTTCGTGATTGCAGGGAAACCGGGTTATAAGGATCATCATTAATCTCCGAGCCGGCCACGATGGGCATATATTCATCCAGCAGGTTTACCAATAATCGCAAAATCTTGCTTTTTGCCTGGCCACGTAATCCAAGCAGAAGTACATCATGATGCGAAAGGATAGCATTTTGAAGTTGTGGTATGACCGTTTTTTCATAGCCATAGATGCCCGGGAATATTTCCTCACCGTTTTTCATTTTATTGATGAGGTTCCTTCGCATTTCCTCTTTCACGGAAAATGACTGCCACCTGGTTTCTTTCAGATCACCAAGCGTTTTTACCTTGTCGAATTCATTCATAATGCAACAGCAATCTTACTGAATTTCCTTATTTGCTTTTCACCCGGTACAAAACCCCAAATTATCCGATTACATTCCATCAAAAACCATCACAATGTACATATTGTGTGAGGTTGACCTTCCCTAACAACACCTCTGGCTAATCTATCTGTTAATGGGGTATGATAACCTTTTCTTCATCCCTAGAACCCCAATACACCTTCAGTCGTTCGATAAAAACAGCTGTTCTCACTCACATTTACAGATGAACCGGGATGCCAAATCGACGGACAATAATACGAATATCCGTTAACAGGGATTACTTGCCTGTTACATTGGAATCCACATTTTCTTTTTCGAGAACTCCGAGTGATCCATGCCGGTCAATCCAGTGAATGATATCTGAGATAATTTCATCATGTTCGGGTTCTTGCAGAATCTCATGAAAGCACCCTTCATAATACCTGCTCGTCTTGTCGGGATGATATAAGCTGTCTAAAAATTCACGTGTCCCTTGTTGGTCGGCTATCCGGTCGGAGAGTCCATGTCCAGCCCATACCGGAACATATAGTTCGCCAGCCAGATCCAGGGCAGCCTTTCCGCTGTCGACCAGTTGCTGGGCCATACGTGCCCGGATCCGTCCATGATAGACCAATGGATCCTCTTTATAGTCTTCTACGACTTTTTTATCGCGACTCAAAGAACGCGTGTCCAGGTTAATGACGGGTACCATCGGGGTGACGGCGGTGACATAACGAACCATATCCTGAACAACCTTCGGGATATTGGATACGATTTTGAGGGCCGGTGCAGATATTATCAGGCCATGAATGCTGCTTTGATATCTGTATGCCAGCAAAACGGCGAGTGTCCCTCCCATGCTATGCCCCATTATATACCATGGAACATTCGGGAATTCAGCGGTTATTTCCTTAAAGTATGTGGAGAGATCATCAACATACTCTGTATAATTATTTATATCACAACGTCTTCCCTCACTTTTACCATGTCCCTGAAGATCTGTCGCGAACACACCGATACCGTCTTTATTCATCTGGCGGGCCAAGTGTTCGTACCGCCCGGAGTGTTCGGCATATCCGTGGATAAATAATACAGCAGCTCTCAGCGGCTTCTCAGGCAAGGAGCGTCTTGTGAATATTTTAAGATTTCTTTTGTTGAGGAATGAGTCCTCACTAACTATCATCATAACAATGAACTTTAATTTTTTTTGCGCAAAGAACACGCTCACGGCGCATAAAGTAACGAATAACGTTCTCAATTTCTAAAACGCATGGCATCCTGCTTACGTTGCCCAATCAGACAACAGATATTCAAAATATTGTATTGAATCACCAATGATTGCGCCATCATGACATTACTACATACTGACATAATCGCTATATTTGTCGCAATCTAATCCCAATCATCAATATGCGATTATTAAAATTTATCGGCGTTTTTTTGGCTGTTTTTATTGTTATTGCTGCAATAATTATTTTACCCAGTCTGAAATCGGTTCGCACTATCATAAAAAATTATGACACCCTGGATGAGGGTTCTCAGTGGCTGCAGCAGATATCGACAACCGAAGGATTTCTTAATTATATCGAAGCTCATCCCAAAAGAGTTTCAATTTACTCATATACCCCCGGACAGGCGGACTCAACACTTGATTATCATGGAGAAACGAGTCGGTCGGTTGGGACACTCTCAGTTTTAGTTTCTGTGGCAGCTTATGCCCACCTGGTCGGCACGGGGAGATGGCAACCGGATGAACTCATACCTCTCGATTCCGTCAATCATTACCAGTTACCAGGTGTTTTCAGCAGTGCGCATCTAAAAAACTTGTCGGCATTACCGAAGACTAAGACCGGTCAGCCTATGATTCAACTGAATCAACTGGTCAGAATGGCTGTACAGGGACAAGACCTGGCTGCCGCGGATTATCTTTACTGGAAAATTGGTCCGGCACGGCTGGATTCAACGCTCAGCAACCTGGCGATCAACAATCTGGAAGCACCATTGCCCTGGACAGGTCTGTATATAACCATGAACCCGGATGTGAATCATGAAGAGGCAAATCTTCTTTTGAAGAATTTTGCCAGAAAAGACCGGAAGAAACAGCGCCAAATTATTATTGACAACTCACGAAGGTTTAACGAAGACCCTGCTTTTCATAACCTGGTAATCAAAGCTTTCCGGGAAAAAGGTACCGGTCTCAGTTTCGCTCAGGAAAGGACCGCGTATTCTTTCCTGCCAAAAGCGACGGCGCGGAGTCTTGTAGAATTGGTAAGGAAAGCATGGACTGATTCGTTGTACGATCAGAATACTTCAAAAATATTCCTGAAAACACTGCAATGGAGGGACATGGTTCCACTTATGAAACATGTTTTCAGCTGGTATGGCAGTTCATTCGATAACCGCATGAGCCTGCTCAGCGGAGTTGATGTGGGTACTACTACGCGTTTTGGCTACACCAGGATACAAGCTATGGTGCTGGACAGTCTGCCTATTCAACTTTGGTTTCACCTCTCCAGCCAATTCTCAAACCAAACTCTTGAACGAAGATTGATCTGGGACCCAACGTTTTATCGTACTGCTTACAACAGATTGATCCTGCACAAGACCGTCATCGATTCCATGGTGATCAACACCCAGCCGGGATAAGCTTTTATTTTTACCCTATGGAGGTACGATTTGACAAAATTCAATCGTTTCTGATGAACTCATAATTCCGTAAATTTCTGATAGTGAAGAACGTGATATTTGTGCTATGAAATACAAGATTTATCATTTTATTTGGTTCATTCCGGTATATCTGTTGTTGCAGGGTATTTACCAGATATACTCTTACAATGGCCTTTTGAAGACCTATAAACAGGGCACAAGTTATATCGCCACTGTAGATTATCTCCAAATCAAGAATCTTCAGGCACAAACCAATGGAGTCATCGTTCTTTCCTTTGACACGAAGGATGGGGAACATATACGCAGAAAAATGACTCTTCCCGTGAACATGGCGGGTATGGTCCAGAATTACACAAAGGTTCCCATACGGTATCTTAAAGACAGCAGCGAGCCGGTGGTTATGATCCCGACTTATAATTTTCAACGCCACATTATCCTGAGTAATATGGGCATCCTGGCTATCTCATTTCTCATCGGGCTGGGAGTAGCTATTTGGACAGAGCGCCATTTCTGGCTGGAAAACCGGGGTCTGAAACCAGCCGGGTATAATTTTGAAATCATAGATCACTCACCGGCGTGAGTATTTCTCTATCTGAATACAGCGGCAGGCTCATTCTTATTCCCACTACAATAGGCAAGACGCCTGAGAATAACACTATACCCGATTATGTTCTGCGGCAAATACGTTCTATCGATGTTTTGATTGTAGAGAACATACAAACAGCCCTGAGATATCTTCAGTGGGTTGGCGATACCGTTCCTGAATTTAAGATCCGTTTTTATGAATTAAACAGGCATACTAAGGATCAGGATATCCAGGAATACATTAAACCAGCCCTTGAAGGTAAGGATGTAGGGCTTATTAGCGAGTCCGGTTGCCCCGCCGTTGCCGATCCGGGATCTGCGATCGTTCGTCTTGCCCATCAGTACGGCATCAGGGTGGTACCCTTGGTGGGTCCTAATTCGATGTTGCTTGCCCTCATGGCATCCGGTTTCAATGGTCAGCGTTTTGCCTTTCATGGATATCTGCCGGTAAAGAATGAGGAACAGATTCGCGAGCTGCAGAAGCTGGAACAGGAATCGGGAACCCGGCAAATGACCCAGCTATTTATGGAAGCTCCGCACCGAAATTTGGTACTGCTTGAAAACGCGATACAGACACTGGACCAGGAAACATGGTTATGTTCGGCAACTGACCTGACAATGCCATCGGAAGAGATCCATTCGCAGCAGGTTTGGCAGTGGCAGGGTCATCAGTTACCCGATCTGAATAAACGTCCCACCGTGTTTGTGCTTTACTCGGGCCAGGATGTGCGGCAGCGCAAGAAAAAAAAGCCGTCTGTAAAATCCCGCTGGAAATAAAATAGGCTGCCTAACAGTTAAGCAGCCTATAAATTTTAAATAATAACTAGCATCAATTAAACAAAATGTGACACTGCTCCGGCGTCTTGCAACAAAAATGTCAACGTTTCATTCTTTGTCGCCTGAGCATGATCCAAAGCTGACCAACCCCTGTCGTCCAATACATTAACGTCAGCGTGATACTGAATCAAAAGTTGTGTTATTTCAGGATGATTTTTTTCTACAGACCAATATAGAGCATTAGTACCTCTGTTGTCCCGCAAATTGACATCTGCACCGTGTTTAAGCAACACCTTAACCGCATTCAGATGTCCATGCTTGGCTGCCTTCATTAATGGAGTACGATCGTGCATATCACGAGAGTTAACATCGACGCCGTTGTCAAGAAGGGCTTTAATTTTCCCGGCGTCTCCATTTGAGGCAGCCTCCAAGAGTTCTTGCTCATCCATAAGCGACTCCTTCTAATTAGAAGTGAATAAATTCGAGCTACTTCATTGTATCATTTTGACCTTAGTTAGTCAACTAAAAAAATTATGAAATGCCATTTTTTTACACTTCATATTTTGTTCATAAACAGAAACTTAACGAAATAGCTTTATTTATTGATAACCAGTTGTCCTGCAATTAATTAAAATCATAAAATCAAACCTTGCCATGATCATCTTTTCTGCCAGACTTACTCTTCGGTCCCGGCGTGATTAACTCAATGGGTAAAGGTTTGGTTACCTCACCACTGTATAACGAAACATGTGGAAACGGTATTTCAATACCTTCCTGATCAAATCGTCTTTTGACGGATTCAAACATGCCATTCTTAACGTTCAGATAATTTCGTCTTGCCGTCCAGAAACTAAATTGAAGGTCGATAGAGGAACTATTAAATCCTAGAAAGATGATAAGAGACTCCGGTTCATTCAAAACCAGGGGGTCTTCAGCGGCAAGCTCAGTGAGCACCTTCTTTACACGGGTCAGATCTTCTTTATAAGCGACCGAGACGGCCAGATCAATTCTGCGTATCGGGAAACGTGTGGCATTGACGACTTCGCTTTTGATAATCGTCTCATTCGGAATCCGCACAAATCGATTATCAAAAGTGCGAAGCTTAACAGATAAGGTGTCGACCGACATGACAACGCCGGTCACTCCACTGACTGTTATCACATCCCCAACGATAAACGATTGTTCGGCGAGCATAAAGAAACCACTGATGATGTTGGATACACTCGTCTGCGACGCCACACCTAATGCAATACCGACAATACCGGCAGCACCAAGCAACGGAGTCATATCCACCCCAAGCATATGAAGAACAGTGATAATCAGAATGATATAGAGAGTGTATGACAAGACCTTGCCGGCCAGCATACTGTAATGGGCATTATACCTGTGAATCACAACCCGTCGCATCCATCCACGCAAAAGCAGAATAATCGGGATACTGATCAGCAATGTCAGCCCGACTTTCGCCAGCCTCCAGATCATCTCGTCAGTTAATATTTTATGTATATCCATGCCAATCATGATATTATTGTTATTTCATTGTCAGCCCCAGGAAAGACCTAAATCTTTCATCAACTGAAAAGTCTTCTTTTTGATCCCTCTCTTTTGAGTCTCTCTGGGTTCGGTGATCAATTTGGCCCCATTTGCAATCTCAGGGGAACGACCGGTCATCATAATATTACTGTGTTGTTCACTTCCTTCATACCGGATACGTGTAACATCTGCCCACAGTCGGTTATCATTTTTGAAAAGGGAGAGGTGTCCCACACGGAAACAGAATTTTTCAACCTGTAACTCCTCATTCGATTTGTTCAATACATCCAATTGGCAGATAATACGGTATGGATTCACCAATTCCGGTTGAAAATTTCGCAACGCCCGGGTCACGGCGGCATAGCACAATTCTCCTTCCGTCGGATCTCCGAACCATGTCTCCGACAAAGAAACGAGCGGGAATTCAGTGATTGTTTTCCCTTTCTTTTGAGGAAGCTTTACGATGGCCCAGGCCGGAATACTCGTGTAGACCGTTGCCTCTGCCCCCGGAAATACTTTGAACGGGTTAAGCGGGCGTACTACAACCGGCCTGTCCGGTGTTGTTGGCCGAAGTTCGATAATATTCCCATTCTCCGGAAGCACGTACCGGGTCCACTCAGATGCTACCGGTTCAACCCGATCCTTCGTATCACCTACAAGTGTTTGGCGTGCAATCCATACCTCGTTTAGTTCACGACGAAACCAAAGCTTCATTTTTTCAAGGTCGCGGGTGACGGTCTGCCCGTCATTGAGTTTGAACTCACCCCAAAAGACATCTTTCCCTGTTGCTGTACTCATTGGCTTTCTTACCACTCTAAATGTTTACATGGTATCCATAAGACGTAAAACAAAATTCGGTTGACTGTTTCATGATTACTGCTAATTGTACTATGCTCAATTAATTACTTTGATTATTAATCTGATATGATTAATTACGTTTGAAGTCAACGATGAACAAACTGGCATAACATGCTAAATCTTAAGAATCCATTCAATTCTGTCAAAAAAGGAGTAGGAGGTTTCAAAAAACCGGGCCTGCCACCTGGAACCTTGGTACATGTTGGACGTGAATGGGATACTCCTGTTACCATCAATCTGACAATGTTCGATTCTGAAGAATATACCGAACAAGTCATCGATAATGTAGAGGATATTCCGAAGGTTCTCGATCAGGCAAAAAGAAGCTGGATACACATTAGTGGAGTGCATGATATGCAGATCCTGGAGAAAATAGGCACCCTTTTTGGCATCCATCCTCTCGTACTTGAGGATGTGGCAAATACCACTCAACGTTCCAAGATTGAGGCTTACGACCAGTATCTTTTTATCGTCGTTAAAAGCCTGACCAACACAAACCCAACGGTGTCGGTGGATGTGGAGCAAATTAGTATTCTTCTTATGAACAATACGATCATTTCATTCCAGGAAAGTGACAGACCTCTCTTTTCAGTCATCAGAGACCGGCTTAGTATTAATGGAAGTCGTATTCGTAATAGTGGTGTCGACTACCTCGCATATAGCCTGGTGGACAATCTCATCGACCACTATTTCAGCATCATTAATGATTTTACCCTGCGTATCGAAGAGGTCGAAGATGAAGTTCTTGATGATCCAACGCAAGAAACGCTTCATGAGATCCAGCACCTGAGACGGGAATTGATCAATGTGCGAAAGGTGATCTGGCCCCTGAGAGACACGCTGAACAGCCTGTACCGGGATGAATCGCAGTTTGTCAGCCATGAGATAAAGATATACATCCGCGACGTATTTGATCACTGTCTGCACCTGATTGATATGGTGGAGAATCATCGCGAGATGCTGATGAGTCTGACCGATTCCTATATGTCCGGCGTCAGTAACCGGATGAACGAGGTTATGAAGGTGCTCACGATTATTGCTACGATCTTCATGCCTCTGAGCTTTATTGCCAGTTTGTACGGGATGAATTTCGACACTTCGATAAGTCCTTACAATATGCCGGAACTCAAATTTTACTTCGGCTACCCAATGACGATTGGCCTGATGGTACTTATTGCTATTGCCATGCTCATCTATTTTCGAAAAAAGAACTGGTTATAATAACATTTCCAATTATATGAAGATGACCCCATATATTTGCCTGTCATGATTTTGTATATTTGTATAGAGGCACTAACCGAGGTGATCCTGATATGAAAAATTTAAACATTCTCGTTCCTGTCGATTTCTCTGATCTAAGCTATCAGGCATTCAAGGCCGCAGAAATCCTGGCCGAGTATTTTGACGGGACGATAACGCCGTTCCATGCATACATTCCCATTACAGATATCGACGGTTCCTATTACATGGGGCTCGGGGTCGCTACGCAGACAGCGACGCAAGATCTGGAACCCATTTTAGAAGACCGGCTTCAGGAGGTTGCAAGAGAGTATATAAATGAAAAATTTCTGAAACCTTCAAAACTAGGAGTCGGCAATCCTGCTCATGCCATTGTCGAAGAAAGCGGCGAGTATGATCTCATTGTGATGAGTACACATGGGCGAACCGGCTTCTCCAGAATGTTGATGGGATCAACGGCCGAAAAGGTGCTGCGTTTGTCGCACAAACCAGTCCTGATCATCGAACAGGGTTCTCACCTGATGCCGCTTGAAAAGATTCTGCTAACTACGGATCTATCCAAAAATTCCGAAGCGGCTTTCCCTTATGCGCGGCAAATTTCAGAAGCATCGGGTGCCCGCATTGAACTCATTCATATCGTTTCATACGATGATTTCGACGACCTCATCTCAGCCCAGGATGCCGCTGCATTACGCAATGACCGGCTTCAGAAGCTTGTCGAGAAACATTTCAATGATCTGTCCGACCGATGCCGCTCTGAAGTGATATTATCAAGCGAATCTCCACATGAAGCCATTCATAACCTGTGCCGTTCGCGAAATTACAATCTCGTGATCATGTCGACCATCGGTCGTACGGGATTGAAGTATCTGACGATGGGCAGTACAACGGCCAATGTTGTGCGAATGGTCAATACCGCCGTTTTAAGTATCAACCCGTCCATGGATCAGCCGGAGCAGATTGAGCATTTGGGTGAATGACTGAATGGATAGCTGAATAGCGTACTCTCTTCCAATCATACATCCCCGTCCGTGTTCTATTCTTCTAGAGAGATGTTCATCAGGAGCCTCAGAACATTACACGGAACCCGGCCATGGCTGTCAGATGATGGACCTTTTGCGTTGCGATCAAATTATCCGTGGTATTATCGGAGTATTGAACAGTATAAAGCTGATCCTGTCCATTCCAGAAACTATACTGAACCCCAAGATCGAGAGCCACCATATCGTTCATTTTCAGTGTCACTCCGCCGCTCAGATATTTCTTATCGATCTTGAAGGAACGGCGCGGACTGGGATAGTAAGCAAAGCCAACTTCAGGGTTGATATTTCCAAAATGAGCTTCTAATCCTGCCTGATAATTTAAAACGGGCCTGAAATCTGATAATATACCCTGGTTGATGTCATATTGTTGCTGTGAATAACCGGAAGGGAAACCCGTCAGCCTGGATTGTTTATAATCAACATACTCTAACTGGCCATGGAATGTGACTAATTTAGCCGGACTATTGAGTGTCACACCAACTCGTAACCTGCCCGGGCTATGAACTTTGTAAGTAATACTGCCTGGAGAGCTTTTAGTGGATTCCGGATTATTAGAGTCCTTGAACTTCACCGTAATCGATGAGTTGTAGTTTTCCTTCACGGTCAATCTCGATCTCGTCTGGTAGCTTGCACCAATATTCACCAGTGGCGACACCTTATACACAAATCCGAATCGTGCATAAAAGCCGCCTATGGTAGCATCAATATTATCGCTTGAATTTATATACTGAACATCGGTGGGGAAAGTACTATACAGATTCTTAAGATCCTGCTCCAGGAACAAACGATGGTAGGAATATTTCCCGACCGGGAAAACCAGGGAAGCGCCCAAATACACATTCTTTTGAAACTCTGTTGCTCCGAATAAGGATATTTCACCCATTTTCCCACGCTCTGTTACCTGGGCATGCTGGTTGATTCCCTGATATCCGCCGGGTACCTCGCGAAGCACCGGTATATAACTGCCAGTTGCTGTTGTATCAAGGGCATACGATTCATAACCTATATTCTGATAATCTGAATTCTGGGCAAAATAGTCAGTAATGGTATTGTTTGGATTAAAAGCATCCACCGAATATGCCTGATTAAAATCCGCAATTCTGTTATAGGAGGCACCTATCACAAAACTCCCCTGCAAAGTGGGTACCTTGTATGCCATTCCACCACTTGCAATTCCGGTCTGATTATCACTGAATGAATTATTCTTACTCAGGTAGTTAATCTGAGTACCGCTTGTTAAGTTCATTTGATCGTAATAGTTGGCATCCTCGCTGACTTTACGGGTTCCAAGATTGATGGAAATCAGATTCTTATTGAACATGGCAGCCGTAGCAGGATTTTGCACAACAGATCCGAAGCCAAGGGCATCGGAAACCCCGACTCCACCTAACGACAAATTAAGAGGACCATTGCCTGGTTGCATGTCGCTGTAACGCAGAACATCCAACCTGTTTTGTGCTTTCAGGCTTGAAACTGTAAATAGTACAAGAAATGTAGAAAGCAGGATGGGAGCAAAAATGAAGCGTTTCATAGTCAAATATTTTCGTACGTTATCCATGACAGAGCAAGGGGGAGCGTCTGTAGAAAAAAACCTAATCAATTAGTAATCAACGATTAGTGACGTCTCGGGCGATTACCTGACGAAGAACTGTGTGAATTATTGCCGGACCGATCGACTCTTGGTGCCCTGTCAAAGCGAGGGGAAGAAAAGTGCTCGACAGACTGGTGACTCACCGTATAAGTTGACCGGTTATTGGATTGTGAACTTCTGGTATAACCGTTATTCAAACTCCGGTTATAGTTGTTTGATGGACGATAATAATAACTGTTTCTGTTCTGGCTGGAACGTTCAGTACGTTGATAATAACGGGGACGGTTGTATTTGACATTACTCGATTCCTGCGCCCTGGTTACATTCGCACTATTTGCTGATTGATTTCCGCCCCGATCGGGTCGAATCAGGCTGTGAAATGAGAAGTTGTTGCGGTTGTTTGTTGTTGTGTTTTGCTGTTCATTCCTGTTGGTTCGCTGGGGCCTGTAATAACCGCTTCCATTGTTTTGTGTTGTGCCAGGATGAGTTGATACGCTGGCACCCGGGCTGTTAAACAGCATCTGATGATTCCCGCCTCTGTCCGGGCGGCTTCCACCGTTTCCATTACCACCATTGTTGGATGGTGCAGATTGTCCACTGGATCGCGGTGCTCTTTCAGGACGGCTTGAACCCGTTGACCTGACACCACTACCACTTGTACTGCGCGGTTCTCTTCTGGGTTGACTATTATACGTTCCCTGTGTTGTATTACCAGAATTACCTGAAGACCGTGGTGAGTAGGTGCCGCCTCTTTGGGGCCTGCTGTACCCATATGATCCGTTGTTCCTGTTCACAGGCTGTACCCCGCTGGAACGCGGGTGATCATTTCGGTATATATTGTTGCCGGAATTCGGGACTTCGTAATAATTGTAACTGTAGTAATGGTGATAATAGCCGTTATTAAAACCATATCCATAATAACCATATGGATAATATCCATATCCGTAAGGAGAATAACCGGAGTTATAGTATCCAAAATTGAAGGAATAATATGGATCCCACGTATAGCCAAATCCCATGTATCCATACGGATGCATGTAGGGATTATAGAATGGGCTCCAATATGGCGTATAGTATCCACCATAGTAGTCGGCCCAGTAACGGGTATAATTGTAATCCCGGAATGAGTATAGTGAATAATCATTCCACCCCGTACTATATCCTTCCGTATAAGCACTCTCATCATTACTCGGTGCATATCCATTGTCGCCCCCGCCGCCGTAGTATTGATCATTGTTCAGCGTCTGGAACTGTGTGTAGCAGCCTGAGAGTGAGATCGCAAGAATAAGTGGTAATATGTATGTGATAAGTTTCTTCATGGCGGATCTCTCCTCCCGTCAATTGTTCTGTAACGGGTCAGATAATCTGGTAATAATAAGCATCTACTTTTATAACGTTATTGAATTACTTTTTGTTTCTGTAAGCAGAATACAAATTCCTGAACAAGTAAACTATAACATGTTGATGTTATGTTTTATATCATTGCGCGACATAACGTTAATGTTAGTCATGTCAAATTTCCCCCCTAAGTGATTTTGCAATTACCTCAGCTTTCGAATTGACGTGCAATTTTTTATAGATATTTCGTATATGTGCACGGACCGTATCGATGGCAATACCCATGCGGTCCGCGATCATTTTATAGCTGAGTCCATCAACCAGACCCACGACGATTTCCTGTTCACGTGGGGTTAATTCACTTTCGGGTTCTTTCTTTATCTCCGGCTTCTTGAAATAATCAATGACCTTCCTGGCTATCTGGGGCGACATAGGTGAACCTCCGTCAACCAGGGTCTCAATTGCTTCCTTAATCTCAGGCAATGAGGTGTGTTTAAGCAGGTATCCGGAAGCGCCGGCACAGAGTGAATCGAAGATTTTATGAGAATCGTGATACACGGTCAGAATGATAATCTCAATTTCCGGATGCTGATTTTTGATGAGTTTCATTCCATCAATACCCGACATCCCCGGCAATTCGATATCCATAAGGATCACATCTGGCAAATGCCCTTCCCTTGCCTCCTTTAGAAGTGCTTCGACCGAATCAAAAGCCATCTTGCATTCATAATTTTCCTGATTATCCAGATACTGCCGGATCAGGTCTCTGATTTTATCATTGTCTTCGACAATCGCTATGGAGGTCATATCACAAAAATTTCATTACGATGATTTCAGATCCCACTGCCATCAACCACAACAGTAAAACCCTCATTGTTTTTGAACTCAACACTCGCGCCTATTCGTTCAGCACGCATTTTCATATTACGAAGGCCATGCCCGCTTTTTCGGGCGGTCTCTGTCATTCCCGTTCCGTCATCATTAATCTCCAGGTGATACCGTCCCTTATCATTGCTGAATGTGATAATGGCGCGGTTGGCCCTGGAATGTTTGGCGATATTGTTTACTGCTTCTTTGTAAATAAGATATAGATTTTGTCGCACATCTACAGGAACGGACTTGTCATTTTTTACATGATCAAAATTATACTTTACGCCGATTTTTGCGGTACCGAGTACACGGTTCGCGTAATCCTGCATCCGGTCGGTAAGGTCACCAAGACGATCATTCCTTGCATCAATAGACCAGACGATATCATCCATCGAATGCACAATCTCACGGCTTTGCTTGCCGATCTGCCGCAGTGGTTCGGTTATCCCTTTCGGAAGGCTTCCACTTTGCAGGAAATCCGTCTGCAAGGCGATCTCCGTCAACGAAGCACCCACATCGTCATGCAGATCACTGGCTATGCGTACGCGCATCCGTTCAATCTCAATCTGTTTAGAAGAACGATAATTGTTGTAAACTAAAATGATCAGTGCAAGCAGGATCATCATAACAATGGAAAGAAACCACCAGCTTCGCCAAAACGGTGGTTCAACCGAGAAACGCAGCACCGCCTGCTGAAGACTCCATATACCGTCACTGTTCCGGGCTCTTATCTCAAATACGTAATCACCAACTGGCAGCGCAGAATATCGTACCGACCTGCGGTCTGAAGTCATCCAATCCCGGTCAATTCCACGTAACCGGTATTTGTAAAGCACCGCATCAGGAGATGAATAACATAATCCCACATAATCAATAGTGATATAATTATGATCGTAGTCCAGATCGATCGTCGTGTCGGGATTCATTGGCTGCCCCATGACATCCACACCAGTTATATGAACCGGTGGGCCAACGATATTCGGAAAATCCAGGGATGGGTTGACTTCAATCAGACCACTTACCGAACCAAACCAGATATGCCCGTTATGATCTCTGTAGATGGCATTCCAATTCATTTCATTGGATACGAGCCCCATACTGGTGATGATCCGTTTGATGTAGGGGGCATCCAGGTCAGAGACATCCTGTTTCCCAATCATCGCAACCACAGACTGGTCAACTTTTACGATACCCTTGTTAGTGCCGATCCAATAATTCTGATCTTTATCCTGAGTTATGGTGTAACAAACATTGTTTTGCATGCCATCCTTAATAGCAAAACCATAAATCCTTCCATTTTTATAAACATTGATCCCTCCGAATCCGGCAAACCAAACGAGCCCTTTCGAGTCTTGAAAAATGCCCAGGATGCCGTTCTGCATTAACCCTTCCCGGGTGGAAAAGTTGGTCATTTTTCCATCCTCATACCGGGTTAACCCCTCCGAGGTACCAATCCATACGACACCGCTGCTATCCTGAAAAATGGCCCGGATATCATCACCTGCCAGACCGTTTACGGTCGTTAATCGTTGTCTTTTCGTGCCGTCGACTACAAGAATTCCATTATCATCGGAGCCGATCCAGTACCTGTTCTTATTATCTTTCATGATCACCCGGATCTTGTGAAACGGTAGCTTTCCAAGTGGATGATTTATCACCCGGCGAGTCTGTGTGACCACACTGATCCCGTTGCCTGTTGCAATCCACAAACGACCATCCGGCATAGGGTTAATACTATAAATCCGGGGATCTACCAGTTGATTGTTCTTTTTAAAAACCGATGCTTTCCCGTGCGTAATGATACTCAGTCCGTTGCCGAAAGTTCCTACCCACATATTGCCCCTCTGATCCTCTACCGTTGCCGTAATCATATCACCAGAGAGTCCGGTATCATCAGTGTAGTTAATAATGCGCTCACCCCTGAAACGGCACATGCCTCCGCCATACGTACCAATCCAGAGATTGCCTTCCGAGTCCTGCATCAGGCACTCGATCGTGTTGCTGCTCAGACCATTTTCAACAGTGTACGTCTTGAAATGCCCATAGCTGAACCTCACCAGGCCGTTATCCGTACCGATCCAAAGATCTCCCCGAATCCCTTCGTAGATGCAGTTTATCTGGTTGGAAGGCAAACCATTAGCGGTTGTAAAAACCTCGTTTTGATGATCCCGTATATGATACAGTCCTCCGGAGGTGGCCACCCATATACTCCCCTTTTTGTTTATGAGCAGATCATTGACATCATTACTCGGGAGTCCGTCTTTCTTTGTTATCTGATGCCATTTATTATTATGCAGGATACTTATGCCCTCAGCCGTTGCAATCCAATATACTCCTGAAGGATCCTGCACGATTTTACGAACACGGTTGCTTGATAATCCGTTGGCTTTCGTATAGTTAGTCAGTTCCCCATTTTGTGAGCGTTTAAATAATCCGTCGCCTTCCGTTGAAATCCAGAGATTCCCATGTCGATCCAGATATAAGTCATTTACGGGGTGTTGCAAATACCGGTTCAATGAATCCGGGTTGGTAAAAACGCCATTTTTCAGAATGGAGATACCACGATCCGTACCGATCCATATGCTGCCATCGGAATACTGCAGGAGTGCGTTCACACGGTCATATATGAGACCCTGATCTACGAAATAATTGCGAAATGTGAGGCCGTCAAACTTATTAAGACCGTGTCCGCTGCCAACCCACAGGTATCCCTTGTCATCCTGCATGATTGCATTGACTACCGACTGGCTTAATCCGTCTTTGATTGAATAGTTGCGAAAGGCATAAAGCTGTGCCTCTACCGGACTCACGGAACACGTAATTATACCTGCTAATATAATCAGATAAAGAAGAAGACTGTGGTATGTAGGGCGGTGACTCATCAGGTTAAACCTATCGAATAATTATGCACCAAATCTGAATTATGACACGTCGACACACGAAATTATTGCATAATTGAGTGCAGAATACAGAATTTGGTTTTAATCTCAAATCGAATTGGAATCCTCATCTTTTTTCCCCCGATCAGAATCGGGAACGACGTTTGGGAATAAAAAAGGCTGTTCCAACATTTTGGAACAGCCCTGAAATCAGTAATACCTATTTCGAAAACGAAATTCTTAACCAAGATAGGCGCGTAACGCCATGCTGCGATTGTGATGACGCAGCTTGCGGAGTGCTTTCTCTTTGATCTGGCGAACACGTTCGCGTGTCAGGTCGAAACGTTCCCCAATTTCTTCAAGGGTGAGTGAGTGCTCACGTCCGATTCCGAAGTAGAGCCGGATCACTTCCGCCTCTCTCTTCGTCAGTTTTGAGAGCGCGCGCTCGATCTCCACCTTCAGAGAATCGCCCATCAGCTCGTTATCAGGATCGGGTGTTTCCTCATTCTCCAGGACATCGAGCAGGCGATTGTCTTCGCCCTGGGCAAACGGAGCATCAACGGAGAGATGCCGGCCCGAGATCTTGAGGGTATCGGCCACTTCGGAGACCGTCATATCCAGGCTTTCGGCGAGCTCGGAAGCAGAGGGCATGCGTTCATATTCCTGCTCTAGCTTCGAGAGTTCCTTCCCGATTTTGTTCAATGCACCGACCCGGTTCAAAGGTAGTCTTACTATCCGGCTTTGTTCGGCAAGAGCCTGCAAAATGGACTGACGGATCCACCAAACAGCATAAGAAATAAATTTAAAACCCCGGGTTTCGTCAAAACGCTTGGCTGCCTTGATCA
>Ga0102953_1001067_pt1 | contig 17786 bp, 17 predicted proteins | sample SalPon2A_C_D2_MG_FD_78509 | JGI IMG/M metagenome (GOLD analysis project Ga0102953, IMG submission 78509) | Soil microbial communities from South San Francisco under conditions of wetland restoration - Salt Pond MetaG R2A_C_D2_MG | ecosystem: Environmental > Terrestrial > Soil > Wetlands | place... | reverse complement strand
GGTCTCCGGTCAACGGGAGCGCGCGAAGATGGTGATTCGGCTGATGGTAAATTCGGACGTGTCTTATGAAAATGCTTGCCAAGATTGAGAGGACCGGTGACTGCTAAGATCACAGTCGTAACTGCGGTACTCAACCAGGCGGAAGCCTTGCGTGACACGCTTCAAAGCGTTTTGAACCAACCTTATCCGAATCTCGAGTATATCGTGATTGACGGGGGGTCGACGGATGGAACGCTCGAGGTTGTCAGGGCCAATGAAAATCGGCTTGCGGGGTGGCGAAGCGCACCAGACTCAGGTGTTTATCATGCGATGAACAAGGGCTGGGTTATGGCAGATGCTGAGAGCTATCTCCTTTTTCTCGGCGCGGGTGATTGTTTGTTGAGTTTGCCGTCTTTTTTGCCTGAACCTGGCAATGAACCAAGCGTATATTTCGGGGCAGTCATGCTCAGTGACGGGCAGAGATTTACCTCTTATTCCGGTTGGCGGCTTAAATTGTATAATGCCTTACATCATCAGGGGCTGCTGGTACCGAAGAGACTCCACCCTGAGCCACCGTTTGACACACGTTTTCGGCTTTACGCCGACTTTGATTTTAACCAGAGGCTGAAGAAACGGGGGGTACGCTTTTCGTATCTTGGCGAATTTTCTGCGTATGCTGCTCCCAATGGCATGACGGCGGCTACCGATCTTTCTGAGTTGCTGTGTGTCGTGCGGAAAAATTATGGGAAGGTCTGGGGGGGAGTGTCATGCGCGGGTTTCCGGTTGGCCGGTTTCATGCCCTTCCTCAAGAAAGCCCGACCGATAAAGTAATACATGGGTCTTCTGGATGAGATGGTGTGGTTCTGTCTCGGACAGATTATTCAAGCAATATGGTCAGAATTGATGAATATGAAGAAACGCTGGATTAATAAATCAGGGAATCAGTACGACTCTTCCTTAGAGCAATGGACGACAATAATTCGTCCGGAATCTGGTTGGTTTGATATCAATCTGCAAGAGTTATGGTGTTATCGCGATTTGATTTATTTGTTTGTGAAGCGAGATTTTGTTTCTATCTACAAGCAGACGATTCTTGGCCCTTTGTGGTATCTGATCCAGCCAATCTTAACCACACTGGTCTTCACCATTATCTTTGATAAGGTTGCCAAGCTGTCCACTGACGGTTTACCACCTGTGCTCTTTTACCTTTCCGGCATCATCGTTTGGAGATATTTCGCAGACTGTCTCCAGAAGACATCTAATACATTCGTGGGGAACGCACGTATCTTCGGCAAGGTTTATTTCCCACGGCTTACTGTGCCGATTTCCGTAGTCATCAGCAACTTGATTTCGTTCACCATTCAATTGGCTCTTTTTGGCTGCTTTTGGTTGTTTTATTCAGTTCAGGGTGCCGGTCTAAACCTACATCTTGCAGCCATGCTGCTACCGTTTCTGGTCCTTCAGATGGCTGCATTAGGGCTTGGTTGTGGAATTATTATTTCATCGCTGACAACTAAATATCGTGACTTAGCCCAACTTGTCGGATTTGGCATCCAGCTCTGGATGTATGCCACGCCCATTGTATATCCTGTCAGCATAATCCCGGAACAATGGCGTTGGGCTATGGCACTGAACCCCATGTCTGCAACAATTGAAGCCTTCAGGTATGTGTTCATGGGGGTCGGTACAATTAATATCGCTGGTCTTTGGGCCAGTTCATTAATGACAATTTCTATATTGATATCGGGAATCATTTTGTTCTCCAAGGTAGAACATAACTTCATGGACGTCGTCTGATGTTAGACAACAGTAGAGCTGATCAGTTAAATACCGTGATAAATGTCGAGGGATTGTGGAAGCAGTATCGGCTTGGTTCCATCAACCATGGTACGTTGATCAGTGATATCCAGAGTTGGTGGGCCCGCCTCCGTGGAAAAGATGATCCTAATTTACGAATCGACCAGATTCAAAAGTTGCAGAACCCTACTCCCTCTGCGATGCTTGATACAGAAACAGATCGATGTTTCTGGGCGCTCAGAGATGTCTCATTTTCGGTCAAAGAGGGCACAATCCTTGGGATTATCGGTAGAAATGGCGCCGGTAAATCGACGCTTTTAAAGATTATGTCTCGGTTGACGAGACCGACGCTTGGCCAAGTTCGTATCAGGGGGCGAGTTTCTAGCTTGCTTGAGGTCGGGACCGGATTTCACCCAGAGTTGACGGGAAGGGAAAACGTTTATCTTAATGGTGCCATTCATGGCATGGGCAAACAGGAGGTGACTCGAAAGCTTGATGAAATAGTTGCTTTCGCCGAAATCGATAAATTTATTGATACACCAGTCAAAAGATACTCCTCAGGGATGTATGTTCGATTGGCTTTTGCTGTCGCAGCTCACCTTGATCCCGAAATACTGATCGTTGATGAAGTGCTTGCCGTTGGTGATATTGTATTCCAAAAAAAATGTCTTGGCAGAATGGAAGCGGTAAGAAAAGCTGGGAGAACAGTTTTATTTGTTAGCCATCAGTTGAACATGGTGGAAAGTATTTGTGATGAAGCAATTATTATAGATAAGGGTTGTTTGGTAAAAAGAGGGACGACAAGCGATATTATAACAGAATATATGAAGAGTTCTTGTGATAATAGATTGTATAAAGATAATCTTTTAAATATAAAAAACAGAAGGGGAAACGGGAAAATACTTCTAAAAAGTTTTCATATAGAAGATACATCTGGAAACAAATGGGATAATATAATTAGTGGTATGGATGTTGTTTTTGTATTTGGTTATGAATGCCAATTTGAAGAAAATTTAGATAATGTTGATATAGGGATGTCATTTCACTCTATTATTGACAATCAAGCTCTTACTATACTTTATGCATCTTATGTCGGAAAAGTATTTAAAATAGTAAATAAAAATGGTTTTTTTCGGTGTATGGTAAAGAGGTTTCCATTTGTTGAGGGTAAATACAAGCTCCGCGCAAGGTTAACTGTTAATGGTGCTGAGGCGGATTTTCCATTGGACGGAATAGTGGATATTGATGTTGTCTGTGGGGATTTCTTTCGATCGGGAAGCCCTGGGTTTGGGCCGGGACCATACTATTTAGTGGATGGTGAGTGGGCGGTTGAGTAGTGATATGGGCTACCCAAAGGAATTGGTTTTCGCTCAATCAGGGGTCTTTGCAGAGTTGCTCTTGTTGAATTCGCTAGCACTTAATTGATACAGAAGGGTGACATGAAGCCTAATCAATATTTTACGCAGTGGCTAAGCTGGAGGAGATTGTCAGTCAACAGGGGGGGTGATCATTATGCGACAATATGATGTCTCTAAACGAATATTGGTAACGGGTGGGGCAGGGTTTGTCGGTTCCCATCTTTGTGAAAGACTGTTAGCCGAAGGGAACGATGTGCTTTGTGTTGATAATTTTTTTACTGGCCGTCGAGCCAATTTGTCGCACCTTCTCAATGACCCGAAATTTGAGGTGATGCGCCATGACATAACCTTTCCTCTCTATGTTGAAGTTGACGAAATATACAATTTGGCGTGCCCGGCAGCACCCATTCATTATCAGTTCGATCCTGTGCAAACGACCAAAGTCTGTGTGCATGGGGCAATCAATGTGCTTGGTTTGGCAAAGCGAACAAAGGCCAAGATTTTTCAGGCTTCAACCAGTGAAGTTTACGGCGATCCTCATGTTCATCCTCAGACCGAGGACTATTGGGGGCATGTCAATCCGATTGGTATGCGTTCATGCTATGACGAGGGCAAGCGATGTGCCGAAACGCTTTTCTTTGACTATAAACGTCAACATTCAACACGCATAAAGGTAGCAAGGATTTTCAATACTTACGGTCCGAGAATGCACGTTAACGATGGTCGGGTTGTTTCGAACTTTGTTGTGCAGGCATTGCGTGGTGACGATATCACTGTTTTTGGGAATGGATCTCAAACTCGTTCGTTTTGTTATGTTGATGATTTGATTGATGGGATCATACGGCTAATGAATACTCCCGACGAAATTTCAGGGCCGATGAACCTTGGCAACCCGACTGAGTTTTCGATCCGACAGTTAGCTGAACTCATCGTAGAGATGGCTGGGAGTAAGTCAAAATTGATTTATGACCAACTTCCATGTGATGATCCAAAGCAAAGGCAACCTGACATTTCAATGGCTACAAATGTATTATCTTGGGAGCCGAAAATCCCCTTGAAGGATGGACTGGAGAAGACTATCTCCTATTTTGATAAGTTGCTAAGTGGGAAATAATTACATTATTTGTTGATTATGAACGATATTATTTTAGTTTCTCCCTATATAATGGGACATCATTCAAGCTATCTTAAGATATATGCTTCAATTTTTTTAGAGTTAGATTGTAATGTAACAATTTTAGTTCCAGAAGTAAAAAAAATGAAAGTTTATCTTTCTGAACTTTTTAATTATGATGACAACTCGCTAAGAGTGTTAAAGCTTTATGAAAGGAAGATATATAAATTCGAAACAGAAAAAAATAATAAAAAAGGAATATTAAGGGATTTGATCGAAACATATTCAGCAATTAGAAATTTTATGGATATATCAAAATCTATAAAGACATACAATCTTTATGATAGTTCCTTAGTATTTATTATGTGGCTAGATTCGTACGTTTCAAAATTTAATTTTCCTATTTTTCACAGGATGATCTTCCCTTATAGATGGGCCGGTTTGTTTTTTCACCCAAGCCACATAAAAATTAATCATTTTACAAAAGAACGTTATGTCGACCTTTTATATCATATCTTTTTATTCTCTAGTAATAGATTGAAATATATTGGTATGTTTGATGATTGCATTGTAGAAAAGCTGAAAAAACGTTATAATAGTGATGTTTTTAATTTGTTACCTGATATTACAGAAAAGAATTATCCAGATGTTGATTCGAGCCTTGTGCGAGAAATACTGGCTAAATCGAGTGGACGAAAAATTGTTTCATTGCTAGGTTCACTTGGTAAAAGAAAAAATGTCGTCAATTTTTTTGAGGTAGCAGATAAATGCGATAATGAAAATGTATTTTATGTTTGTGCTGGCATGTTTAATTGTCATACTTTTACTGAAGATGAGCTGAAGCGCATAAATCATATCGCTGAAATCAGATCAGATAAAATTTTATTTCATAGGCAGCACATAGAATCCGATTGTGTATTCGATGCACTGTTTTATATAAGTGATTTAGTAGTCGCTGTCTATAAAAATTTCACATCGAGTAGTAATGTTATTACGAAGGCGGCTATGTATCGCAAATACATCATAGTCTCAAATGAATTTCTGATGTGCCGAATAGTTAAACAATACGGTATTGGACTATGTATCGATTATGAAAGCCCAATGTCTTTATTACATGCGGTTAGATATTATTTTAAAAATAAAGATAAATTAAAAGGAAGATTTTCTGAATATATAGAAGATCACTCATATGAAAGTCTAAAGAGAGAACTTATTCCTTTTGTCGAGCGCAATATAAAATTACCTGAGTGGCGATCATTAAAATGAGGAAGAAAATTTTAGTTGTGTCACACGAAAGATCCGGAACACATTTTTTGATGAATTCTATTTGTCTCAATTTTGGTTTTGATATGGGGTGGATTGATGTATTCGCTAGAGATTCGGTTGGTTTAAATATTTATAAAGCAGAAAAATATAAAAAGAATATCGAAAAATTTATGTTGAAAAATTGGAATTCAAATTCAAATAAAATTTACAAATCACACCATCAAGTCGTTTTTTTTGAAAAATATATTGAGAAACTTTTGGAATTATATTGTGTCTTTTATATAGTAAGAGATCCGAGAGATACAATAGTAAGTTGTTATCATTACTTTCATAAGGCGAGGGTTTCTGCTTTCCCGATTGCACAAACAGTAAAAGATCTTATGTTCAATATCCAACCTTATAATTATCCATTTGATGGAGCTTATAGTTTAATTAAGTCAGATGATTTTTTAACTAGATGGATAACTCATGTAAGCGGTTGGCTGAAGTATTGTCATAGGGTTAAAGTAATTAAATTCAGCGATTTAAAAAATGATTTTCAAGTAACCATTGATGGTATATCTGAAGTAGTTGGGACTTCTGCACGAAAGCCATTAGTGGTACCTGATTTAAAAACAAATACGGTCAGTCCACGAAAAGGAGTTGAAGGGGATTGGGAAAATTATATAAATGATGATGATAATAAGAATATTTGTAAAAAAGTTGAATCGGCAGGGTTAGGTGAATTTCTAGTGGAACCTTGATCTAATATTTCTTTTGGAATTTTATATGTCACTTCATACGCCAATTTTATTTCTCATTTATAATCGCCCGGAATTGACCAGAGCAGTCTTGAATGCCATAAGGAAAGTGCGCCCAGCGCAGCTTTTTGTTGCCGCTGACGGTCCTTCTCAAATTCGTCCACAAGATGAGGAAAAATGTTTTGATACTCGTGATCTGATAAAAACCATTGATTGGGATTGTGAAGTCGTTACTTTATTTCGCTCTGAAAACCTTGGTTGTAGAAAAGCAATTAGTTCCGCTATTTGCTGGTTTTTTGAGCATGTAGAGGCGGGAATAATTCTAGAAGATGATTGTTTGCCCTCAAATAGTTTTTTCTATTACTGTCAAAACCTTCTTAAATATTACGAAAAAGCAGAAAATGTTATGGCCATCTCGGGTGATAACTTCCAGGACGGGCGTCAGGTCACGAGTAGGAGTTATTATTTTTCACGTTATCCACATTGTTGGGGGTGGGCTACTTGGCGTCGTGCATGGGATAATTATGATGCTAACATGGAAAAATGGCCGGACTTTAGATTGAGTAGGCAGTTTCTTGATATTGGAGCTAATGACCCTGATTTTATGAGTTATTGGACAACGATATTCAATAAGATGTATTTGGGAGAGATCGATACCTGGGATTATCCATGGGCTTTTAGTTGTTGGGCTAATGGCGGACTTACAGCACTTCCAGTAAGGAATTTAGTTAAGAATATTGGTTTCGGGGCAGGTGCAACACATACGACTTCTCAGTGTTCGAAGATCGGTGCAATGCATGCAGGAGACTTAGAATTTCCTTTGAGGCATCCGGATCATATAGAGCGACATGTTGCTGCAGATTTATATACCGATAGATTCCATTATAATTTTAAAAATATATCCTCTGAATCGTTTCTAAAAAGAGCTTTGTTAAAGTTCAAATCCTGCGTTTCCTGAGAGTTGATACATAATATGGAAAACAGTTCAGTTTGTAATATTTGTGGCAATCTCATGGAGTACTGTTTTGAGGTAAAGGTTTTATGTAAATATCTCACGAACTTGAATCACTGTCCCCAGTGTGGATTCCTTAGTCTTGAAAACCCGGACTGGCTTGATGAAGCTTACAGCAGCTCTATAGTTCTATCTGATACAGGTCTCGTCATGAGGAACTTGACCATATCTAAGCAAATTGCACCGCTGCTTTTTCATCTTTTTGGATCAAATGGAATGTTTGTAGATTTTGCTGGCGGGACAGGGTTGCTCGTTCGTTTGATGCGAGATGTCGGGTTTGATTTTTATTGGCATGATCCCTTTTGTACAAATATACATGCTCGTGGATTTGAATATGATCCGGGACAGAGCCCAGTAGATGCTATAACTGCATTTGAAGTTCTAGAGCATACCATCGATCCTGTTGATTTTTTAAATGAAACAATTGAACTTACGGGTGCAGGCGTGATTATGATTTCCACCGAACTTTACAAGTCTTACCCGCCCAAAGCAGAAGATTGGTGGTATTACTCTTTTGAAACAGGACAGCATATATCGTTTTTTAATAGAAAGACTTTGGAGAGTATTGCTCATAGATTGAATTATATTTATAAACCATTTAATGGAATTCATGTTTTTTACCAAGAAAAATATTCAAATAAAGTTAACAGCTACTTCAATAGTAAAGTTGTTAAGTTTATTTCTAAGTATAAACTTAATAAATCGATTTCATCATTGACTATGTCAGATAGAAAAAAGCTTTTAAATAGAGTATAAAAATTGATTGACTTCAATAAACTTAATAAAAAACATATTCTTATACTTAGGCCGGATAATATTGGCGATGTTATATTGTTTTCTGGGACGTTGAAGCATTTTCGTGCATTTTTTAAAAATGATCATTTGGTCCTTGCAGTGCAAAAACATATTGTGAACTTAGTCGAGTTATGTCCTCATGTTGACGAAGTCATTTCTGTTGATAGTTTAAACTATTTTAAAGAATATAAGGAGTCAAGGAATTCTAAAGTAAATCGTGTCAAATATTATTTGAAAAGTTTTGTAAGGAAGGGGAGAAAATCTGTTCAATTTGATCAAATTATATATCCATTAAGATCACCACAAGTGTGGCATCTCGAGCTAATCCGTTTTCTTAGAGTAAAGGAGGTGTCTGGTATTATTGGTTGCGATGTGAATCTGCGTAAATACAAATTCAAAAAAGAGTTAAAACCAGAAGTTCTTTTCAAAACAAAGTTGAATATTACTGGGCTTGATCCATGGCGTCATGAATTATTAACGACATTCGATTTTCTCAATAATCTTGGTATGTCTATTCCATCAATCGACTTTATTGTTCCAGAATTTTGGCTCTCGCAAGATGAAGTAGATCCTCTTGAAAAGCTTAAATCCTCCAAAAGACAAATTATTGGTTTATTCCCAGGGGCTCAAGCAACATATAGACAATGGGATCAAAAGAATTATTCAATTCTATTTGAGAGAATAAATATTCCTGTTGATTTCGTCATTTTTGGATCTGCATCTGAACGAGATTTAGCTTTGCAGATTGAAAAGTCCTACAAAAAAAAGGATGGTGGTACTATTCTCAATTTGGTTGGGAAAACTACATTACGTGAACTTATAAAGGGTATAAAATCTTGTGATTTATTTATCGGCATGGAGACAGCAGGACTTCATATAGCGATTGCTAATGGTGTAAAAACAATTGGTATTGTCGGTGGGGGACATTTTGATCGTTTTGTTCCATGGGGCGACCAAGAAAAAAACACTATTTTAACTAAAAGATTGGATTGTTTCCACTGTAACTGGTCTTGCAAGTACGACCAGATAGAATGCTTACAGGGTGTAATGCCCAATGAAGTCGCTGATGTCTCTATAAATTTGTTACGTTAATTCTGTCGATGTCTTGTTTTTAAACCATTCGATGCCATGTTGACTGGCAACATATTTTCTTGACTAGACAATGGAGTGCAGTCGAAAAATGTGAGATGATATTTTGAGTAAATATAGTTTTAATAATAAATTCTCCATTGTGACCCCTACCTACAATGCCGGAAAGTATCTGGATCAGACCATCAGAAGTATCGTAAGTCAGCAGGGGGATTTTGAAATCGAGCATATAATCGTCGATAATGCATCGACGGATAATACCCTTGAAATAGCCAAGAGTTATCGGGCTCAACTGGATGAACCTGATCGTGCCGGGCAGACTGGTTGCGTTTCACTGACGATTGTTTCTGCAAAAGACCACAGTATGTATGAGGCCATCAACCGGGGGTTCGCCCTGGCAACGGGCCAGATCTATGCATGGATCAACGCCGATGATATCTATTTGCCCGGAGCGTTCCAACAGGTCGCAAGCGTGTTTGCCGCCATGCCGGAAGTGAAATGGCTCAAGGGGACCACTTCCTATATTGACGAAGCTGGTGATCCGGTCTCTCCTGGTGTCTGCTATCTGTATGCCCAGAACCTTATCAAACGCGGTCTTTACGGACGTGAAGGCTATTTTATTCAGCAGGACAGTGTCTTCTGGCGAGAGGACCTCTGGAAAGCATCGGGTGGGGTGGACGAGTCTTTCCGTCTGGCCGGTGATTACGACCTTTGGATGAGATTTGCCGAACGCGAGCCTTTGTATACGTTGGATTATCCAACCAGCAGCTTTCGCAGGGTCAGTGGCCAGTTGAGTGAGGACCTCCTGGCATACCGGCAAGAGCAGCAGCGGATAACGCGTAACTGCCGTTTTAAGGATCTGCTGCTGCGCTGGTTCTTTTCTTCATTAGAGCCTAGGCTGCCGGATTGGATGAAGTTCTTGTTATTCCGTGCCCTGTGCCCATTGACCCCCCTTTACCTGGTCGAGGTGGTCTCAGGGACGATCAGATTGAGAAAATCTTTCAAGTATATGGACTGAGCCATGACCGGGTGCCCCATATGTAAAGCGGGAGACTTCCGCTCCCTTTTCAGCGCTCACGATGACAGATATGCCTTCCCAGGGATTTTTCGCATCAACCGCTGCGATTGCTGCAGCCACACCTTCATAAAATCTTCTTCTGACCTAACTGGCCATACCCGACTCTATACTGATTATTACCCCCGGGGTTCGTATGATCTGAAAGGGTTTCAGCCAAAAGCCTTCCCGGATGGATTCACCGCGTGGCTCAATGGCGATGCCTGTGCGGCTGGCAGGTGGGTTCCACCTAAAGTCAGGATTTTGGATATTGGCTCAGGTTTTGGTGAAAATCTGGCCTATCATCTAAGGCGAGGCTGCGATGCCTTCGGCGTCGAGATGGATGAAAATGTTCGCGCTACAGCAGAAAGATTTCATTTCAAGGTGCATATCGGTCCGTTTGACCCTGATAACTATCATCCCGGTTTCTTTGACTGGGTAACCCTGCAGCAAGTCATTGAGCATGTGGAAAATCCGGTTGAAACCTTGCGGGGGATTGCACAGGTTTTGCGACCAGGGGGGACCGCAGTCATTAGTACCCCCAATGCGAACGGCTGGGGGGCCAGGGTTTTCGGGCGTCGCTGGATCAACTGGCACGTGCCTTATCATTGTAACTTCTTTTCACGATGTTCGATGCAACGTGCTGCAAAGGCGGCCGGGTTACAGATTGAAGGAGTCCAGACGGTCACCAGCTCGGAGTGGCTCAGGTATCAGTGGGCACACTTACTGACATATCCTGTCGAAGGAGAACCCTCGCCCTATTGGTCACCATCCGGAAGGCGGTCTTTGACAGTGAGGATTGGTCTGAAATTGTTTGACACTCTGCATTATGCGAGGATCAACCATCTGTTGACACGTCTTTTCGACAGCCTGGGAGTGGGGGACAACTTTTTGTTCCTGCTGAAAAAATCGTGATAAACAAAATATATATCCTGTTGCCGGTACATAACCGATGTGAGGTCACACAGCGGTTTGTCGACTGCCTTAAAGCGCAATCGTATCAAAATTATCATCTGGTATTGATTGATGATGGCTCGACAGACGGCACGGCGGATATGGTGCGCCGCCAGATTCCTTCGCTAACGGTGATTGCAGGCAAAGGTGACTGGTGGTGGGCCGGAGCGCTTCAGGAAGGTTACGATTGGCTGTCCAAACGGGCATTTGAACCGACCGATTTGGTCTTGATCATCAACGATGATACGGAATTCGAAGTCGACTTTCTGGACATTGCAGTGAAATATCACAGCACGCTTAAGGGTACACTGCTATTGGCGCAGTCTTTCTGTCGAGAGACTGACCATCTGGTCAGTGCCGGTGTCCAGGTTGATTGGCGAAGGTTGAAGTTTACTCCCAAAATGAACCCCGATGAAATCAACTGTTTGTCGACCCGGGGACTGTTTTTAAACGCGGAAGATTTTATTGCGCTGGGCGGTTTCTATCCAAAATGGTTGCCTCATTATCTTTCCGATTACGAATTTACGATCCGTGCCTGTCGCAAAGGGATGAGATTACAGATTGATGATCGTCTCAAAATGTGGGTAGATGAAAACGCAACGGGGTATCATGAGTTCAACGAGGAATCTTTTCGCGAATTTCGCAAAAAATATTTTGCGAAAAATTCTGATGCCAATCCTCTGGCTTGGACGGTCTTTATTGGCCTGGCCTGCCCATGGTCATGGAAATTGACCTGTTGGATGCGTGTCTGGTATGGCACAACCGTGAATATTTTGAAGGCGCTGATGAGTTGAAGATGATGTCAAATAAACAAATGATTGCGAACGAATCAGGGGTAGCGCCGAGCAAGTTGGCGCCGATTGTATTGTTTGTCTATAACCGTCCCGAGCATACCTCTAGAACGATCAAAGCCCTTAAACTGAACACACTAGCTTCCCAAAGTGATCTGATCGTTTATTCTGACGGCGCTAAAAACCAAGCGGATAGAGCCAAGGTTAACGAGGTGCGTAATCATTTGCTCACGATATCTGGTTTCCTGAGTGTCACTATTCGAGAGGCTGAAAAGAATCTGGGCCTTGCGAGGTCTATCATTGAGGGCGTCACTCATGTCATCGAAGCTTTTGGTCGTGCGATCATTCTTGAAGATGATCTGCTTGTTGCTCCATATTTTCTCGCCTACATGAACGATGCTCTTGATCACTACGCCGAGGTGGAGCATGTCATGCATGTCTCAGGGTATATGTACCCTATAGACCATGAAGGCTTGACCGAGACATTCCTTTTGCGGTTCCCTTCATCCTGGGGATGGGCAACCTGGCGAAGAGCGTGGTCTTCATACGAAAAAAATGCCGAATTTCTTCTACAAACGTTTTCTCACGATCAAATCATGCGTTTCAATCTGGAAGGGGCGCACGATTTCTGGGAGCAGATCAGGCATAACCAACAAGGCAAAGCAGATACTTGGGCGATTTTCTGGTATGCAACAATATTCAAGAGGGGGGGGTATTGTCTTTTCCCAAGGCAAACACTGGTGGAAAATATTGGTCAAGACGGAACAGGAGAACATTGTCTGGCGACCGACGTGTTTCGTTCCGACCTAATGTTAACGCCCCTCAGCGTTGTCGAAATCCACTCCAAAGAAAGTTCGCTAGCTTACAGCCGTGTTCAAGGCTTTTACAGGGCCAACCGGCTAGGGAGGTGGCGGCGTCTATGGTTGGTCTCTTGGCAACGATTGCAGCGCTATCTCAAGGATATGACCTGATATGCCGAACGCTGTAAGATACCCTTTCAAAGTTCGAGCCGTTTCAACGTCCGATCTGGATGGTGGTGCGGCCCGGGCCGCCTTCCGATTGCAAAAGGGGCTGCTCGCCGCAGGGGTCGATTCCGAATTTTGGGTCCAGCGTCGGACCACATTGTCTCCATGTGTTCATTCATCAAAGCTTATCTTTGCAAGGCAAATTGGCCGGTTATATACATACCTGGATGCGTTGCCAAAAATGTTTTACCATCGTCGACAACGTGGTGCCTGGTCGACCGGTTTTTTGCCGAACCCCCTTCTGCCCCTGCAAGCATTACGTTCCGCTGATCTGGTGCACTTTCATGGAGTGACGGAAGGCTTTGTCCCTCTCGCCTCTGTGTCGAGTATCGGAAGACCGATTGTTTGGACCTTGCATGATATGGCAGCTTTGACCGGAGGCTGCCACTATGCTGGTGAGTGTCTGGGGTTTACCAAGCGATGTGGCGGTTGCCCGCAATTGGGATCATCACGGGAAAAAGATCTGACCCGTTTAAGTATCTGGCTCAAAGAGCGCTACTGGGCAAAGGCTGATATTGATCTGGTCTGTCCAAGTCATTGGCTAGCTGAGCGGGCAAGGCTCAGCCCTCTGTTTTATGACAGTACAATTTCGGTAATTCCTAATGGGCTAGATCTGGCAACATACAAACCAATGGAAAGGAACCTGGCCCGTTCCTTGTTGCGTTTGCCGCAAGAACCTTTTTTTCTAATGACTGCCGCCATGAATGTGACCCGTGATCGCCGCAAAGGGTTTCAGCACCTTGAGAGAGCATTAAGTGAGATTGGTGAAAGAGCGTCCGAATCCCCACTTGAATTGCTGGTTGTCGGTGACCAAAAGATCGATGTCGGTCGGATTGGCGAGATCCCGATTCGCTACCTTGGGCGGATTGATGACGAGGAAAGTATGGCCCAAGTATATTCCGCAGCCGACCTGTTCATAGCCCCCTCGGAACAGGACAACTTGCCGAATACAGTTATGGAAGCCATGGCTTGCGGGACCCCGTGCATTGCGTTTGATATCGGAGGGATGTCGGACCTGATCGATGATCAGCAAAATGGTCGACTGATAAAGCCCTTTTCAACAGTTGAGCTTGCGAACTCAATCAATGAACTTTGTGCGGACCGGGAAAGAGTTTTAATTCTGGGAGACGCTGCAGTAGAAAAAGTACATAAATATTTCGACGTAAATCTTGTTGCAGAAAAATATGCGCATTTGTTTGAGGATGTGCTGGAGAGATTCCGTAAAATAGGTGAGTAACCCCAAGCCTAAACCTCGGCTAATTAATCATTAAAGCTCTGGTAATGGCTCCTGAAATTTTCCTTATACCCGCTTACTGAAAGGTTTGGACTTGCTGAGATACTCCATCGGACCGATTAATCAGTTTCTAAGCGGTCGATACCACTCTTCTCCAAGTGGAACTACTGGTTGCCGAATTGGAGTTAGACTCGGAGTTGTTGACAAATTTGTGCGTCCTATATATTTAGCGTGATGAACCGTATCGAATCTCTTAAATATATCGATCGAACATTGGGTAGACTGTTGGCCTCAATTCTGCCGCGCCCAATTTTGAAGGAGTTGAGATCAGTGGCGCGGGTCCTGGTGGTACGGCCTGGAGGTATAGGTGACGCTGTGCACCTTGTCCCAGCATTACGTCTGATACGGCATGCCTATCCAGACTGCGAAATTGAGATTTTGGCAGAAAAAAGGAATGCCGGGTTGTTTTCACTTTGCCCTATGGTGAATCAGGTGTTCCTGTATGACAACTGGAGACACTTGATAATGCTGTTCAGCCGACGCTTCGATCTCATCATTGATACTGAACAGTGGCACCGGCTTTCAGCTATTTGTGTGCGCGTCCTTCATGGATCTCGAAAAGTAGGTTTTTCGACCAATAACCGCTTGCGAATGTTTACGGATGCAGTCGATTATCATCAAGATGTATGCGAAAGTGCTAACTTTCTCAAGTTAGTTGATCCACTCGGGCTTGATGACCATTCAATCGCCTATCCGTTTTTGGAGGTTCCTGGGGAATCGAAAAATAATGTCAATAAACTTTTGGCAGACGTTCAAAATGACTTTGTAGCACTATCTCCAGGAGCAAGTATTCCACAGCGGCAATGGGGACATGACCGGTATGCTGCTCTCGCTGCTCAAATATCTCGATCAGGCTTGACCGTTGTCGTGGTTGGAGGGGGGGGAGATACTTACCAAGGTGAATTCATTGCCTCTAGGTGCCGTGGCTTGAATTTAGCAGGGGCAACATCTCTGTCTGAAACGGCAGCCATTATCCAGAAAGCCCGGCTTCTAATCAGCGGAGATACAGGTGTGCTACATATTGCCGTTGGACTCGATGTCCCGACTGTGTCGCTCTTCGGCCCTGGGCGAGATGTCAAGTGGGCTCCCAGGGGAAGTAAGCACATTGTCTTGAACAAAAACCTTCCGTGCTCGCCCTGTACTATATTTGGCTACACTCCCAAATGTCCAGATGACGCTCGTTGTATTCAAGAAATAAGCGTCGAAGAAGTATTTGATGCTGTAAAGCGGCTTCTTGGCTCGCAGGGAATCAAGTTGGGAGACGAGGCCTCAGGTTAAACGATTCGCCAACTCGTGGAGACGTTAAGCCTCGTCTACTTTTCTCATCTCAAGGATATAGTTGCTCGCATCCAGGATATTAGGAAACGTCAGCTTTCCAAGTGTATGTTTCTCTGCCAGCTGAATTACCGTGCACCCGGCTCTTTGTCCAGCTTCGACATCGCTCTGCTTGTCGCCGATCATGAAGGAACCCTTCAGATCAATCCCCAGATCTATTGCCGCCTGCAACAGCATTCCGGGCTGCCCCTTGCGGCAGTCGCATGCCACGCCGTAGTCCTTGTGGTCTGCATCTGGGTGGTGGGGGCAGATGTAGTAGCAGTCAATTCTTGCGTCGTTTTCGGCAAGACGACGGTCAATCTCTGCGTGCAGTTTGTGAACATCCGCGAGGTTGTACATACTGCGGGCGATGCCCGATTGGTTGGTGACGACGACCACCAGGTAATCCGCCTGATTCAGCTTGCGTATCGCTTCGTATGCCCAGGGGAATATCTCCAAATCTTCGATCCGATGCAAGTAGCCGGTGTCACGGTTAATCGTGCCGTCGCGATCGAGAAAAACCGCTTTTCGCTGTGGTGATTTGGGTGGGTTCATGGAGGGGTCAGCGCCGGCATTTGTCGATAAGAGCTGTGGTTGAGACACCGGGTATCAGTGGCAGGGCAAGTACCTTCCCACCGTTTTTTTCGACATGGCTTTTGCCGACGATGTCCTCGAGCTGGTAGTCACCACCTTTGACCAGGAAATCAGGAGAGACTGCCTCGATGAGTTCCTGCGGGGTGTCTTCGTCGAACAGGGTCACATAGTCGACACAGCTTAAAGCGGCGAGAATTTCAGCCCGCTGGTCCTGGGGAATAAGGGGTCGGTTCGAGCCCTTGAGGCGTTGGATCGAAGCATCGGTGTTGAGTCCGACGATCAGCAAGTCGCCAAGTTTTCTAGCTTGCTGCAGGTAGCGCACGTGGCCCGCGTGAAGAATGTCAAAACAGCCGTTGGTGAAGACGACTTTCCGGCCGGAGAATTTTTTTCTGTCTAATTCAGTAGCCAGTGTGTTTCGATCGAGGATCTTATTTGGTGATAAATCGGGATGTGTGTTTAGAGCATGGTTCAACTCACTACTGGAGACGGTTGCCGTGCCGAGTTTGCCGACGACGATGCCGGCCGCTAAGTTGGCAACGATAGCTGCCTGGGTGAGTGGTAATCCCGCTGCTGTTGCCGCTCCGAGAGCTGCGAGGACCGTATCCCCGGCACCTGAGACGTCAAAAACCTCGCGGGCCTCGGTTGCCAGATGGTAACACTTGTCGCGATCTATGACCAGCATGCCGTCTTTGCCCAGTGTAATGAGCAGCCCCTGCAGGTCGAGTTCTCTGATCAATTTATTTCCAGCGGCGCTCAACTCCTCCAGGTCACGGCAAGGATGGCCGTTTATTAGCTCGAATTCCTTGCGGTTGGGGGTTAGCAGGGTGGCACCGCGGTACTTCTCGAAATCGTTGCCTTTGGGGTCGATGAAAATCGGTAGAGAACGGCTTTGCGCGAGCCGGATGAGCGCCTGGGTGATGCCTTGGGTAATACAGCCTTTCTGGTAATCTGAAATCACCACAAGATCCTTACCCTCGAGTTTTTTCTGGCAGGCCATCAGCAAAAGTGATTCTTCGTCGGCCGAAAGGGGGGTGGTCTGCTCCCGGTCAATGCGTAGCATTTGTTGATGGCTGGCTATAACCCTGGTTTTGCGTGTTGTCTGACGAGCTGGCTGCAAAAGAATGCCGTCCACTGCGAGGCCTTGCCTGCAGAGCAGGGAGCTGAGGGTGTGGCCATCAACGTCGTTACCGGCACAGGCGCAAAGGTCCGTTTGACAACCGAGTTGGGCAAGGTTGATGGCCACGTTGGCAGCGCCTCCCAGGCGTAGGTCACTGCGGTCAAGTGCAACTACTTGAACTGGAGCCTCCGGTGAGATGCGCTCGGTTTTCCCCCAGAGGTATTCATCAAGAATGACATCCCCGACGACGAGAACCGAGGCTTGTTGCAGCTTGCTGAACAGTAGATCATTCGAGGCCGAGGGGATGTCCTGGGCAGTCAGTTGAGTAATCAAAATACCTACTCCTTGGGCGGTCAATTTTGGGCAGAGAATTCACGATCGACCAGCATGCATAGCAGATGGAGGATGGTAATGTGCATTTCCTGAATGTGAGATGTGGCTGCAACCGGAACGATGATCGGGATGTCGACCTGTTCCGCAATTACTCCGCCAT
>Ga0102953_1001066_pt1 | contig 17790 bp, 9 predicted proteins | sample SalPon2A_C_D2_MG_FD_78509 | JGI IMG/M metagenome (GOLD analysis project Ga0102953, IMG submission 78509) | Soil microbial communities from South San Francisco under conditions of wetland restoration - Salt Pond MetaG R2A_C_D2_MG | ecosystem: Environmental > Terrestrial > Soil > Wetlands | place... | reverse complement strand
CGGGGCCCTGGCCTTCGCCAGCCAGCTCCACCAGAACGGATTCATGACCCCGTGGTAGGGGCAAGTGGAACCGCGGATTGGGTTCGCATACGCCATTACCCCCAAGCTTGTCTTTCGAGGCGGCTACGGGGCAAGCCATAAAGTCCTGACAACGAACTTCAGCGATCCTTCGACTTTTGGTTACAACGGGTCGATTGAAATCAACCGCCAGAACACATCGTTAGCGTTCCCTGACAGTCAAGTTCTCAACCTCAGCCAGCCGTTTCCGAACTTTAACGGCACACTGCCTGACTTCAACCCCACGGCGGCCAACGGACTCAGCGTAGGTTATATTGCGCCACACAGCAACAAGGTAGGCTGGGTCCACAATTTCAACCTCGGCTTCCAGTATCTCGTAGCTCGAGATACCTCGCTGAGCGTAGGGTACGTGGGCAACGTTGCGAACGGCCTCACTTCTTACGGGATGGGGAACCTCAACCAGCAGCCGCTGAGCGCTCTTCAATACGGAAATGCCTTGCTTGATCCATTGTCACAGCACCCAGGCCTGGTCCCACTGCCATACTCAGGATTCACTGGCACCGTTGCGCAGGCACTTGCTCCTTATCCTCAATACACCGCGGTTAGCTACTATCTCCCTCATTTTGGATGGTCGGATTACAATTCCCTTCAGGTTGAAGTCAACCATCGATTCACCAAGGGACTTGGATTTTTGGTTGCATACACTTTCTCCAAGGCCCTGTCCAACGTCTCAAATGCACTCTACGGAATTTCAATGCAAAACGTGCACGACCGGAAGCTGGAGCGGGCCCTGCAACAATACGACCAGCCTCAGCAATTGAAAATCAGCTGGATCTATAACCTTCCGTTCGGTCCGAATCGACGATTCCGGGTTGGCGGCGTAGCTGGAGAAATTGTTGGTGGCTGGCAGCTTTCAGCAATCCAGAACTACCATTCAGGTGACGTATTGTCCATCACTGAGTCAAACTATAACAACCCGCTTAACGTTGAAACCTTCCGGCCAAATAGAATTTCCGGCCAGCCGGTGATTCTGAATGGTAGTTCTCCCATCAATTTTGGTGGCGGAAACTCGAGCTTGCCCCTTTATTTGAACCCCGCTGCCTTTGCCGATATTCCCACGACTGCCGGCGGAATTCCTCTCGGAATCGGCACGGCTCCACGCGTCCAACCGAGTACGCGGGGTCCGTTCTATGCTTCAGAAGACTTCAGCCTGATGAAGCAATTTGCATTGGGAAGTGCAGAGAGTCGCAATCTGCAGTTCCGAATGGACGCGACGAACATCCTGAACCACGTGGGACGTGGAGACCCTGTTACGAACATTGATAATCCGGAATTCGGCATGATTCTGGGTCCGCAACAGGGTGGGCGTGCAATCCAGCTCTCACTGCGATTGAATTTCTAAGAACGGTGAGTGCCTCCCAATAGAATAGAAACAGAAATTGGGAGTTATGGTGGCAGTGATACGGTCTCGATAGTTGGTTCTCTCCGTTGTCTGAACATCCAGCATTTTCGGGCTGGTCAGCAATTGGGAGAACCAACCGGGGCTGCCCCTATCGCGTTTCTTCACTCGTGTCTTGAATTTCCAGAATTGTATTATCGCCTTTGACCCTGTAAAACGATCGTGTTGGTTGTTGGGGCATTCCACTTTTTACGCAGGAGGTAAACCGTGTCTAAAAAAGAAGATGGACTCAGCCGCCGGGATTTTCTTAAAGCTACCACGAAAACCGGTGTGGGACTTGCGGCCTTCGGTGGAATCAGTCGTGCGTCAGAGCCTGAAGGGGCAGATGGCAAGGGAGTGCCCGCGCAATCCTCGGGCGAATCTGCCGGAAAAATAAAAGGGACCTGGCCGCAAGAGTATTCAGTCCATAAAGATGAAGCGACGGGTCACCTGACCTTTTCAACGCGCTACTATACTGTCCAGCACGACCTCAAGCGCGGAGGCGCAATCGCGCGTATCAGCTACACGCACGGCAAAGCGTCAAATTTATTACTCGAGCCCATTGGAGCCTCGATTGAACTGGCGGCGAAGAAAGCAGCCCAGCCTATCCGCAGACCGCAGAACTTCCCTAGCCCACAAATATTCAGTGATCTGCACGATTCTTCACCTACGGTATCGGTGACCCAGCAGGGGAAATGGCGAACTGCAAATATCGAGACTGTGCTCCGGACCGCATCCGGTCGCGATATCGGTGTGCGAACAAGAACCGCTTACACTTATCGATGGGGTTACATCAAGATCCACAAAGAATACATTTTCCCTCAGGAAGGGATCAAAACCAGCAACCTCACCGTTTTTTCAACGGTCTTTGATCCTTCGCTATATTCCTACGGTTATAAGCCTAGCGTTTTCGAGGACTTTCAGGTACGTCCTTTTGCATGGGAGGAAATTAGAGCCTGGGGAAAGATTCGGTCCGGTACGGATTTTGACCTCTCTTATCAAAGCCGCTATGTTCCCAGATACCTGGTCCTTGCCAATCCCGGAATCGAAGGAATTGAATGGTTTGTTTCCGATGACCTCGCCCAGTGGGATTACCAGATGACGGGCGAACCGGGCACAAGCTACGCCAACTTGCACCCCAGAACCCAGCCCGAAGGAATTACTGCCTCAATCAACCCCCTGGCGCTTCCCTCAAATCCCAATCTGGCTCGCGGCGGTTTTGTCACGCTGAAGGGTAGCTTTTCGTTTGATTACTATGTCGGAATGCCAATCTTGGAGGGGCATGCTCACAAGCGATGGCTTGAGCGATCTTATGGCGCCAATCGGGGGAAGTGGGTTTCTGATGACGACATTCGCCGCAATGCCGAACATGGCATCGTAACAATGACTCTGCACAACGACGGTGACGTCAATGGAGATGGCCTGTTCTGGCGCGACGGGATGTACCCGCCCTATCCACCCGGTCAGATGAAGAAAATGGAGCACGTCATTGAGACTTGCCATAAATACGGAATCAAGACCGTGCCGTATTTTTCGAATCACGAGTTAAACCAAAGTACCAAAGCATTTAAGGAGCACGGAGAGGAGTGGGGCAGAAAGCCGGACGACCAGGGAAATCTCAGGCCGAACTATTACTACGGCGCTCATATGTGCCTGAAGTCCGGTTGGAAGGATTATTTCAAATCTTACGTTGACACAGTGCTCAAGCACCAGAACTTTGACGGGGTGTACTACGACTGGAATCTGGCTCTTTATTGCAATAATCCCCTGCATGAAGGAAAAACCACTAATGGCGTCACGGGTAAGAAAGGCTTGGCATCCTATGCCTTCTCGCCCACCGGTCACTGGGACGTCGATGAGTTGTTGGAAGTGGTGGAATGGAGCCGCGAGCGGGTCGGCCCGAATGGCCTGCTAATGCTGCATACCACTCTGGCCCCGATGTTCGCCACGGAGAATTTTGCTGACTATGTGGTGGGCATGGAGTTCGGATACGGAGAGATTTCTACTGCTATGCCGAAGCCCAATCAGCTTCCTCTGGAATGGAATTTTGGGGGCGCGAGGTCAAGGGCCGACATCGAGTACGGGACCATCGCAAAGGATGCGCCTCCACGAATCCGCCGTCTTTTCTACCTGACGGCTCTCATGACCGGAACTGCTCCGTGGCCCGCCAGTTATGAAGCGGCGGATTTGTTTGGGATCCTGAAGCCGCTGGGTGACCCGGAGCAGTACCAGTTTGATGACTGGCGAAACCATGCCGTAGAACTTGCGGGCAGGAACTGCCTTTCTGCCATTTACAGCCGGCACGGGCAAGCGTATATCCTGCTGGCGAACCTCCGACCAAAATCGCGTGCGGTACGCTGCAGGGTCAACACGCGAGCGCTCAGCAGTCCGCTCGCCTCCCTGAGTTCTGCATCGATGGTCAATCAAGGCGCTTCCACTCCTCTAAGCGTGGATGCGCTGACCGGACCCGGAGAGAAGATCGTGTTGCCTGCTGATGGAGTGAAGTTGCTTCATCTGAAAGGCTGATTCACCCTGTGGGTATCCATTGAAACCGCATTTAGCCCGTATCGAGCTTGGACCAGGTAATCTATTTGAGGTCAATTGAGGATTTCATGTGGGGAACTTCCGCTTCCTCGCTGAGTTGTTTAAATTCAGTAAATTCCTGCTGGGCCTTATCCAGTTTGTGCAGCCTTCGATATATTGTACCCAACAGGTAATGGGCCTTTGCAAAATTGTTGTCAAGCCTAATGGACAACCGGGCATGTTTTTCAGCGCCCTTTAGATCGTCTTTTTCCATCAGCGCTTTTCCCATAATCCACTGGTTGCGCGCCGAGTGCGGATTAATCTTGATCGCCTTTTCGATGCACTCCAATGCTTTATCAACTTGCCCGTTTTTCACGAGCATATTGGCTTGGTTAGCGTATGGCCAGTCGTCCTTGGGGTTGACCTCGCCGGCAATACGCTCAGCTTTCTCAAAAGTGGCATCTGCCTCGGTAATTTTTCCAATGGCCTCGTAACACAGTGCCAGGTTGTCGTAAGCCCTGTAGTACTTTGGCTTGAGAGCAATCAGCTTCTTGAAAATCTCGATGGCAGGCGCGAAGTTGTTTTGTGTCTGGTATACTCGGCCCAGCGCATAAAGTGTTTCCTGATCGTGAGGTTGAAGCGCCAGTGCAGCTCTCAGTTCTTGTTCTGCCAAAACATATTGTTTATAGAAGACCAACGTCAATCCCATCAATTTGAGGGCTTCCGGGTTCCTGCCATCCTGGGCCAGAAGCTTCTGGAGTGTTCGGCCTGCATACTGAAATTTCTGTTCCATCAGGTAGCTATACGCCAGCAATACCTGCCCCTGCTCAGAATGAGGATAGCGCTTTAAAAATGACTTGGATGCCGATTCGGCCTTCGGGAACTTACGGGATTCGATGTACGCTTGGATGAGTCCCAGTTCGATGTCCCGGGATTCCGGGCACAGATCCAGCGCCGATTTGAATTGTTTGATGGCCTGGTCATATTGATTCTGGCCCATCAGATCCTTTGCCTGCTGAGCCAGGCTTTGAGCCTGCTCACAGGAAGAACCACCCGGAACAGGAAATAACCGGGCTGACTGGGCCAGGGCCTCAGACACGAAAGCTCCCAGTAAAACCAGGAACAATGGAATGTAATACCTCTTCTTTGTGTACCTGATCATGACTCGGGGTTGCGGTTGCCTCGGAATTCGCCTTCTAGCCGTACTCGTCGCAATTCGCAGGTTTGAACGGCAGGTAACATGGCAAATCCTCCCCTTTCAATATTAACTCACCGCATCTAGCCGATTCCCAAATTTTTGTTTCCAATGTCCTACATGTTTGGCACCCCGGGAACCAGCTGGGAGTTGCGCTGGATAACGTCACCACACGGGTCAAAGCATCAGAATTGCCCGGTAGCGGGAGAAAGTGCAAGACCGATGCACTGCGCAAATTGCAGGCGTTGGTGCAAGGTTCGCCTTAACGGTTCTAAAGCCCGCCTCTTACGGCTTTAAAGCTGCAAAAAGCCAGGCAGCTCATCACCCAGCCAGAACACTCCAGGAAGACACTTGTGGCAGTGATTGCGGCATTCGAAGGGCGCGTCGGTAAAACCCTGGCTATTCAATATGGAATTTCAACTTTGGAGAGGACGCCAAAACAAATGGTAGGCCCGAGCGGGCTCGAACCGCTGACCTCTACCGTGTCAAGGTAGCGCTCTAACCAGACTGAGCTACGGGCCTGAAAAAACTTCACTGTTTGGCTTTGGGGCATCTGCTGCCAGCATGTCGCAGAACTCACCCAAAATGGGAGTCTTTTGCGTAGCCATGCGCCGCAAACCATGATACCGCAATCACCAAAATACCGCTAGCAGGCACCCAGGCAGAAAGCTGCGATTTTTCGGCGTGGCTTGGGGAAAATCCGCGGCCAGGTTTCGCACGATCAGATATAATCATGCCCGAAAGGGCTTCAGGTTTCCTGCTGTTTCACATCTGCAGCGTACAGACAGGGACTGGGTCCGGCAGGGCACGGTCCCCGCTGAGCCCACTAAGGCCAGTAAAGCATTCGAGGGGCAATCTATGGGCGGAATCAAACGGCGTGAATTCATAAAAGAGGCGGGCGCTCTGGGGGCCGGACTGGTTGCATGGCCGGGGACGAACCCGGCGGCACAGCCTGAGGCTCCAACAAAGCGGCCCAACATCCTGATGTTTCTTACCGACGATCACGGCCAGTGGGCGCAGCACGCCTACGGCAACTCGGAACTGCTGACACCCAACATGAATCGGCTGGCGGCGAAAGGCACGCGCATGACGCATGCTTTCACGCCCTGCCCGGTCTGTTCTCCTGCGCGAGCGTCTTTTTTTACGGGACGCATGCCATCGCAACACGGCATTCATGACTGGCTCAAGGAGCGGACCGACGCCAAGGAACATCCGTGGCTGGAAGGCCAGACGCTGATTTCGGAACTGATGAAGGATGCTGGCTACCACACCGGCCTGGTGGGCAAGTGGCATTGCGGCCACACGCGCGAACCACATCCGGGCTTCGATCGCTGGTTCAGTTACTGGGTGGCGCAGTATCCGCATTACGGCGTACAGCAGTTTTCAGACCAGGGACGCCTGGTGCTCGACCAGGGCCAGCAGTCGCCCCTGCTGACGAAGCGAGCCATAGAATTCCTGCGCGAACACAAGAAGAATGAAGGTGCCGAGGGCAAACCATTCTTTCTCTTTGTGGGTTACGTTGACACGCACTCGCCACACAACGCCGCGCCATCCGGCCTGGTAGCCGAATATGATTCAGCAACCTTCCGCGACATTCCGAAAGAAAAGTTCCAGCCCTGCCACGGCGAGGCGCTGATACCAGTCAATAGCAATCCGCAGATTGAGCGCATGAAGCACATGGAGTATTACGGCGCCGTTTCCAGCCTGGACCGCGAAGTGGGCAAGGTGCTGGCCGAACTCGAAGCCAACGGGCAGTTGGAAAGCACGCTGGTTGTTTACACTGGCGATCACGGCCTCAACACGGGCCAGCACGGCATGTGGGAAAAAGGCAACGGCACCCTGCCGCAGAACTTTTTTGAGGAATCTATTCTCGTTTCCTGCACGGTGAGCTGGCCGGCCGGAGGCATCCGCCAGAACGCCGTGTGCAACGATTACGTCAACCACTGCGACCTTTGGGCCACGCTGTTGGAGATTGCAGGAGCTTCGCCGGATGAAAAGACGGCGGCGCAAATCAATTCGCCCGGGCGTTCTTATCTGGCGCAATTGCACGGGCACGAAGTGAGGGACTGGCGAAAGACCATTATCAGCGAATACGGCAACGCTCGCATGGCGCGCAATGACTGCTACAAACTAATCCGGCGTTACCCCTACGGCGGCGTGCGATTCGTCGATGAGCTTTACGACCTGAAGGAAGATCCGCGCGAAACTGTGAACCGCTTCCAGGACGCCTCACTCCGCAAAGTTGTAGATGACCTTACTGAGGAACTGGACCATTTCTTCGGGAAGTATACCGTTCCCGGCCACAGCGGGCTGGAACTGGCGCACGAGTGGGAATGCACGCCCGCCAGTCCCTGGATTGCTGCGGCGCGGCTCCGCAAACAGAACCGCATGCCGGAAGCCTTGACACGCCTGCTTGTCGAGGGCTAAATGCCCGCAGGCTGTGATACCGTCTTTTCGCGTGAAATGACAGGATGCCGCGATGCGGGTTGCGGCTTCAGGCGGCCGTGCCGCAACACTTCTTGTACTTCTTGCCGCTGCCGCAAGGGCAGGGATCGTTTCTGCCGGGCTCTCCTTTGCCTGAGGTTTCTGCTTCACGCGTTCGAATCCACTCCATCACATTGGCGGGCGCCCTGCGTTGCTGGAGTTCCTCGGCCATGAACTGCATGTAGGGATCGATGTGGTTAAAAAACTTCTTGTAGCCGGCGCACAGGTAATTGAGGCCCGCCTCGCCGTCAGGTGTGCGGATGAAGCGGTGCTTGGGGCATTCTCCATTGCAGGCAAAGCGGACTTCACACTCCCGGCAATAGCGCGGCAGGGTGTCGCGCTTGTCTAATCCAAACTTGCGCTGTTGTGCGGAATTGACCAGCGAACTGATCGGGCTCTCCATGATATTGCCCAGCTTGTTCTCCGCGTAAACAAAATGGTCGCAGGAATACAGATCGCCGTTGTGCTCCATGGCCATCGCTGATCCGCAGGTCTCCCGAAAAACGCAAAGGCTGGCCGGGTAGCCCATCCAGCTTTCAAGTGCCACGTCGAACATCTGGACGAAGCAGCGCCCAACATCGTTGCGGACCCATTCATCAAAAATCGCACACAGGAATTTCCCGTATTGCAGCGGCTCAACCGACCACTCCGAAACCCTGGCGGCCTCCTCGGATTCGGGGCTGATGAGCACCAGGCCGCCTGGGCTGGGCGCCTTGGCCATCCTTTCCACGATGGGAATGAATTGCATAAAACCGCTGCCGTTTTCTCTCAAAAAGCGATAAACATCAAGCGGATGGTGCGAATTGTGGCGCTGCACAACCGTGAGAGTGTTGAACTCTACGCCGTGTTTTTTCAGATACCCCACGCCGCGCATTACGCGCTTAAAAGTCGGCTGGCCGCCCTTGTCCACCCGGTAGTGGTCGTGGAGTTTTTCCGGTCCGTCAATGGAAAGGCCCACCAGAACCTGGTTTTTTGAAAGAAACTCGCCCCATTGGTCGTTCAGCAGAACGCCGTTGGTCTGAAACGCATTCTCGATCCGTTTCCCGTCAGCATATTTCTTCTGAAGCTCGACGACCTTCTCGAAATACTCCACGCCCAGCAGAGTGGGTTCACCCCCCTGCCAGGCAAAGGAAACTTGCGGAACGTCCTGGGATTGAATGTACTCCCGGACGTAGGTTTCCAGCACATCTTCGGGCATGGCCCAGCTCGATTTTCCGGGATAGAGGTTTTCCTTCTCGAGATAGAAACAGTAGCGGCAATCGAGGTTGCAGATGGGCCCCACCGGCTTGGTCATTATGTGGTAAGCCGTCAGGGATTCCTGCTCTGCTTCCGGTCGCTCAGCGATGCTGCTCTGAGGTGAATGAGACATACAAGGTCAGTCTATTCCATGCGGCACCCATGCGCAACGTGCCTGCCTGATGATGAGCTGTGCCAGGGTTGCCAGGTAAGGCTTTGGATTGCCACGGCCCCGGAATGATGGCTCGAAAGCCGGCGAACCGCCAAATCAGCTTCCTGATGCGGCCCGCCGGTTTAGCTGTGGTTTATATTTCGCCCGCTTCTTTGCCCAGTTCCATCATGCGCTTGTGAAGGCGCGCCACCAGGTCTTTGTATTTCGGGTCGCCGTACAGATTGTGTAGCTCTTTCGGATCTTCCTGCAAATCGTAGAGCTCATGTTGCTTGGGTTCGTACTCCCAGTATTCGATCAGCTTGTAGCGCTCGGTACGGATGCCGCGGTTTTTGGGAACCATATTGGGCCCCGGGTACTCATAGAAGGCGTAGTACCAGTCCTTCCGCCACCCGGCCGGTTCTTCGCCTTTCAGAAACGGCGCAAAGCTCTTCCCCTGCATGGAGTCGGGTACTTCCACTCCTGCCAGGTCCAGCATCGTCGATGGGATATCGAGATTCAACACCATCTTGTCGTTCACCGTGCCCGCCTTGATCATCTTCGGGTAGCGCACCAGCAGAGGAATGCGGATGGACGGCTCGTGCATCAGTCGCTTGTCCATAAAGTGCCATTCTCCCAGGAAGTACCCGTGATCGGCTGTGAACATGATGACGGTGTCATCCAGCTTGCCGCTGCTTTCCAGGACTTTCAAAATACGCCCGACGTTCTGGTCCAGGCCCACAGTCGAAGCGTAGTGTTGCTTAACCAGCCCTTCCAGTGTGCAAACGTCGGTTGAATCCGTTCCGATGTGGTTGTCACAATTTGCGAAGGCGCGCGGCTTGCCCGGATAGCCTTTGAGGTCTTCATCAAATGTTTCGGGAACGGGGATTTTAGTTCCATCGTCGTACAAGGTCGCCAAGTTTCGCGGCGGGATAAAAGGCTGATGCGGAGCCTTCAGCCATAAATACAGGCAGAAAGGTTTTTCTCTTCTGCCTTCCAACCAACCGGCAGCCGCCTCCGTAATCACGTCGTCCGAATACCCCTCAACAACATGGTCTCCTCCGATGTGCCCGTCAATGCCTTCAGCGATCGGCGCATTGATGTAATGTTTCTGGCCGAGATAACCGTAGTAGTAGTCCCAGTAGTATTCTCTCAGCCCCCCGGCCACATGTGACTTGCCGCAGAAGGCGACCTCATACCCGGCCTTCCGCAAATGATCCGAAACAAGCGGAATGCCGGTACCGATGGGCCGGTGCTTATTGTCAATCACGCCGTTGCTCCGCGAGTAGAGACCTGTCAGCACCGTCGCGCGGCTGGGGGCGCAGAGGGCGTTGATCACAAAGGTATTCTGAAAGCGCAAGCCTTCGCGCCCGATGCGGTCAATGTTCGGCGTTTTACAAATCGTATTGCCGCCGACACTCAACTCACCGGGTTGAATGCCGTCGCCCATAATGATCAGGAAATTGGGCCTGCGGGCCCCTTTGCCGGCAGATTCCTGCGCCCCGGCAGTGGCGGGAGTTGCAGCGGCCGCAAGTGCACCGCCCAGAGTTCCGGCGCCCATCTTCAGCACGTCTCTGCGCGAAAGCCCGGCGTCCGTCTTGTGCCTTTCAGCTTCGTTCCTGGTTGAACTCATCAGCACCTCTCAAAAGAGTTTTGCGGCGGCGCAAGACTACGGCGATTGGAATCCGCCACTTGCAGGGCACAATGCCGCACCCACATCCAGCAGTCTGCTGCAACGGGATCACAAAAAAATGCTTGTGCGAACCTGAATCAACTACAAGCAGATACAGATAGCACTTCGCTCCCCAAAAGGCAACTCCGCTGGTGTCCGGCTTCTGACCTCAATCCCGGAACCTGCGGTACCCGCATCCAGGAGAGGCGCAAGTCGCGGTGGTGATTGACTGGAGCTGGAGCGCGTGCTATTTTCAGGGTCGCTTTCAGGTCCGCGCGCGAAAGGATTTTGACCCCGATATGATTTCCGTCGTGATTCCAACTTACAAAGAGGCCGACTCAATCCAGGAAGTGATCCGCCGCTCCGGCACGGCCCTGGCCGAGAGCGGCGAAGAATATGAATTGATTATTGTCGACGACAACAGCGGCGACGGAACCGCCGAACTTGCCGAGAAACTGGGTGGTGAATTCCATGTGCAGGTCCTTCGCCGCGCCGGGCGCCTGGGGCTTGCCACGGCCGTGGTGGATGGCTGGAAGCTCGCGAAAGGTGATCTGTTGGGTGTAATTGACGCGGACCTCCAGCATCCACCGGAAATTCTTGTTGCCCTGGCGAATGCTCTGCGCAAGTCAAATGGCGATCTGGCCATCGCCAGCCGCTACATCTCGGGCGGTGGGACCTCGGACTGGGAGTTCAGCCGCCGAGTGATTTCCAGTGGGGCCACCCACATGGCCGCCACGGTTTTGCCGCTGAAGCTTTCCGCCGTCAGCGATCCCATGTCGGGCATGTTCGTCGTGCGGACTGCAGCGATTTCCGGCGCAGACCTTGCGCCACTGGGCTACAAAATTCTGCTGGAGGTCCTGGCCAAAGGCCGCATTGAACACGTGGTGGAAGTTCCTTACCAATTTGAAGAAAGGACCCGCGGGGCTTCCAAGCTTGGGGCTCGCCAGTACGCGGAATACTTGGCCCACCTTGTGCGGCTGGCGTTTGCTACGGGACAGTTCCACGCCTGGGTCCTCTACGGCCTTGTGGGCTTCACGGGAGCCGCATTGGATATCGGCCTGATCTATGGGTTGGTCGGGCGTGCCGGTGGGAGTTTCTTGTGGGCTGTTCCACTGGCTGTTGAAGCCGCCTTGTTGTGGAACTTCCTGTGGAACCAGAACGGAACCTTCGCGCGCCGCGTCCGGAGCATCTCCGGAAATGAAAGAAACGCCTCGCGCTTTTGGCTTTATCAGAAAGTGTGCCTCCCCGGCGCCATTCTGAATATCGCCCTGACGATTGCTCTCGCATCACAAGGCGTGAGACTGCTGCTCGCAGCAGCGGCGGGAGTGGTCCTCGACGGCGCCGTCAACCTTGCCTTCAATATTCCCTCCATCTGGAAAATCTGGGGCCCGAAGACATCTACTGCCGCCAACGCTATTCCCGAAGGCCAAGGACAATTCTGAATTCTGAATTCTGACTCTTGGTCAGGTCCCATTGGCCCTGCGTCTGAAAGCCACTTCGGAGTCCCCCACTCACCCCTCTTCCCGAAATTGCCGATAAGAATCCTGATCGCGGTATGGACATGGTCGGCGAAACTTCGGGCGGTTCTGGCTCTTTTCGCAAGTCCCGAATGTGGATGATGGCAGCTGTGGCTGCGGTGCTGGTCCTTTCCCTGCCTAATCTTCAGTACCCTATCGGTCGCGACCAGGCTACTTATTGCGTGATCGCCGAAAGCCTGCTGAAGGGCAAGCATCTCTATCGTGATCTTTGGGACAATAAGCCGCCGGGGATTTTCTATCTCTACGTTCCCATCGTCAAACTGCTTGGCCGCGTAACGTGGCTGGTAGGGGCGGTGGACCTGGTTTGCGTTGTGGCCGCTGCCCTTGCAACCTTCTATTTCTGCATGCGGTACCTCGGGCCGCAAACAGCCGCCACCGCCGCGGTGCTTTATGCCTACTGGCACAACCGCAAAGGCTATATCAATGCGGCACAGCCGGAAGTCTTTATAGTGCTGTTTGTCTTTGGTGCATTCTTTCTGCTGGCGCGCGACGGGCCCCGGCCGAAGTGGAGAAGTTTCACGGCGGGTCTGGCCCTGGGTGCGGCTTTCTGGATCAAGTACAACGCACTTGCTTTCCTGCCTCTTGTCGTTTTTCTCCCTTACCTCGATACTCGCCGTCTGGAATTGCCCTCGCCCCGACTAGGCTTGACCTTGCCATGGCGTGCGTGGTTCGTCCGAACCGCGGTATTGTGCGGCGGCCTTGCCACAACGATTGTGGGAGTTCTCTGCTGGTTCCATTTTTCCGGGGCGTGGCCGGCCATGAAAGAAGTTCAGTTCCAGGTTCTGCCGCGCTATGGAGCCATGATCGTCGAGCGGACTCCTCACTATTTTCTCTGGGCGCTGCGGCAGGTCAACTTCAACCTGGGAACCTGGCCGGAAGCGGGCGTCGCGCTGGCACTGCTGCTGGGCTGGAGATGCCGTGACTTTCGTCGCTCTGCCCCGATCTTCATCGCCGCCGCGTCGGGATTTCTTGTGACGGCTTCCCAGGCACGTTTCAATGCCTACAGTTTTGAGACCTTCTTCCCGTTCCTGGCCATGCTTTGGGCCTATGTGATCGTGATGATCTTTGATGGTTTCCGTGCCATCTCCCAAACCCTGGCCAGGCGCGGTTGGATCGCCGCCCGCGTCGGCGTCTGGCTGGTCTTTATCAATTGTGCTTACTTCCCGCTGCCCGCGCCCGCCATGCGCCAGGTGGAACGTTACCAGGGTCTGGAGAAGTGGTGGCGAAATCCTGAAAAATCATATGGGAGCTACTGGTGGTCGCTGGGCATTGAGCACCTGGGTGGCGAGTTCCAGGCCGTTCGATATCTGAAGAGCCACTCCGCGCCGGGCGACGAAGTTTACGTGTGGGGAACCGCGCCGCTCATCTACTTTCTCTCCGGGCGCGAGTGTCCCTCGCGTTTTGTTTCGAACCTCGCACTGGTTTCAGACTGGGCGCCGGCTGCGTGGCGCGATCAGCTTGTCCAGACCCTGAAGTCAAAGCGGCCGCGGTTCATCATCGTGGAACGCCGCGACGCAATTCCCCCCGTTTCCGGAACCACCCTCGATTCCCAGGAATATCTCGTCCGATATCCTGCTCTCGCCCGTCTTCTCCGCCGGCGGTACCGGCGCGCCAGGGCCTTCAGGAACTTCACCGTCTATGCACGCCTGCAACGCGTTGCCGCTGGCGGCGCATCGTGAACACCCATCGACCATTTTCGGGCGGCCGGTTTTCAACTTCCAGCTCTGGGCGCTGGTTGACACTGGCGATTGGGCTGGTTCTGCTGATGGCCATTCCAAACCTCAGCTACCCGATCGGGCGCGACCAGGCAACGTACTGCGTGATCGGGCGCGGCCTGCTGGACGGAGCGCGGCTGTACCGCGATCTCTGGGACAACAAGCCGCCCGGCATCTTTTACCTTTATTCGGCCATTGTGAGGTTATTCGGCCCGAAGATGTGGAGCATCGGCCTGCTGGATATTCTCTGGCTGCTGGCCATTTCCGCCTGCATCTTCCGCTTTACGGAACGGACCCTCGGCACAGGCGCATCGTTCCTCGCCGTCCTGGTGAACGCAGCCCTGCACATCCGTGCCGGCTACTGGGACGCGGGCCAGCCGGAAGCATTCCTCATGCTTTTCATCTTTGGCGGCTATTTCCTGCTGTGCGGCCGCAACAGGCATGCAAAGCTCAGGGAAGCAGGCGCAGGGTTTCTGTTCGCTGCCGCATTCTGGGTTAAATACAACGCTGTCGTATTTCTGCCTTTCTTGCTACTGGTACTCTTCCTGGCGGAGGAAGAGACCGGGGGCACCTCGCTGAGAGCCAGACTTGCAACCGACTCTTTCCATTGGGTGTCTGCACTTTCCAGGTTCGCGGCCGGGTTCCTTTTGGGCAGTGTTTTGGTCGTCTCGGTCTGCTTGTTCAGTGGCGCATGGAGCGCGTTTGTTGAACAACAGTTCAAAGTGCTTCCGCGGTATGCGGTCATGGCGTCAACAGGTATTCCGAATTACTGGGTCTGGGCAGCAAGCCGCGTCAATTTCTGGCTGGGCTTCTGGACGGTGAGCGCGGCGCTGGCGGCCATCATCGTGGCGTGGAGGCGGCATCATTTGGCACGACTGGCGCCGGCGATGGTGGGAGCCGCGTGCGGGTTTGCCGCCCTGGCCATGCAGATCCGCTATCAACCCTACTACTTTGAAACCTGCTACCCGTTTTTTGCAATTTTCTGGGGATATCTGGGCGTGCAGGCGTGGGAAGGCGCCCAGGTCCTGGCACGTTACTTTGCTCGCCGCAACTGGCGGGTGGCGCGCGTGCTCACCTGGGTGGTGTTGGCAAACCTGGTTGCCTTGTGCCTGCCGGGGCCGGTGATACGCATGGTGACGAACTATCGTGCCTTCGACCGCTGGAGGCGCGACCCGGTGCAGTTCTATCGCAGCTACTCGTGGCCGGGCGCAGCCGAGGATTTCCGCGACGTCCTGCGGGTGGTGGATTACCTCAAGCGCCATCCGGCCCCCGCCGACGGCGTCTATGTGTGGGGAAACGAGCCACTGATTTACTACCTCAGCAACCATCGTCCGCCCGCGCGGTTTGTCTGGAACCTGGCTCTGATTGCCCCCTGGCGGCTGCCGGGATGGCGGCGGGAACTGGTCCGCCGGCTCGCCAAGGTCCGGCCGCGTTACATCATCGTGGCGCGGGATGACGAGGTCCACGGGCTCTCAGGAACTTATCAGGATTCCGCCCAGGCGCTTCAATCGTTTCCTGCGCTGGCCCATTACCTCAGCGATTTCTACCAGCCCTGCAAGGATGATGTGACGTTTGAAATTTACTGCCGCGCGCCGGGAACGGTGACGGCAACCTCCAGCGGCCCTTCGTCGTGAGCCCTGTGTGGCTGCTTATCTCCGGCATCTTCTGCGCGGAGTTCGATCACCCGAACCCGCAAATCCAGAAGGAAGAGAAGGCCGCATAGCGCCAGCGCCGCAAGCGAAACCGCCAGCCCGGCCGCCAGCCACCGCTGCCTGTAGTAGAAGTGGACGGTGTGCCGGCCCGGGCCCGCCCGAACCGCGCGAAACAGCAGGTTCGCGCGCAGAATGTTTACTTTCCGCCCGTCAATCGTCGCGTGCCAGTTGGGGTCGAAGCGGTCGAGCAGCACCACGTAGCCAGGCCGCGAAACACTCACCTGCAGCGTGACGCTGTTGGGCCGGCGGCGAAATGATTCAACCTTTCCGGCGGGGCCTGACGCAGGCAGCGCAGGCTCGACTGATTCCTTTGACGCCAGCAGCACGGTGTTGCACGCATCGAAGCCGGGATCGGCCAGCCGAGCAAGCGTCTTGTCCGGGTTGGGAGAATAGACGGCCCGGCCCGCCACGTAGGCCCTGGGCAGGAAGCACCGATTCTGGTAAAGGTAGCTCGGGAAGGGAGTTCCGTCGGCAACGGGCGCAACCTCGCGCACCGCCTGATAATTCCCGCGCCCGCCCAGAATCTGGTAGCGCACGTTGCTGCGGCCCATCAGGCAAAGGGTCTGGTCCGGCTCCGCCGCCTTGTGCAGCGCGAACACCCAGAACCGGTAGAGCGGCACGGGGAAGCTCCATTCCGGATCGACGTTGGATATGCCTTCGGCGTCTTCCAGCATGCCGCCATGCTCCAGAAGCAGACGTTGCTGGAAGGCCGCAGGGGCCGGTGCGGCGAGGTTATGAGCGACCGGGACGGACGCAAAATCCAGCGGCTGTTCCAGGGCCTCGGTTGAGACCGCAGCCAGCGGAGGGCCGCCAAAAACGTCGGCGTAGCGGTAAGGCATTTGCGAGGGGCCAAAGTGGCTGAGCACCGGCGGACGATAAGCGTAAAACGCGCTGGGGACAGTAGGATTCGCGGAATAATTCACGAGGATCAACTGCCCGGCCGCCACAGCCAGGGCCAGCGGCAGCCCCAGGCGCGCGCGGCGGTCGCCTCGGTTGAGCCCTGCAAACCAGAGTGCAGCGCCCAGCGTCAGGCCGGCAATTCCCGGCGCCTGCCAGCGCAGCATATTGAGGAAATACCCCGCGGCGCCTTCCACCGCCTTCGGGCCGAATGCTCCCGCCGCATGGATTCCCATGGCCGTGATGGCGTGGCCCAGCGCCCACGCGGCCGCGAGTTCCACCCCCTGCGGGGCGAGCCACGCCGCGCCCCACACCAGCCACGCTGCTCCCGCCGCAACCGTCAGAGCGGCGAGCACGCCCGTGGCTTTTTTCGACAGCCATTCCTCCGGCCTGCGCATCGCATCGATTCCCCAGCCCGCCAGCAGCGCCACCAGCAGCACAACCGGCACCAGCAGTTTGATGGGAAATCGCACCAGCTTGAGCAGCGGCACCGCGAAAAGCGCCAGCCGGTAAAGCGGCGTGAATCGTCCAAAGGCGAGCAGAAGCACACCCAGAGCGGCCCAGCCTGCGAACCTCCGGCGGCGGTCGCGGCCCAGGGCCAAGCCGATGAAGGCGAGAAAGAGTGGCACAAATCCCAGGAAGAGCGAGGGGAAATAGGGCTTGTTGTCAAAATTCAAAACCGACGTCCACAGCGATTGCGCGTGGAACATGGGGTCGGGAAATCCGGCGACGAAGGTCCCGATCAGTTGCAGCGGATGGAGCGACCAGTAGGTGTTCTGGCTGAAAGGGAATCCAATCGCGCCGCGCAACGAGCGCTGCAGCAGGACCGTGGCTGGCAGCAGTTGCACGGCCACCAGCGCCACCATCACCCCGCCAGTTGCAACAAAGGCCACGAGCACCCGCAGGTTCGTCTTTGCAAACGGCTGCCGGAAGAAACCGGCGCGGTAGAGCCCATAGGCGAAGCAAAGGCCGAAGGTGGCGAGCAGGGTGAAAGGCTCCCCGGCCAGAAACTGCATGAGGAAGACGAGCGCCAGCAGCAGCCAGCGACGGGTGGAACGCCCCGCGAGTGCGCGGTCCGTCGCCAGCAGCGCCCAGGGAATCCAGGCGGCGCAAGCGACTTCATTATAAAAACTTCCCAGCGAAAGCACCGGCCCGCTGAAGACGAAAAACAGCGCCGCAAAAAACGCCGCCAGGTGCGACTGCCGCCAGCGCCG
>Ga0102953_1001065_pt1 | contig 17791 bp, 14 predicted proteins | sample SalPon2A_C_D2_MG_FD_78509 | JGI IMG/M metagenome (GOLD analysis project Ga0102953, IMG submission 78509) | Soil microbial communities from South San Francisco under conditions of wetland restoration - Salt Pond MetaG R2A_C_D2_MG | ecosystem: Environmental > Terrestrial > Soil > Wetlands | place... | reverse complement strand
ATCCACGCTCAGTGGTACATCGGTTTCTTCGCGTATCGCCTTGATGATTTCCAAATCATTGGATCGCCCCACTTTCACTTTCAATAATTTGTAGGGCGAAGCTTCTTGTACTTTTTGCCGAATGACATCTGGCTCATCGATGCCAATGGTGAAGGATGTGTTGGGCGTTTTTGCCGGATCCAGTCCCCACATTTGGTGGCAGGGCTTTCCTTCCAATTTCCCGATTAAATCGTGTAAGGCAATGTCGATGGATGCTTTGGCTGCACAATTCCAGGGCGCCACATGATCAACGTATTGAAGAATTTCTTCAACTTGAAAAGGATCGTGAAACTGCTGTAAATCGAGTGCTGAAAGGAAGCTGGTCACTGTTTGATAGGTTTCTTCCAAATACGGAGGCATAGTTGCCTCGCCGTATCCAACAACGCCGTCAAATTCAAGTTCGGTCAGCATCACCGGAGTGGTTTTTCGGGAGCTGCCTGATAAGGTAAAACGGTGTTTCAATTGCAGTTCAAAAGGCCTGAAGCTGAGTTTTAAACCAGGTGTTTTTGAGTTTTGCTGATTCGTTTTCATCGTCGATCATCCATCAATAAAATGCGGGATTGCTGTTGATTTATTAACAGTTTGCAAAATATCACATAATTTGGGAATTTCCGAAGCCGAATTCAGGATTTCTGAGTAATTTGAGTGGGTGTAACATAGAATTTTTGGGGTATGGGAACATTAATTGCAGATAGTGGATCGACAAAAACAGACTGGATTTTAATCAATGATCCGGCTGGAAAACAGCGTATTCAAAGTTCAGGGATTAATCCTTTTTTCCGCACTACGGAATCAATTTTTGATGAATTGCAGGCGAAGTTTCAGCCAATTCTAAACCGACCGGTTGATGAAATCTTTTTTTACGGAGCTGGGATTGTGAACCAGGACAAAGCGAATGTAGTGCGTGATGCGTTATTTCAGCTGTTCCCTGGCACGGCCATCGAAATTCACAGTGATTCGTTAGGTGCGGCAAGAGCACTTTTTGGCCGCGAGCCCGGCATTAGTTGTATCATTGGAACAGGATCTAACACAGCTTTGTATGATGGTGAAAAAATTGTGGCTGGTGTGCCTCCATTGGGATTTATTATGGGCGATGAAGGCAGTGGGGCTGTGTTGGGTAAAAAGTTGATCGGCGACTATTTTAAAAATGTCATGCCGGCCAATGTGCAAAGTTTACTCGAAAATCGCTACGATTTTACGCAAGCTGAGATATTGGATCGTGTTTACCGACAAGAACGTCCCAATCAGTTTTTGGCCAGTTTTGCCCCTTTTATTGCCGAATATATCGAACGATCCTATTGCCATGAGCTGGTGATGACAAGCATGACGGAATTCTTTGAGCGAAACGTATTAAAATTGCCGGATGCCGCACAGTTTAGAATTGGCTTTGTGGGTTCGGTTGCTGATGCTTTTCGCGATTTCATTGAAGAGCTGGCTCAAAAATATGGCTTCGATCACCCTAAAATATTGAAAGAGCCCATTTCTGAATTGAGTGCTTTTCATGCGATCAATCAATAGTTTTTCAAATGAGCGAAAATAATATCACGGAGTCCGAATCCGCATACGGCGATCTGGAAAAGATGTCGGTGAGGGAGTTGCTGGAAAGTATTCACGAGGAGGATCAGAATGTGCTTCCCGCCGTGCAAAAAACCATTCCACAAATTGAAAGACTGGTGCAAGAGGTGGTTGAACGGATGCAGAGAGGTGGTCGCCTGTTTTATATGGGAGCTGGTACCAGTGGCCGGCTGGGTGTTCTGGATGCTTCGGAAATTCCACCAACCTACGGCGTCGGTTACGATTTGGTGATTGGCCTGATTGCCGGCGGCGATCGTGCCATTCGAAAAGCTGTTGAAGCTGCTGAAGACAACGCCGAATTGGGATGGCAGAACCTGCAGAAATACCGGATCAACAAGCTGGATTCAGTGGTGGGCATTGCCGCTTCGGGGCGCACACCTTATGTAATTGGAGCTGTGAAGCATGCTCGAGAAAACGGAATCCTCACCGGCTGCATCACCAGCAATCCGGAAAGTGAGTTGGCTCAACAAGTTGACATACCAATTGAAGCTATCGTAGGGCCTGAGTTTGTTTCAGGCAGCACCCGTATGAAAGCCGGAACAGCGCAAAAACTCATCCTGAACATGATCACGACATCGGTGATGATTAAGCTTGGACGCGTGAAAGGCAACAAAATGGTGAACATGCAATTGACCAATCAAAAGCTGATCGAACGCGGAACGCAAATGATTGTGGAAGAATTGAAAATTTCAGAACCAGAAGCCCGCCGACTATTGTTGTTGCATGGTTCAGTGAGCAAGGTGTTGCAACGATATAAAAAGGAAGGGTGAAAACTTGTCGATTTCACCCCATTCATTTATATTCTCGATATGAAACATATAGTCATTATTTATTCAGAATTTTGACAGTATTTTTATATTTTTAACTCCATAGTGACTAGATTAAAAAAATACGTGCTAATAATTAACTTTGGAAAGTCATTTAAAATTTTGAGAGAACTTATAGCCTTAGTTCCTATTTAGAGTTTTTGTTCGAGTCTCAGAAAGGAATATTTGGAATAGAAAAATAGTAAGAAGATGTTTAAAAACCGCTTCGTAATTACAGACTGGCCTTATTCTAGTAATGTTGAACTTTGTTAAATTTTCAGTTGTATGCAAGTTGTAGATAATATTTTATCAAGAATTCAAGATTGTATAGAATCTGAAGTTTATAAATCAATAGAGACCGACAAAATAGAGCTTAAAGATTTATCTTCAGGAAGAAACTGGAAAGAACTATATAAATCCGTTTGTGCATTTTTGAACACTCAAGGAGGGATTGTAGTACTGGGCATCCACGAAAATGCTGAAAAATCTGCATATAAGTTTACAGGGTTTAATATTAAAAATGAAGATAAGCTGAAAGAAATTCCCAAGCAATTTACAAATGATTTGGGGCAGCAAATTGACCTAACTGAATTTATTAGACCCGATTTATTTGAGATACGTGATTTTTTACACGGTCAGGTTTGCATTGTTTATGTTGAAAAACTCCCGGAAGATAAGAAGTTTGTATTATACAATGGAACTGCATGGAGAAGACAATTGACTGGAGATCATAAAATTTCAATGGCAGAAGTAGAAAGGCAAAAGGAATTACGAATTGATCTTGAATTGGCACGTGAATTAAGAACAGTGGATAACGCATCGTTGGATGATTTGGATGTTGATAAATTGAATGATTACATCCAACGCCTAAATCAAGGGATGAAAGTTGAAACTCTCAAAGCAGATATTCCCAATGCACGATCTTTTTTGGAGCGAAAGAAATTTATAATTGAAGGTAATCCTACGCTACTTGGCATGCTAGTATGCGGTAACAATATTTATGATTTTTTAGGAGGGAGATGTCAGGTTGATGGCTTTGTTGAAAGTCCTGTTCAAATTGCAGGTAACAAGAAGGTTTTTAAGGATAATGTTATTTCATTGCTTGAAAGTAGTATCGGATTTGTTTACACTAACATTTCAACTGGTATTAGTGTAGAAAAAGGAGGATCGACAACTTTTGAATATCCGGAAAGACTAGTTAGAGAGACAATTAATAACGCACTTGCGCATAGAGATTATAGTGTCGACAAGTTTGTGAATATAACTATTAGCCCAAATAATCATTTGGAAATTAGAAATCCAGGAAAATTTAGGCAAGAACAATTATTGAGAATTGACATTGATATTCCTATTAGAAGAATTATTCCTATTCCCAAAGCTCATAATCCAAGATTAGCCGACATATTAAAATCGTTTGATCGTTGGGAAGGAAAAGGTTGGGGAATGTCTTCTTTAACCAACATGGCATTGGAAAATAATATTGACCTACCATATTATATACTTTATGCAGAGCAAGATGTTGGTTTATTTATTCCAAAAGGAAAAGTTTTAGATGAAGAGATAGAATGGTGGTTAAAAAGTTTTGGAGGTTATATTTTCAGAAGGACAAATGGGAGGGAGCTTTCAGAAGAGCAACAAACAGTATTGTCATATTTTTTCAAATCTGAAAGATTAAATAGCCAAGAGAAATATACAATTGCTCTTACTCCAGATAATAACCATTTTCAGGTAATTTCTGAGTTAGAGGAATGGGGATTAATTCAGAAACATATTCAAAGTCCTGATCTGTATCCAACATATATAATTGACAGAACACTAACTAAATTTGATTTCACCAATGAACTTCGAAAAATATATGGAGGAGCTTTTGATAGCCTCGGGATACATTATAAAGATACATTGAATACAATATTTCATTTTAATGAATACGGTAGAAATATTAAGGATATTAATGCAGCTCAGATTGGGGACTTCCTTTATTTTAGGAAAAATCAAAAAGTCACTGATGTGAAAAAATACAATGATTATAAGCGTAAAATTAGAGGCATAATAAACGTTCTGACAAAAAATGAATTTATAATTAAATCTGATTCAAGCAGACCAAGTTACATGATAAATAAAGATTTTGATAGAAAACCCTCTTTGTTTGATTAAGTGATCCCTGTTATTTCATAATAATAGAGATAGAAGTTCTAAAAATACTTAGTCTCCTCATCCAGTAAATCACTCAACAGGTTATTCGCTAATCGGCTGGCACCAATGCGGAAAAGCGACGGTGTCATCCATTCTTCACCTAAAATTTCCTGCACAATCGTGAGATACAAAATCGCATCTTCAGTGGTGGAAATGCCGCCTGCGGGTTTGAAACCTACTTTTCGTCCCGTTCGATGGTGAAAGTCTTTTATGGCCTGGCACATTACAATGGCGGCCTCAGGAGTGGCAGCGGGCGCCATCTTACCAGTTGATGTTTTGATAAAGTCGGCACCAGATTCCATGGCTAAAAACGAGGCGTGGCGTATTTTCTCAGGATCAACCAAAGCGCCGGTTTCCAGGATGACTTTCAGGTGGGCATCACCAATGGCCTCTTTAATGGTGAAAACTTCCTCGCGGCAGATGGTATCATCGCCGTCCAGAAAAGCCCACAGCGGGAGAACGATATCAATTTCATCGGCGCCATAATCCACGGCCATACGCGCTTCTTTCACCTTTACCTCAATAAAACTCATCGATCCCGGGAAACCACCGGCAACAGCTGCAATGCTCACATTATCGTCTTTCATGTTCTCTTTCACGGTGCGAACCATGTTTGGGTATACACAAATGGCCGCCACATTAGGTAGGTTGGGATAATCACTCTCGAAGTCATTCACCCGTTCGGTGAAGGCTTTCACGTGGCTTACAGTGTCTGTTGAATTTAAAGTGGTCAAATCAATACATGAAAACGCGAGTTCCTGCATGTCTGAATGATTATTTTGCTTGGCAATTTCCTTGAAATTGGGAAGCATATTGAGGGTTGGTTCCATAAAATGCTATTTTAATTTCGGATTATTCTGATGTCTGTCTTTATCGCGTCTTGTCTTTTTTTCTACGTTTTTTATGAACGCTTGGTTCAAGTCCACGCCTGTTTGGTTGGCCAGGCAGATTAGCACCCAAAGAACATCGGCCATTTCGTCGCCCAGCTCGTAGTTTTCATCACTCTTTTTAAACGACTGGTCGCCGTATTTTCGTGCCATGATACGAGCCAGTTCACCAACTTCTTCGGTTAAAATGGCCATGTTGGTGAGCTCATTGAAATAGCGGACGCCGATGGTTTTGATCCATTGGTCGACCATTTTTTGTGCTTCGGGCAGGCTGATTTCCTGTGATTGAATTTGACTCATTGTGGATGAATTGGAAATATATTATGAAACAAAAGAGTAGGTAGTTTTGATTTTAGAAATCGCGGTTTTTTGAATCGATGATGATGGTGACCGGTCCGTCATTTAGCAATTCTACTTGCATGTCGGCACCAAAATCACCCGTACCAATTGGTTTTCCGAGAGTTTCGGACAATAGGGTAACAAATTGCTCGTACACCGGAATGGCAAAATCGGGTTTGGAAGCCCGAATGTAGGAAGGACGGTTTCCTTTTTTGGTACTGGCGTGCAAGGTAAACTGGCTGACCACCAAGGCTTCTCCATCCACATCCAGCAGCGATTTGTTCATCACCCCGTTTTCATCGTCAAAAATTCGCAGCTGACTCACTTTTTTCACCAACCAATCCAGGTCATCCTGAGTGTCATCGTCTTCAATACCGATTAGGATGAGCAAGCCTAATGAAATGGCTGATTTTAGCTGATGGTCAATAGTTACAGAAGCTTTTGAAACGCGTTGTAAAACAACTCTCATGAGATTTTAATTTTATTTTTAGCCGGGAAACGAACAAGCCGAATTTATATTTGTTTAATAAGTTCAACAAAACATTAAACAGTTTGAAAATATTTTATTAATTTGCCAAATATAACGAAACCAAAATCGATGCAAAACATTCTAAAAAATATCCTGTTGGCGTTCCTGCTCTTTCTTTCAACGGTTGCAATGGCCCAGCAAGGAGTTATACAGGGGCGAATCTACGATGCCAGTAATAACAAGGGATTACCTTTTGTAAATGTCGTGGTTGTTGGAACTACGACTGGAACGGTGACTGATGAAAACGGAGAATATCGAATTTCCGGACTTAACCCGGGGTTTATTCGTCTGGAAGCTTCTTTTATAGGGTATCGTAATGTTGTTTCGACCGAAATTGAGATTAACAACTCAAAGACGGCAACGCTGGACATTGCGATGGAAGAAAGCAACAAGGAAATTCAGGAAGTCACAGTACGGGCCTCACTATTTCGAAAAACAGAAGAAAGTCCGCTATCGTTGAAAAATATTGGCATTTCTGAAATTGAAAACAGTCCGGGAGCCAATCGTGATATTTCCAAGGTCATTCAGTCATTCCCAGGAGTTCAATCCACGCCATCTTTCCGAAACGATATTATCATTCGTGGTGGTGGTCCGTCGGAAAGTCGTTTTTTTCTGGATGGCGTTGAGGTGCCCAATATCAACCATTTTGCCACACAGGGTGCATCTGGGGGACCGGTTGGAATTTTGAATGCCGATCTGCTGCGTGATGTGAATTATTACTCCGGTGCTTTTCCGGCAGACCGTGGCAATGCGTTGAGTGGCGTGTTTGAGTTTTTCCAAGTCGATGGGAATTCAGAGAAATTGCGGGCGAATCTTTCGGTTGGTGCTTCTGAAGTTTCGGGAACTGTTGATGGGCCTATTGGTGACAAAACAACCTTTATTTTTTCAGCCCGACGATCCTATTTGCAATTGCTTTTTAGTGCGCTGCAATTGCCGTTTTTGCCCACTTTTAATGATTTTCAGTTTAAAGTGCGCACCAAAATTGACCGTAAAAATGAAATTTCGTTTGTTGGTTTGGGAGCGATTGACAAATCAGTTCTCAACCTGGATATTAAAAATCCGGACGACCAGCAACGTTACATTTTGGCTTCCATTCCCGAGAATCACCAGTGGAGTTACACGGTGGGTGCGGTTTACAAACACTATCGCGAGCATGGCTATCAGACTTTTGTGGCCAGCCGCAGCCATTTGAATAATTCGGCGGTGAAATACCTTGACAATAATGACAGCTCGGAAGCCAACAAAACGTTGGATTATCAGTCACAGGAAATTGAAAACAAGCTGCGGTTTGAAAATACTTCGCACACCGGTGATTGGAAATTCAACTACGGAGCCAACCTCGATTTTGTGCATTACACCAATTCGACCCTGCAAAAACGCTACTACAATAGCGGATTGCTGAATATCAATTACCAGTCGGATGTCAATTTGATGCGATACGGCCTGTTTGGGCAGGTGAGCAAGAAAATTCTGGAAGAACGATTGAGTCTCTCACTGGGCGTTCGAATGGATGCAACCGATTATTCAACCAGCATGAAAAATCCGTTGAATCAGCTTTCGCCTCGATTTTCAGCATCTTATCAGCTCACGCCGACCTGGAGCATCAATATGAATACCGGACGGTATTTTCAGCTGCCGCCATACACATCAATGGGTTTTAAATTGAATGGTGAGCTGGTCAACAAAATACATGATCTGAAGTACATTCAGGCCGAACATTACATTGTTGGAGCTGAATATCAACCGCGTAAAAATGTCATTTTCACCCTCGAAGGTTTTCTGAAGAAATACAGTGATTACCCATTTTCAGTGGAAGATTCCGTCAGTTTAGCGAATCTGGGTGCCGATTTTGGTGTGATTGGGAATGAAGAAGTGCGCTCTATCTCGAAAGGACGTGCTTACGGGCTGGAGTTTCAAACCCGGATTGCCGCTTCCAATAAATTCAATTTCAACTTGTCGTACACCTTGGTTCGAAGTGAGTTTCAAGATAAAAACGGAAAGGAAATTGTGTCAAGTTGGGACAGTAAGCATGTGTTGGTGTTGACCACTACCAAAAAGCTGAAACGAGACTGGCGTGTGGGAGCGCGGTGGCGTTTTGTGGGTGGATTACCATACACACCGTACGACATCAACCGCTCGTCGTTAATTGAAGCCTGGAACGCTAACAATGGCCCGTTTCTGAATACTGATTTGTGGAATACCAAGCGTTTTGATCCTTTCCACCAGCTGGATGTGCGCGTGGACAAAGCGTATTACCTGAAGAAAATCACAGCTAAATTTTACATCGACATTCAGAATCTGTACAACTTTCAGAACCATTCGCAGGATATTTTGGTGCGCGAGCAGGATGCCAACGGAAACTATTTGACTGCGGACAACGACACCCGCTATGTGTTGAAACGGGTGAAAAATACTTCCGGAACGGTTTTGCCGACCGTCGGTATTATTTTGGAATTTTAGCGAGTTGTCTACGTTTTCTCATCAAACACTCAAAAAACATCAATTTTTTTGAAGGTACTGGTTATATTTGTCAAATGACCGTGATTTGTGTGAACCCGAAAGGATGGGACCCGTATTTTAACCTGGCTGCCGAAGAATACCTGCTGAAAAATTTCACCGAAGATATTTTTATGTTGTGGCAGAGTCAAAGCGCCATTGTTGTTGGAAAACATCAAAATGCGCTGAAAGAGATTAATCATCGCTATGTGCATGAGAATAACATTCAGGTGGCTCGCCGGCTTTCTGGTGGAGGCACGGTTTTTCACGATCCGGGAAACCTGAATTTTACGTTCATTAAAAATGTGGCGCAAATTGACCAGGTGAATTTTAAAGTGTTCACACAGCCCATTGTTGCGGTGCTGAAAGAGTTGGGGCTGGATGCGTACACATCGGGTCGCAATGATTTGTTGCTGGAAGATAAAAAGATTTCGGGCAACGCGGAGCACGTTTACAAAAAGCGAGTGTTGCATCATGGAACGTTGCTTTATGAGAGCCATTTGGACAAATTGCGGAAAGCGTTGAAAGTGGATTTGTCGCGTTTTGAAGACAAAGCAGTGCAATCGAATCGGAGCGAGGTGGCCAATATCAGCGAGTTCATGGCAACGAAAATGGACGTTCAGCAATTTGCCGATTTCATTTTTGAAGGCATCAAATCCACCTATTCGGGCGCTCAGGTTTTCGAGTTTTCAAGTGATGATATTCAGGCTATTCAGCAACTTCGAGACGAAAAATACATCACCTGGAATTGGATTTATGGTTATTCTCCCAAGTATAAATATACCAATCAGTTTGACTACTTCAACAGCACCATTTCATTCACCATGCAGGTGATCAAGGGCGTGATTGATAACATTGAGTGGAGAGGTCCACTTTCGCAGAACCACGCCGTTGTACTCTCGAACCTACTTTTGGGAACCCGACATGATTATCAGGAACTCTCGGAACGAATAAAGAGTATAGAAACCCGTTTGGCGCCAATTTCAGCTCAAGCTCTTTTAGCCGCAATCATTTGATTTACTTTGGAACAACTTCAAAGGTTTTGGTTACTTTCGAAATTCGTCCCTGCTCGTCGATGGCATTGACTTGTATTTTAAATTGACCGATGACATCGTTGGTCGTCACTTCGTATTCCCAACGACCATTAGCATTTATCGAGGCAGAAGGATTCCAGAAAAGCGTCGTGGGTTGCACGCTCTTGCTTCCAGACTTTTTCACCCAAAAATCACGCGGCACGCGAACACCATTCGCGTAGAGCGATTCGGAAGTTCTTTGTGCTGGTTCTTCAGCAAATTCACCCCGTTTGGTTTCAATCTCAATCAACCCAACGGAATTGAGCCCGGTGTAGCGTTGAATATCAATCGGGTTGGTTGAAATATTGATGGTTTCGACATCCTGTGGGTTGATGGAATTCAGCACGCTGGCGCTTGTTCCCATCTTTTGTCCATCAATCACGATCAGCGCTCCATCCTGGAAAAGCAGCGAATTTTTACCTCCCGGGAAGATAATTTTATCGCCGTCAAGTTGGTAGGGTTTAATGATTTTAATGGCATCGAGGATTGAGTTGCCGCTTTCCAGGTATTTTCTGTAGGGTGGCTCCCGTTCTTCCTGTGTATGCTGTATCTTTATTTTGCTGAATAACTGCATATTGCTGTTGAAAAAGTCGCTTGAGTATTGCCTTTGATCACGCTGTTCCTGTTTGTTTAAAAAGCTGATAACCTGGTCTTGCAGTTGCGCGCCAATTGATTTGTTGAACTGGACTTTAAGGTTTTCATTACCTTCGGGGTCAATGGCTTTTACAGCAAAATTAGTCAGATCAGACGGATCAACAGACGCGATGTAAAAGGCTCCTTTCTCATCGGCTGATGCACTTAATATTTGCATGTTTTGCGAGTTGACCAAGCTGACTTTTGCATGAGGGATCAGCTGTCCTTTTTGGTCCAAAACTTTGCCGAATACGCCGGATCCCTGCACCTTGTTTTGCTCTTGTTCAAGATTGAAATCCAATACTGCTGACCAATCAAAGTTCTTAAACCGGTTGGCAATCAACAGGTAGTTCATCGTTGATTCGAAATTGGGCGATTCCAGCAAATCCTCAGCATTCGTAATTTCGTTTTGCAAATCAGAATTGATGAGTAGCCACGAATCCCACTGTTCCGGCCAGTCTTTGTTTTCCTGGGCAGCACTGATACTCATGTCCAGTCTGACCGGATGATCTGCTATGATATTTTTTGTGGTGACAGCGAATTTAAAAACCTGGTTGGCAGATACTCGTTCCGGCGCTGAAACTTCAATGTTGATTCCCTGGTGTTTGTCAACATACACCAAGCGGCTCGCTAATTCTTTTCCATCATTATTGAACGCGGCCAACATGGAAACGCCATTTGGAAAATCGGCTTTGGGGATTTTTATACGACTTGGGCCGGAGATCGAGGCTTCGGATGCCCAGAAAATGTTGGCTCCTTTGCCAGCCAGCAAATAGACGGTTTGTGAGTCTTTTTTTGATGGAATGATGTTCGTATAAATGAAATCTTTGTCGACAGAGGCGATTCCCAACGAGAAGCCATTGTCTATCGCAGGCAAGTCAAATTGCTCATTTTCGCCCAAGTCGCTGGTGATGCGGAGGGTGTATTTGTCGTCTTTTTGAAGCATGACCGGGAGCATTCCATAGCCGGGAACAATGGTGTGAACTTGTGTGACCAATTTCCCGGCTTGATTCACGACTTCACCGGCAATGGTTAGCGGATTGCCCAGCTCGTCATGGGCGGTGAACCCAATTTTTTGAGGCGCGTTGGCCTGCAGGTGGCCTCCTTCAGGATAAAACCGGATGCGCACCTTTTCATTTTTAACCGGGAATAATTTGGTATAATTCAATTCCCCCTTTTTGTCAGCGATCACTAACTTCAGTGGTTGGTCGTATTTTTTCCCGGGAATTGTCAGATCAATTGTTGCTGAGCCATCGCTTTCGGTTTTTATTTTATCATCCAAAATCAAGTCGTTTTTGTCATAAAGTTCATAGGTCAACTTTTCACCTTTCATCGGTTCTCCCTCCATATTTTCAATATGAAATGAAAATGAGTCGATTTTGCCAGGAGTCAGGTAGGAAGGTGCTGACTTTTCTTTTAGCCGGATTGCGTCTTCGTTTTTGGGATCAATGTAAAGCAATTTATAGAAAGCTTCGTTGGCGTTGCTCATCAGTTGGGTGCGGGCAACCAACACGTATTTCCCTTCCTTCAGTCCTTTGGGTAGCATCAAATCACCTTTGCTAAAGCCTGAATTGGCCTGAAAGATATCGTTGGTAATTTGGACGCCATTGTCAGAAAACAAATTGACGACGACATGTGTACTGGCGGGCTTTATCTGCTGGCCAACTGAATTAGTGATCAGCATGCTGAACCAAACGATCTCTTCCGGCTTATAGACTTCCTTGTCGGTAATCAGTTGAATTTTTTCGGGCGGATAAAACTGGTAATAATCATTCAGTTTTTGTGCAACACCTGAAATAACGGCATTTTGCGGCAATGCGTTCATGGTGCTGATAAACAGGCAGAAAAGTATCAATCTTGTTTTCATGATTTTAATGTTGAGTGGTTAATCTGTTAGATTTGGTGTTGGTTTGATTCAGGCTTTTATCTTGGGGTTTTTTCTGGAGAGCGTCACGAAGACTTTTGCTGGGCTCAATTACATTGTAATCTTTCCAGAAATCTTCGTCGTAATTGGTAATGATATCGCTAAAAATGTCGGACGAATCAAAACTCTGATGGTGCTTAAATCGTCTCAGGTTGGTTTCCCGGTAATCGGTGATGAGCAGGTCGGAAGTGCTGTGAAAAATAGAGTTGATCTTGTCGCGTTTGCTTTTCACCCGGAACCTGACGGATGCCTGAGCGGAATTGAGGTACCATTTTCCTTCGTATTTTTTATAGGAAACTTGGTAATTCAGGTCGATGGGGCGAACGTTAAAATCTTTGGGTTTTTTACGAATCAGTGATCTACGGGCGCTTTTTTTACCGCTTCGGCTCAGGCTGAATTCTGCATGAACCAACGCATACGTTTTTTGGTCGATGTACAACTCCCCTTCGTAAGTGAGGTAATCAAATTTGCCTTCAGGTTGAAAACTTACAATGAGCGTTGGACGTCCCATATAGTCAATCGTGCGTTTGAGTTCATAATGATAGTAGTTGCGGTAGTCCGGGTCAATGAATGAATCCATCGTTTTGATCACATCCAGCTTAGTGATGTAGTATGGGCCACCCTGCATCTTGAAATCGACAAATTGAAAAGGCTGCACATCTTTGCTTTTTCGTCCTTTCAGGTAGCGAATTTGATCTTCACGGAAATGGCTGGTGTACGGAGTTTTCAAGATGTCCATCGCTGCTTCAGCCACATTCACATATTCCTTGTCTTGTGTCAACACTTCCCGGTAAAAAGCAGACATCAACATGGTTTCTGTGGAGTAGTTCTTTCGTATTTTGAAGATCATACTATCCAAAATGACCAATGGATCTGCAGCCACTACCTGCACTTCCTTGAGACGAATCTCAATGGGGTGTAATTTCAGTTGAAGCTGGTTGTGCTGCAAAGTGTCAAGAAGGAACTGACTTCGGGCATAGCCCATGCAGGACACCACAACCGTGTCCGATAGAAATTCTTGTGGAATTTTCAATGCAAAAAGGCCATCACTGTTGGTGATGGTTCCCAGTGTCTCACCCAGAATAGATACACTGGCATAAGGAATCCGTTCTTGGTTGGCGCCATCGATGATTGTGCCTTCAATTGATCGCAAATTCTCCGTGTCAGATGGCGAGGTAATCAATGGGCCGGCTGCTGACGGATTCCGGGTAATGATGAGCTGATTTTTCAAACGTTTAAACTGAAATTTATTTTTGAAAACGTCCTTCAAAAGGGCTTCTACCGATTGATCCTGCACGGTGATTGAGAGTGGCTGATCGCTGTTCACCAACTGGGGGTCGTACGAAAAGTAGAAGCCGGTTTGGGTCGTGATAGCGTTGAAAAGATCAATCAATTTTCCATCCTGAATTTGTATGGTTACCTTTGCATCCAGTGTAGGCGAAGGGGTTTCCTGTGCCGTACAACAAAGAGGCCAGAGTAAAATAAGGAATTCGATTATCAGGGCGCATGGTTTCACTAAAAGACTTTTTCTAATTGGAAACTGGTTTTAATTTCTTGTCCGTCTCTCAACACTTTCATTCTGATTTTTCGATTTTCTCTACTCTGAAAGATAAGATTAATATCATTCAAAGACAATGACCGATTGTCGGTATTATTGACTGAAAGAATCTGATCGTTTTCCTTCAATCCAGCCTGGTCACCCGGAGAACCTTTCCGAATGTTGTCGATTACAAATATCGGTAATCCGGGCATGGGATTTGAAACTTCCAATCCGCTCATGTTGTAATTGAATTCTTCTTTTACCCGGTGCGTTGGACGTAATTTCAACTGGTGGTTCGGATAATCCAGCGTAACAAAAAATCGTCGTAAAATTTCAGCCCCCATTGTTCCGTTTCGGTCATTCGATACAATGAGATTTTCAATCATATTATTGTTTGGGAACGCAACGATTGGTTCGGGAAGAATCAGCGGGCCAACCCAGATGCCGCCAATGCGGCCTTTTTGGCCATACAAATCACCGCTCAGCCCTTTGCCAAGAAATGTTTCAATGTGTTTTTCGGGCAAATCAATGCGGGAATCCGATTTGGTGGAAAGCCAAATGGCATCACTGGCACCGGTGTCAACCAGCAACTTAACGGGTACTTCTTCGTTTTTGTCGGTCATGATGGTGGTGCGAACGTAAGGTTTGTTTTGCTCAAAGTGCAAGGGCATTACAATGTCTTTGTTTCGCACGCGATCGCGGTAGTATTCCGGTTTTATCACGGTCAGTTTTTCGTTGTTGTAGTCAATTTCAACCACGAAATCTTTAAACAGATCAAAGCCAATCAGCCCGTGAACCGGGATCCCCAGAATCTGCGAAATCTGGAAATTGTCGTTAATCACCATTTGTACTTCCTGGTTCCAGGCGATCAATCCTCCAATTTTCATGGTGTTGTTGTCTGATCGGTAGGCAGTTAAACTTTCGCCCTCACCCAGTCCCTGAATTTTGACCGGGCGCATCATGTTCAAATTTAATTTATTGACGTATGGCAGCTCGGTAATAATTGGGAAACGGACTCCGGTGTCAAGAATAAAATTCAGCGTGTCTGAGTCATTGATGATTACGGGGATAATAATCAAGTTACTGGCTGATTTGAACTTGAAAGTGACTGAATGATCGCGTGGGTTCTGAAATTCAAAGCGGTTTTTGCTAGGTTGAAATTTCAGTTGCTGGTTGTAACTTTCACTTTCATGAAGTGGAACATAATCCCGGACGACAAGTAAATTTTTGTCAATTTCGAAGATGAGGTAGAAATCTTTCATCAACTTTTCCAGCACAAAACGTACCGGTTTATTCGAGATATTCAACGAGATATTTTTCCCTTCCAACAACTTTGAATTATAGGAGTAGTCGAGTCCCAAGTCGGAACATAATTTCTCGATTACTCTCGAAAGTTGTTCATTGTTAGCATAAAGGCTTATGTTTTGATCCAGAATTGGATCGCCTTGGTTTTCGTTTTGCGCTGCCGCTGGAATTCTCAAAAATAACAGTAAAAATAATATGAAAATAGAAGCGCAGCCTTTGATTCGATGTGTTTTCATGGTTTAGTTCAACAAGAAAATTAGGCTTCTTTTTTCAACATATAATGCTCGCCTTTCTTAACGACCTTCAGGCCATGTGTTGAAGAAATGACCTCAAGGATGAAATTCAACGATTCTCTTTCAAAATGAGCATTTAAGAGCAGTTTGTTCAGACTTGGATCCGCCGTATCAATCTGAACATGGTACGCTTTGTTCAATTGTTTAATGACTTCTTTTAGTGAAGTTTTATTAAATACAAGTTTGTGTGTTTTCCAGGCTAAAAAATTGGGGTCGTCGTTCATGCATTTTGACAACAGCTTGCTCGTATTGATGTAAGTTCCTTTCTCTCCCGGATCAAGGATCAATTCATTCGTTGTTTTTGGGCTGTTGTCCAATTTGGAAAATTTAACTTTTCCGGTTTCCACGATTACCTCCACCTTATCATTCTCCGGGTAAGCATTGACCGAAAAGCTCGTTCCAAGAACTTTTATGGTTGCTTCACCCGCATGAATGATAAATGGTTTGTTGGCATTAGGCGCTACTTCGAAAAAGGCTTCTCCTACAATGGAAACTTCTCTTGTATCAGTTCCAAATTCATCCGGATAATTAATTTTCGAGTCCCTGTTCAAGGTCACTTTGGTTCCATCTGCCAATTCAATTTGTGACAAGCCTAAGTCGTCAACAGTGACTTCGGCGGTTGCAACAGTTTGCAGGTTCTTCTCGTGAATAAAGTAAATGGAAGAACCAATAAGAACGGCTAATAGCAGAACTGCAGCGATCTTTAGGGCACGCATGAAAATGATTCTGGAACCGGAACGTTCGGTTTGTTTGTTAATCCGGGAATAAACTTTTTGCAAAGCTCGATGGGAGTCGTATTTTTTCAAATTCAAATGAAGATCGATTTGCTTCGCCATGCGATAAATCTCCTCTTTCCCGGAGTTGGTTGCCAGGTTTTCGGGAGAGAAATCTTTTGGCTCATGTTCGCCAGCTGGCTTTTCATACAGACTTTTTGCCAGTCGTTCCCAATCTTCGTTTGATCTGTTACTGTTTGTTCCCATCGCTAAAAAGACATTGTTCGTGTAAAAAACCCCTAATCGAATAGTCGGGAGATTTTGAAAATCGCCAGTCCAATGAAATAGTCTTTGTAGTCTTTGAGTTTCTCCCGGAGTTGTTTCAGGGCAAGTCCCATCTGCGCTTCAACCGTTTTTACTGAGAGGTTGAGTTTTTCTGCGATCTCTTTGTATTTCAAGCCTTCTTCACGACTTAGTTTGAAGATTTGCCGACGCTTTTCTGGCAATGAGTTAATACTTTCCGCTATCTTTTTCGCCAAATCAACTTCAATAAAATAGTCATCATCCTGAATTGTTAGATCTTGATTTTCTGTTACATTTTTTGCGTATTTTTCACGAATTTTAAAATGTTGTATTTGGTTGAGGCAGAGGTTGCGAACGGACCGAAAAAGGTAGTATTTGAGTGAGCTTTCAACATTTAAGCTTTTGCGCTTACTCCAAAGATTTACGAATAAATCCTGAACAATTTCCTCTGCTTTTTCGTCATCATCCAACATGCGGTTGGCATAATGGCACAGCGAAGCATAATAAGTATTAAAAATGGTTTCGAAGGCAATTTTGTCGCCTTGCTTAAGTTGATTGAATAGTTCTTTTTCGTTTTTGGTTTCCATTCGGTTATCGCATGCCAATTGTGAAAGCTGGACTAAGGTATCAAAAAAAAATAGGTCTTGACAAGTAAAAAATTGATATTGGTGCCGTGTCAGTTCTTTTTACAGATCGGGAAAAATGTTGTGTTGAGACACGAAACGATGGAATGAGTAAAGCAAATATTAATATAAATAATTGAAGATGAAAAAATTACTTCTTGGATTTTTATTTTTGACAATCGTGGCATTTCATGCCAATGCACAGGCTTATGAAACAGGTATTGGTTTACGTGGTGGATTCTCCAACGGCCTAACCGTGAAGCATTTTATCAGTGAGACGAATGCGCTTGAGGGAATTCTGTCGACTCGCTGGCGTGGGTTTAATGTTACAGGATTGTACGAAGTGCACCAATCACCGTTTGCCGTCGAAGAATTGAGTTGGTATTATGGAGGTGGAGGCCACATTGGCTTTTGGGATGGTTCGTATGCAAGCTGGGCACATGATAATTCGTCTTACACCGTGATTGGTATTGATGGTATTCTGGGCTTGGAATACAGTTTTGCAGAAGTGCCGTTTTGT
>Ga0102953_1001064_pt1 | contig 17799 bp, 12 predicted proteins | sample SalPon2A_C_D2_MG_FD_78509 | JGI IMG/M metagenome (GOLD analysis project Ga0102953, IMG submission 78509) | Soil microbial communities from South San Francisco under conditions of wetland restoration - Salt Pond MetaG R2A_C_D2_MG | ecosystem: Environmental > Terrestrial > Soil > Wetlands | place... | reverse complement strand
GGTCCTTTATACCCCGGATGGAAAAAGGATAATCTCAGGCAGTAGGGACGGCAGCGTCAGGATGTGGGATGCGGGTTCCGGTAAGGAACTCGGCAAGGTCCGGGAGAGCTGGTGGGGAGAGATCAATGATCTGGCCATCTCCGGCGACGGTCTCTATCTGGTTGGGGCCACAGAGAAAGGCAGCGTAGTTGTCTGGTATGCGACTGATGGCAAAGTCCTGGCCGTTTTCACCGGCCATGCCGGACCTGTCAATGAGGTGGCGTTTTCGGCCGACGGGCGGACCATCGTCTCCGGAGGTGTTGACGGCAAGGTCATGGTATGGACAGCCCCTGCTGCAGGTGATGCCGAGGCCCTGTTCGATTTGGCTGCAAAGCATGACCAGGGTACGGAGTGGATCAAAAAGGACAAGGGTGAGGCCTTAAAGTGGTATCTCAAATCGGCTAACGGCGGATATGTAAGGGCTATGGTCCAAGTTGGAAAGATGTACGGCAGCGGGGCAGGAATCGGTGCCAACCCGCAGCAGGCGGTGAAGTGGCTGACTGCGGCGGCCATCAAGGGCGACACCGAGGCAATGTTCCTGCTAGGTAATATTTATGCGTCCGGCCAAGGGGTAGCGGTCGATTCGGACAAGGCAGCGGCGCTTTGGGCAAAAGCGGCGGAAAAGGGGCATGTTGAGGCTGGGGCGAAACTCAGCAAAAAGGTTAAGGGTCTCGATCTCAAGTCAGCCGATGAAAAATCCATCGCCTGGCTCGAAAAAGTGGCCGAAAGTGGTGATGCCAAGGCCATGTACGATCTGGCCCTGATATACGAAAAAGGCTCAAGTGACGTCGCAAAAGATCCTGCTGCGGCGGTACGATGGTTTACGGAAGCTGCCAAACTTGGCAATGTCGAGGCCCAATTTAAGCTGGGAGAAATTTACGCGGCCGGCGTCGGAGTCAAGCAGTCCGGTCAAGAGGCGGTCACCTGGTGGCGAAAGGCTTCGGAACAGGGTCATCGTGAGGCTCTCTACCAACTCGGCCTTATTTATGCCGAGGGCAATGGGGTAAAAAAGGACGCCAAAGAGGCGGCCAAATTACTCAAGAAAGCTGCCGCTAAAGGAAGTTCGGCGGCTAAATATAGGTTAGGGATCTTATATTGCACCGGCAAGGGCGTTGCACAGGATTATGCCACTGCGGTTAAATTATGGAAGGAAGCAGCCGGGGCGGGAGACGTCATGTCAATGTATTTCCTCGGTTATATGTATGAAACTGGTTCCGGGGTGAAGCGCAACCTGAACCAGGCCCGTAAATATTACGATGAAGCCGCCAAGCGGGGTAATGTTTATGCCGATCAGGCCAGAAAGCAGTTAAAATGAAATCCTTCATCGCCCAACTCGGCATGGGCGGTTCCGACGTACTTCCCGATGATATCAATCTTGAATTGCTGAATATCGAGATTCACGCAAGAATGAACTCTAAGGCAACTTGGGGATTTCTGAGATAAGTTGCCATGCAGATCGTTAAGATAAATAGATTTCGTGTTTAATTACAAATAGTTAATCGGTTTTGCTGGGGATGTAAACGTGACCTGACTGGCAAGGTAGAGCAATGAACCTTTTTGCCTACGGCACCCTGATGGATATCGAGATCTTGGCCGGGATCACCCGCTGCCGGCCCGATCGGCAAGCGGCAGTCCTCAGTGGATACAGCCGACACCCGGTCAGGGGGGAAGTCTATCCGGCACTGGTCGAAAAGGAGGGCGGCAGAGTGGCAGGGGTGCTCTACCTTGATTTGCCGGAGTCGGTCTGGCCGTGCCTCGATCGTTTCGAGGGGGAGATGTACCGGCGTGTATCGGAGTCGGTAATAGATCGGAACGGTCTGGCCTTACCGGCCGGGACCTATTTCTGTCGGCCAGGGTTTCGTCACTTACTGAAGGAATCAGAATGGAGTTTCGAAAAATTTCTTAAATCAGGGAAAATGCTCTTCAAAGATGAGTATCGCGGTTTTAATGAAGTTAAATAAGATATAGGGGGCAGCTGATGGCGGAGGCATTGCTCGTCCGATCGCCTGAGAAAAGACCGGTCGAAACGGAGTAGATCTCTGCCGCCCCCTCCTTTTGTTAAGATTTCCCCGGATGTTTCTTGAGTAGGAAAGCCGCCGTGCCCCTATTCAGCCACGACCTCTAGATGCTCCAGGTTTTCGACGGCTACCGTATTCTGACCCATTTTCTCCTCCATTTCTCCTGTAATCCGCACCTTGTGGCCGTAGTGGTTGAGCAGGTAGGACTCGTCTTTGCCTTCCAGGTGAATGAGAGTGTTGTCCTCAGCCAGGAGTACGACCTCTTCCATGCCACTCTCCGACATTGGGCAAATCTCACCTTTTTCCGCGCAGGAGATGCCGGTCAAGACACCGACCCATTCCCCCGCTTGAACCGAAAAGCTGAACCCTAAAACGAGTATGCCGGTTAACGCCAGTATGAATCCGCACCTCATGTCAATACCTCTCTTTTGTTATGGATTTTCAATAGCAACTCCTGCTTCATTATTATTAAGTGCTATCACTGTGGCAGAAGCGTTGTCAAGAAGACCAATTTCCCCCGAAAAGAAAAAATAAACCGGCATCTAGCTATATGTATTAAAGAGTTTTAAAACAGTTTTAAGAGAAGATGCGCTGAAGAATAGGGTTTCAGGACGGGGAAATTTGCCAAAAAAATCAAGAGTGAGCGAGCCCCTTTTATTTTGCTGGCTCTACTCATTGCGTCTATAGTTCTCTGGATATTTTTCTGGGAAAAACCTATTGTTCGTGCAGCGGCAGTTTGATGGTGATGACGGTATCGTTGCCGCTCCGGTCGATTTCTAGTTTGCCGTGGTTGGTCTGGGCAAACCTGGTGATTATATTGAGGCCGCGGCCCTGGACTGCGCCTTTTTTGATCTGCTCGAACTGGTCGGCGGAGATTAGGCCGGTGTTGCTTACCGTGACGCAGGCCATCCGTTCTTCCCGAAAGCAGTTCATGGCCAGTCTGCCCCCTTCGGCTGGGATGGCCTTGGTAGCATTGTTGAGCAGATTGTCGAGGACCCGTTCGAGGCTGTAAAGCGGACATAGAACCAGGAGCCTCTCCTCTCGGCACGAAGACTCGGCGGTGATGTTTTTTCTCTGCGACCGGGCAATAACCTCCTCGTTAAGCAGAAACCTTTGCCGGGCCGTCCGGCCGAGGTCGACAACCTCCGTGCGCCCCTCGCTGCCGATGGTCAGGGCGATGTCCTGCATTCTGGCCGATTCCCGGCCGATAATACCAAGATAGCGGCGCAGTTTCTCTATATCCGCCTCTTCCATATCGCATCTTGCGGCCAGCCTCTTGGCGCGTTCGGCAAAACCGGCCACGGCTATGGCCGGATTTTTGAAGTCATGGATGGTATCGCTTAAGAATTCCAGGGTCGAGGCCTTCATTATCTCCTTACCCAGAAAGGTCAAGAGCTCTATTTCGTCTTCACGGAAGAGCTGCTTTTGGTCGACTGCGTAGAAAGTCAGGATGTGACGGGTCTTTTCCGCTACACGCAGGGGCACCATGAGAATGGAATGGATCTCATGCTCCTTGACAAATGCCCTTAAGCCGGAAGAGGTAAGTTCGCTTCTGGCAGGATTCTTGACCAGCAGATAATTGGGGTGGAGCCTCTCATGGGGCCTATCGGCAAATTCTTTGAGGTCATGGATCACGGTCCGGAAAGAACCATGGTGCTCGACGGTAAAAGAGTAACCCGGCTCGTAATAGGTTCTGTCGAGCGGGTAGGCGGCTTCGAGCTGGATATGATTGAGATCTTCCGAAACGGTAAAAAGCAGGCAGCTGTAAAAGTGCAGGAACTCATCTGTTTCGGGCATGATGAGATTGAAGAAGTCCTTAAGTTTGATCCCCTCCCTTTTACTGAGTTTGATGAATATCTTGTCGGTGATTTTCTCTTTCGAATCGTTGAGCTTTTTCAGGTCCAATATTTTTTTTCGGGCCAGGACATGGCTGACCCGACGGGCCAGCATTTCTGCCAGGATCACTTCGATTTTGGAAAACCGGCGATCTTCTTCCCGATAGTAGATCTGCAGCGAACCCTGGATGTCACTGGCCTCCCCGACAAAGCTCGGGATCTGCAAGGGCACGGCGATCAGGGAATTGAATCCCTTGGTGGCGATGATCTTTTTTGACTGATAGAGCGGATCCTTCTTGATGTTCGGCACCACGATACTGCGGCCTCTCTGGACCACAAGACCGGCAATCGATTTAGAGGCAGGGACGGTGGAGGCCCGCTCGAAATCTTCCAGGCCGAAAGAGCCGAAGGAAAGCATCTTCAAGGTCCGGGCGTCGAGGAGCCTGATCGATGCCGCCTCCGCCTCGAGGTCTTTGACGATTTTCGCCGCCGCCAGCTCAAGGATGGTCCGGCGCTCAAGGTTCGGATCGATGGCCAGGATATCCTCCGATTCAAGGATAATCCTCTCCAGGAATTGAGGGAGAAATCCCTCTTCGATAGTTTTGGCGAGAAGCTTTTTCTGTTCCCCCGAAAGATCGAGGGAAGCCAGAAAAAGATTGTCCCGAAGAAAATCAGCCAGTGTCGGGGCCATAGCCTGCCTTTTGATTATGATTGCCAAACTTACGCAAATAAACTCTAGATTGATTGTAACAAATTTCCTTTTGAAAAGGTGGCGAGCGGCGCAAATTATTTATATAGAGAATTCCAAATTTCAGCCGTTCGTTCCGGACTTGACCGGCGCCAGGATACGGTAGGCGATCATTTTTACCTGGTCGTTGAGCAGAAACCACAACAGCGCATAACCCCAGATTAGGCCCGCCCACCCCCAGCCGATTGGTGTCATGAACCATCCGTAAACGGCGGCAAAGGTGGCCACTAGCTTGGTGCTGATCGCCGACCAGAGCAATAAGGGGGAGGGGCGACGGGACCAGAATGGTCCTCGGGTTCTGGTTACGAAAATCGTCAGGTGGCCCGCTACCGCCAGCTTCAGGAACATGAAGGTCTGCAGCAGGTCGCGGCCGAGATTAAACTCGCGCTCGCCGATATAGAACAGGCCGAAAGAGGCAAACACCCCGGCTACCCCTAGTACCGTAGCGATGCCCAGCACTAACGGCATATCCCATTTTTCCGGTTGGTTCGAGGCGATGGCGTTGTCGGAAGCGATGGCCAGGATGGGGCCGTCGTTGAGCAGGGCCAGAAAGACGATCATCACCGCCGTGACCGGGTAAAAGTTGAAGACCAGGATGGACAGGGTCATGAACAGCAGTACCCGCAGTGTCTCGGCGATGCGGTAGATCGCGTAGCTGTTCATCCGCTGGAAGATTTTCCGGCTTTCCCTGACCGCGTCGATGATCACCGACAGGCCGGAGGTCATCAGCACGATGTCCGCCGCCGCGCGCGCCGCGTCCGTGGCGCCGGAAACGGCGATGCCGCAGTCCGCCTTCTTCAGCGCCGGGGCGTCGTTCACCCCGTCGCCGGTCATGCCGACGATGTGGCCGCGTTGCTGCAGGACATCGACAATGTGGAACTTGTGTTCGGGGAAGACCTGGGCAAAGCCGTTGGCCTTCTCGATGGACTCCGCCAGTTGGGCGGTCTCGTGATGCTTGGTGTCGCCAAATCCTGCCGCATCGAGAATATCGGTACCCAGGCCTAATTTTTTGGCGGTTTCCTGGGCGATGGCCAAGGCGTCGCCCGTTACCATCTTGACGTTGACCCCCATTTGCCGCGCGCTGGCAATGGTCGACTTGGCCTGTTCGCGTGGCGGATCGAACAGGGGCAGAACCCCCAGAAACCGCCAGGCGCCGTCTTTACCGGTTTGCGCCACCCCCAGGGAGCGAAATCCGCGTGCCGCGAAATCGTTGACCGCCCGCTCGACGGCGGGCTTGACTTGCGCGGCATCGGCCGACAATTCCAGGATCACCTGCGGCGCGCCTTTGGTCGTCCTGAATTCCGTGCCGTCCGGTCCCTTGACGGTGACCTCCGTGCGTTTATGCACCGGGTCGAAGGGCTGGAAATGCAAAACCTCGTAGCCGGACAAGACCTGTTCGTCCTTCAGTCCGCCCAGCACGGCCAGGTCGATGGTGTCCTTGTTCTCGGGGCGTGACGCCAGCGCGGCGCTCAGGATGACCTGTTCGGCGGTGACGTTGTCGACGGTGAACGGGGCGTCCAGCGTCAGCTTGTTCTGGGTCAGGGTGCCGGTTTTGTCCGAGCAGAGCACGTCCACGCCGGCCAATTCCTCGATGGACGCCAGTCGGGTGACGATTGCCTCTTTCCTGGCCAGCAGGCGGGAGCCGACCGCCATGGTCACCGACAGTACCGTGGGCATTGCCACGGGAATCGCCGCCACGGTCAGCACCAGGGCGAACTGCAGGGTGGTGAGGATATGGTCGCCGCGAAACAGCGCGACCATGATAATCACCGCCACCAGGGCGACCGCCAGGATGATCAGGTAATTGCCGATCTTCAATACCGCGCGTTGAAAATGGCTGGTGGTCTGCGTTTCCTGAACCAGTTGCGCAGTCTTGCCGAAGTATGTGCCACTGCCGGTGGCATACACCATTGCCTCCGCTTCGCCCTGGCGGACGATCGAGCCGGAGAACACCGCTTCACCGGCTTGACGCGTGGCCGGCAACGATTCGCCGGTCAGCGCCGCCTGGTCGACCTCGATGGGGTCGCCGGCGAGCAGGCGCGCGTCCGCCGGAACGATGTCACCAAGACGCAGGCGGATAATGTCACCCGGGACCAGTTCCCGTGCCGGCTGGGTGACCCACTTGCCATCCCGTTTCACCCGGGCCTTGACCGCCAGCCTGGCCTTCAGCGCGGCGATGGCGTTTCCGGCCTGGTGTTCCTCCCAGAATCCGACCACCCCGTTGACGAGGAGCAAAACGAGGATGATTGTGAAGTCCGGCCAATGCCGGTCTATCGCCGAAAGGATCACGGCCGCCTCGATCATCCAGGGGATCGGTCCCCAGAAATAGGTAAGGAATTTCAGGAACGGATTGATTGTCGTTTCTTCGATCTCGTTCGGACCATAGCTGGTCAGCCGTTTCTGAGCCTCCGCTTGGCTGAGGCCGGCCGACGACGACTCAAGCTTGACCTGCAATTCCGGCATAGGCAGGGATTTGAGATCGTCCGTGGTTGTTGGTTTTGCTTCGGAAGTGTTGGGCTGGGTGCTATTGACTTCATTCATTGGGTTGCTCCTTTTTCAGATGCGGATCATCGGAAGGTCCCGGAGTGTTGGTTGATATATTGCCGGTCCTTGACCAGCTTTTCCCAGAGCGGCTGCTGCAGAGAGAGACCCTGCTCGCCGGTCGGTAGTATCCATTATCAGAAGGTAACGGTCGAGATCGTTCCGGACCGTCATGTCGAAGGGAGGGGTGATGGTGTCTCCTTCCTCGCAGCCGAGTATGTGCAGGTTGTTGTAATTTCCGCGGTTGTTCATCATCTTTTTCACCGTCGATTTTATCATCGCTGCCAGAGGATTAGGGCACTTTCCAGTGGGACGGCGACCCCTTCACAATGCGGAATGACGCGGGCCGTATAGTCCGTTGCAGGGCGGGACGCCGACACCGACACCGACGTGCCGTAAACATAACCGCCCGAGGCGCCGGTCATTGGACGCAGGCTCTGCATCTCTTGTCGCAGTGGCGCTTGGCCCTCGAGTCCATCGGCATACAGCTCGACGCGCACGCAGTTGGGATCGAGATCGTCGAGATATACCTCCGCCTCAAAGAGGTGCCGGTCACCATCGGTCTGGACCTTGGCTTCGCCAAAGCGCAGAGTGGACCATTTCTCTTTCAGGGTGTGTTCCCAGTCTACTAATTGCCTGGCCAGCGCGCCCTGGTCGGCAACCCTTTTTAGGTATGCGGTCGCGGCCGGTAGGTAATGAAGCTCGGTGTATTCGCGCACCGTGCGGTTGGCGGAAAATCTTGGAGTCAAAAGCGCCATGCTTTCCCGCATCCGCGTCACCCAGTCCGTGGGAATGCCTTGCTCGTCGCGGCGATAAAATTCCGGGACCACCTGTTGTTCGAGGAGGGTGTAAAGCGCCTCGGCTTCGGCCGCGTCCCAGGCGGGATCATTGTCATGTTCCCGACCGTCCCCCAAGGCCCAGCCCAACTCGGGCGCATAGGCCTCCGCCCACCAGCCGTCCAGTTCGGAGAGATTGAGGCCGCCATTGACCAGCACTTTCATGCCGCTGGTACCGCATGCCTCCCAGGGCCGTCGGGGGGTGTTGAGCCAGACATCGACCCCCTGCACCAGGTGCTCGGTCAAGAGCATGTCATAGTCACTGAGGAAGATCACCCGGGCGCGCGCCTCGTCTCGCTGGATGAAGCTGATCCATTCCCGGATCAGGGCCTGGCCTTCTTGGTCGGCCGGATGGGCCTTGCCGGCCAGGATCAGCTGCACCGGGTGCCGGCGATCGTTCAACAGTCGCAGCAACCGCTCCGGGTCGTGCAGCAGCAGGTTCGGCCTTTTGTAGGTGGCAAAGCGCCGCGCAAAGCCCAGGGTCAGGGCGTTGGGGTCGAGGATGTGTTTGGCCTTCTCGATCGCTCGGGGTACCATCCCGGCGACCGCCTGTTGTTCGGACAAACGCTCGCGGGCGTATTCAATCAGCGATTTACTGGCGGCGTGACGAAATTGCCAAAGAGTGGCGTCGGGGATCCGGCGGATGTCCTGCTCCAGGGTTTCCGTCGTGCCAATCCAGCGCTCCTTGCCACAGGCCTCGGTCCAGAGCTCGTCGGCTGGGGCCGAATCCCAAGTAGGCACGTGGACCCCGTTGGTCACGTGTCCCACCGGTACTTCCTCGACCGGCCAGCGGGGAAAGAGCGATGCAAAGAGATGGCGGCTGACCTTGCCGTGCAGGAGACTGACGCCATTGACTGTGCCGCTGCCCCGGATGGCCAGATTGGCCATGTTGAAATTCTCCGAGGAGTCATCGGGGTTCCGGCGGCCCAGGGCCAGCAAATCGTGGAGGGTTATGCCGAGTTTCTGTTCGGTATAGGCACCGAGATATTGCTCGATGAGGGCTGGCGTGTAGCAATCAAAGCCGGCGGGCACGGCCGTATGGGTGGTGAAGAGATTCCCCGCCCGGGTGGCGGTCAGGGCGACTTCGAAGGGTTGTCCGCTCTCCTGCATAAAACTGCGGGCGCGCTCCAGGACGGCAAAGGCCGCGTGCCCTTCATTGAGATGGCAGACTTCCGGCTGGATGCCCAGTTCCGCAAGCAGGCGCCAGCCGCCGATGCCGAGGAGCAGTTCCTGCTTGAGGCGCATCTCCGGACCACCGCCGTAAAGCTCGCTGGTGATGCCGCGATGGGCGGGGAAGTTCGAGGCATCGTTACTGTCCAGCAGGTAAAGTTTGACCCGGCCGACCTGGACCTGCCAGGCCCGCAACCACACCGAGTGGCCGGGCAGGTCGATCTCCAACCGCAACCATTCGCCGTTTTCCTGGCGCAAAGGGGTGATCGGCAACTGCCCGGGGTCGTTATAGGGGAAGAGGGCCTGTTGGGCGCCGTTCTGGTCGAGGACCTGACGAAAATAGCCTTGTTGGTAGAGCAGACCCACGCCGACCACCGGCACGCCCAGATCGCTGGCGGCTTTGAATTGATCGCCGGCGACATTGCCAAGGCCGCCGGAGTAAATGGGCAAAGCCTCGCTCAACATGAATTCCATACTGAAATAAGCGACACAGGTCAGGGGAGCCTGGGCAAGATTCTGCTGAAACCAGGCGGGCCTTTTCAGCGTTTGCAGCCTGGTCTGTAGCAGAGAGTCAACCTTTTGACAAAAAACCGGATCGTCCAACACCAGTTCGATCCGGTCGCGCGAAACCGTCTGCAGGACCACCCATGGATTATGCGTTACTTCCCAAAGTTCCGGATCAAGCTGCCGCCAGACCTCGTCCGCGGCATGATTCCACGACCAGCGCATATCCAGGGCCAATTCGGCCAGGTCATTGAACCCCTCTATTTCCGTGGGCAGAAGATTGTATATGGGGTGCCCGGCCCGAGGGTGTTTGCTCATGGCTTTTCCTGCGATATAGGCTTAAGCGGGATTCCTTGGCAATGGCAGGCAGTCAGGCTCGAAGTTTTCGCTTATTCATCATTTTATTTTCTGTCCGGAAGCGGTATCGCTTCCGGTTTCACCAGGATAATTGAACATGGCATTTTCTGAATCTTAACAGTTGCTTTTCAAGCTTCTTTACGCCTGGGAGTTAGATTGAACCTCCTGACACAGTCTCTCATAGGTGGCGAAGGAATGTCGATTATTTCTTCTACCCTGGAAGGTCGACAGGTGGTCACCCCTAAAAGACCCTTGTCAAGAGACAGACTTCTCCTTGGGAGGGGGAAAACGTTTTTTCCCCTCTTGGGAAGGCTAATGCTTGTCGAGTTCTCCGTTATTGTGATCAAGACTTCTTTCCCGCCAACCGCTATTTCGTTCTCATGTGTCGGTGTTTTACAACGCACGGTTCAACCATCAGGTTCAAGGTATTTGAAGCAGGGGACTTGCCGGCGATTTTCAACGGGCTGCTTCGGCCCCTGCCCGTTTAAACAGACCCGGAAAATCAGCGGTTTCTCGTCGTGTCCAAGCAGAAATAAAACTTACAGATTTGATGGTACAGGCAATACTTTACTGGTTCACGGCTCGGGCGGAAGCAAGCTAACATCAATGGACGGGAAGGCTGCCAATCAGACTTAGTGGGTAGTTGTTCCAAGCCCTACGCAGGCTTGCCGCCCTGACCAAATTGGGCCAAGGCACTGTGGGTCACCATAAAGTTGGTTTTTGTGGGTTGCGGAAAAGGGGGAAGCCCGCTTTTGGCTCTTGATGAGTTCCGGCCCGGAAATAGCGGGGATATCATTTGATAATCCAGATCTCTCGTTAATTCATAAACTTATCGGAAATGCGCTGAATCAGTAAATCAAGGAGCTCATCCAGCCGATCTTGTTGCCTTAAATAACTGCATCAATACCAGCAATATCACGCCGACAATCAACCCGGCAACCAGATCTGCCAACAAGGCGGGCATGAGCGCCAAAACGTGGTGAACCGCTTCGATGTTGTGAACAAACATTCCTCCTCCAACCAGCAACATCGCAACGGTGCCGACAACGCCCAGCAAACGGATAACTTTCGGCAGTGACGACACCAGGATTTTACCGCCCAGACGTATGCCGTGGGCAACAGAACCCTCCAGCGACGCCGCCCGTTCGATCAGATAAAATCCGGTGTCATCCATGCGGACCAGAAGCGCTACCAGTCCGTAGACACCGACCGTAGCCAGCAGGGCAACCAGGCTGACTACCAGGATTTGGATCAATAAAGGTTGGTCGATAACCGTTCCCAGTGCGATGACTACAATCTCGATCGAAAGAATGAAATCGGTGCGGACCGCACCCTTGATCTTGGCAGCTTCGCGCCGGACAATCTCTCTTGGCTCCAGCGCTTCTTCGGCAGCGATCTTTTTTGTCTCGTGCCCGCAGAACCACTCAAAGACCTTCTCCGCGCCCTCAAAACATAGATAGGAGCCTCCGAGCAGCAGGATCGGCACAATCAACCAAGGCAGGAAGGCGCTCAACAGGAACGTGACCGGTAAAATGATCATTTTGTTGAGTAGCGAGCCCTTGGTGATCGCCCAGATTACCGGCAGCTCGCGCGAGGCTTGAAAGCCGGTTGCCTGCTCGGCATTAACCGCCAGATCGTCACCCAGAATGCCCGCCGTTTTTTTGGCGGCAATCTTGCTCATGACAGCCATGTCATCGAGCAGGGTCGCCACATCATCCAAAATTGCAAAAATGCCGCTTGCCATAATCTTCAACTCTTATCCAAAAAGGATTTATCAGCATGTTTCGTGAGCTGGTCTTGATCAATACGATCGAGTAGCATCCAAAAAAGTTATATCCTGCGGGCTTCTTTTTTGCTCAAAGGTTTTATGCAAATCACCGGCAAAAGTCAGGTATGGTGATATATAATTGTCCTTTACGATAATGTAGAACTAACAAATTGATTAATAATATAAAGGTGTTATATCTCTCTGTTGACCGTCATGCGCAGTTCATATATTCTGGCCTCATATGATGAAAGATGCCTCCATATTTCGTTTTCCCTCCAATCGCCGGTGTCTTTCGGCGATGCTGCTCTTTTGTATCCTTGTCATTGGGGCTTGCGCCCCGGTTGGGCCTGACTACCATTCTCCGGAGTATCGGGCCGGTGAAAAGTGGCACAGCGAGGAAGCGGAAGGTCTTAGCGGGCGGAGCATCGATCCCGCCGAACTGGCCCGGTGGTGGGACGGCTTCAATGACCCGGTCTTGGCCGAGCTGATCAACCGGGCCGTGGCCGGTAATCTCGATCTGCAGCAGGCCGCCGCCCGCCTGCATGAGGCCCGAGCCCGCCTCGGGGTGAGCCGGGCCGATAAATTTCCCGATCTGAACGCCAGCGGGTCGGCCAGCCGCCGACGCAGCGGGGGCTGGAGCCGCGACCTTTTTGCCGCCGGTTTCGACGCCGGCTGGGAGCTGGATATCTTCGGGGGGGTGCGGCGGTCCGTGGAGGCGGCCCGCAACGATCTCGAGGCCGGCCGCGAGGACCTGCGCGATGTCCTGGTCAGCCTGCTGGCCGAGGTGGCGGTCAACTATCTCGAGGCTCGCACCTTCCAGGCCCGTTTGGTGACCGTGGCCGATAATATCGCCTCCCAGGAAAATTCCAGCCAGTTGACGACCTGGCGCAATCAGGCGGGATTGAGCGATGAATTGGCGGTCCAGCAGGCCCGTTACAACCTGGCCAGCACCCGAGCCCAGTTGCCTGTGCTGAGGACCGGTCTCAAGGCGAGTCTCAACCGCTTGGCGGTGCTGACCGGCCGCGAGCCGGGACAGATCAACGAACTTCTTGAAGGGGCGGCTCCAATTCCAACGGTGCCGGTCAGCGTGGCCGTTGGTGTACCTGCCGAGGCCTTGCGGCAGCGCCCCGACCTGCGGCGGGCCGAGCGGCAGCTGGCGGCAGCCACCGCTCGCATCGGGGTGGCTGCCGCCGATCTTTATCCTAGATTCCGCCTGAGCGGCTCCATCGGTGTCGAAACAGTGGACTCCGCCGATATTTTAGCCGACTCCAGCCGTACCAGCGGTTTCGGACCGTCTTTTTCCTGGGCCTTGTTCGACGGCGGCCGTATCCGCCGCAACATCGAAGTCCGCTCGGCCCAGCAGGAACAGGAACTGCTCCAATACCGAAGTACCCTGCTTGCCGCTTTGGAAGAGGTGGAAAATGCCCTTACCGCCTATGTTGAGGAACAGCGGCGCCAGAAAAATCTGATCGCGGCGGCGCAGGCCGCCCGGGCCGCCGCTGACCTCGCCATGGATAAATACCAGACCGGTCTGCAGGACTTCAACACCGTCCTCGACGCCCAGCGATCCCAGTTGTCCTTCGAGGACCAGTTAACCCAGAGCCGGGGAGCGGTCGGTATCGACCTGATCCGTCTTTACAAGGCCATGGGCGGCGGTTGGCAGACCCTGGCCGCAGACCCCGACCGGATTCCCCTTGCCGATAAGGAGCAGTAAAAATGAACGATACCCCTTCTTCGGAACAAGCCGAGGTTGCGGCTACCCTGGCCCGTGACGGTAAGACCGGCCGACGCCTTTGGTTGAAAAGACTGGTGGCCGCCGCCATTCTTCTGGTCGCGGTCCTGGCTTTGTTTTACTGGTGGCAGCGCGATACCCCGGCCGGAACTCCGCGATACAAGACCGAAGCGCTCCGCCGCGACGGCCTCCTGGTGACGGTGACCGCCACCGGTAACCTGGCGCCGGTCAATCAGGTCGAGGTGGGCAGTGAACTGTCCGGCATCGTCAAGAGCGTTGAAGTCGACTATAACGACCGGGTCCGTGTCGGCCAGGTTTTGGCAGAGCTCGACACCTCCAAACTCGATGCCCAGGTCCTCCAGTCCCGAGCCGCTCTGGAAGCGGCCCGGGCCAAGGTCATGCAGGTTAAGGCCACGGTCGCCGAAACCGCCCGTAACCTTGAACGGCTGCGCCAGGTCAGGGAGTTGAGCCAGGGCAAGGCCGTCTCGCAGCAAGATCTGGAGGCGGCCGAGGCCGCCCTCGAACGCGCCAAGGCCGATCTGGCCAGCGCCGAGGCCACCGTTGGCCAGACCAAGGCGGCTTTAGCGGCCCTGGAGACCGACCTGGCTAAAACCAAGATCGTTTCGCCGATCAACGGCGTGGTCCTCTCCCGTTCCGTCGATCCCGGCCAGACCGTGGCCGCCTCGTTGCAGGCCCCGGTCCTTTTCTCCCTGGCCGAGGATCTTGCCAAGATGGAGCTGCACGTCGATGTGGATGAGGCCGATGTCGGCCGGGTGAAGGAGGGCCAGACGGCGGTTTTTACGGTGGATGCCTATCCGGACCGGTCCTTTCCGGCCCGGATCTCCCAGGTCCGCTACGGCTCCAAAACCGTGGACGGCGTGGTCACTTACGAGACCCTGCTGGATGTGGATAACAGCGATTTTTCCCTGCGGCCGGGGATGACCGCCACCGCCACCATCACCGTCCAGGAATTGCATGACGTTCTTCTGGCCCCCAACGCGGCTCTGCGTTTCGTGCCGCCGGCGCGGGCGGAAAACAGCGGCGCAAGCGAATCACGGCGGGGCGGCAGCGTCCTGACCCGGCTCTTTCCCAGGCCCCGCCACGACTCACGGAACCGACAGGCCAACGCCAACGACGCTAAGCGGGCCCAGCAGCTCTGGGTGCTTAAGGACGGCAACCCGGCGGCGATCCCGGTCACCACCGGCGCCACCAACGGCATCTTCACGGAAATCACCAGCGGCGGCCTACAGGAAGGGCAGGAAGTGATAGTGGATATGGAAACCGTCAAACCATGAATGTGGCGTCTGCAAACCGTCCGCCGCTTATCGAACTGCGGCAGGTCACCAAGGTTTACGGGACAGGGCTCGCCGCCATGGCCGCCTTGCGGGGCATCGATCTGCGCATCGAGGCGGGGGAGTTCGTGGCGATCATGGGGCCGAGCGGCTCGGGCAAATCCACCTGCATGAATATCCTGGGTTGCCTGGATACCCCTTCGGACGGCGAATATCTCTTCGAAGGCATCGAAGCGGGCGGCATGGGCCGCAACCAGCGGGCTTTGCTCCGCCGCCATTATCTTGGCTTCGTCTTCCAGGGCTATAATCTATTAAACCGAACTTCCGCCCTGGAAAACGTCGAATTGCCCCTGATTTATCGCGGCGTGGGCCGGGCCGAGCGCCGGGAGCGCGCCGCACAGGCCTTGGCCGTAGTTGGCCTTGCCGGCTGGGAGGACCACACTCCCGGCGAGCTTTCCGGCGGTCAGCAGCAGCGGGTCGCGGTGGCCCGGGCCATTGTCACCGAACCCAGGGTCCTGCTGGCCGACGAGCCCACCGGCAACCTCGATACGGCCCGCAGCCACGAAATCATGGAACTGATCACCCGCTTTAACCGGGAAAGGGGGCTCACTGTGCTGATGGTTACCCATGAAAAGGACATGGCGGCCTATGCCCGGCGCCAAATCCATTTTCTCGACGGCCTTATCGTGCCGGACGCGGTTTCGGGAGGACAAGGCTGATGCTCTGGGAAACCGTGCAGCTGGCCCAGCGGGAGATCCGCCGCAATGTCCTGCGTTCGTCGCTGACCATCCTGGGTATCGTTATCGGGGTCGCGGCGGTCATTACCCTGGTAACTTTGGGCCGCGGCGCCACGGTCCAGATCACCGAACAGATCTCAAGCCTCGGCAGCAATCTTTTGCAGGTCCGTCCGGGCCAGGGTTTTCACCGCTCCGGCGGGGCCAGTTCCAGCGCCTCTGCTTTTGACAACGAGGATGCAGAGGCTATCCGCCGCGAGATTATCGAGGTCCGGGCCGTGGCTCCCATGAGTTCGCGGGGCACCCAGGCCATTTACGGCAACCGCAACTGGTCGACTTCGGTGATCGGCAGCACCGGCGATTATCTGGTGACCCGCGACTGGCAACTCGGTGTCGGCCGGGTCTTCACCGCTTCCGAAGAGCGGGCGGGCAGCGGTGTCTGCATCCTGGGCGCCACCGTCAAGAAGGAGTTGTTCGGCAACCAGGACCCGCTTGACGCCACCATCCGTCTCGAGAAACTGGCCTGCAAAGTGGTGGGGGTTCTGGAGGCCAAGGGCCAGTCGAGCTTCGGCAGCGACCAGGACGATTTCATTCTCATCCCCCTCCGCACCCTGCAGCGGCGGATCGCCGGCACCACCGACGTTTCGGCGATCATGGTCTCGGTCCGCGATCGGGAACTGATCGACAAGGCCAAGGAGGCTATCACCAGACTGATGCGGGAACGGCGGCACGTTGCGAAAGGCGAACCGGACGATTTCAATGTCCGCGACATGCGGGAGATCATGACCACGCTGACCGGCACCACTAAAATCCTTACCACCCTTTTGGGGGCGGTGGCCGCGGTCAGCCTGCTGGTGGGCGGAATCGGCATTATGAACATCATGCTGGTCTCGGTCACCGAACGGACCCGGGAGATTGGCATTCGCCTGGCTATCGGCGCCCTGGGCTCGGAAGTACTCATGCAGTTTCTGGTCGAGGCCATGGTGCTGTCGACCTTCGGCGGCATGGTGGGGATCGTTCTCGGTCTTAGCGCCGCCGCCATAGGAGCACGCGCCCTGGACATGCCCTTCGTGTTCAGCGCCCCCATCGTTCTTATCGCCTTCGTGTTTTCCGCGGCGGTGGGTGTCCTCTTCGGCTATTTCCCCGCCCGCCAGGCCGCCCGCCTCGATCCCATCGATGCCCTGCGCCATGAGTGACGGATAACCGGGACGGATTTATTCTCTTCCGCTTTTTTCGACTGATTACGTAATCAAAACTAATTACCGCGACAGATCTTTGCTCAGGAGACGGGCCGGCTGGAATAAGGATGCCGAAACAGCCCGGTCCGTTTATAGTATCCTTCACCATGAACCGCCAGATTCTCATAATCCTGCTGCTTTCGGTTTTCATTGCCTTGCTCGGCATCGGCATCATCGTTCCGGTGATGCCGGACTTCGCCACCCGGCTCGGGGCCAGCGGCACCGCCCTGGGGCTGATGATTGCCGCCTTCTCACTCGTCCGCGGCTTTTTCCAGCCGGTGGTCGGCTCCCTCTCCGACCGCTGGGGCCGCAAGGGCTTTCTGGTCGGCGGTCTCTTCATCTATGGTCTGGTCGGGTTGATCATGCCGGAAGCCGAGTCGGTGGGCAATCTGATCGTCATCCGTTCGTTTCACGGTTTCGGCTCGGCGATGATCGTGCCGGTGGCCATGGCCTATGTCAGCGAACTGGCCCCGCCGGGCCGGGAAGGCCGCTACATGGGGTTCCTGAATATCGCCATCTTCACCGGTATCGGCGGCGGCCCGATGCTGGGCGGTTTTTTTGCCGATCTCTGGGGAATGGCCGCCGCCTTTTACGCCATGGCCGCTTTGAGTTTTCTGGCCTTCGCCCTGGTTCTGCTCTTGATGCCGGTCATGCCGGAGGGCGATAAGCCGGCCGGGACGCAACTGGGGATTTACCGGGGCATGGCCCGGGTCTTTGGCGGCCGCCGGGCCTGCGGCATTCTCCTGACCCGGATGGCGACGATGATCATCATGGTACCGAGCATGGCCTTTCTGCCGCTTCTGATGCACCAGCGCTTCGCGGTCACCGGCACCATGATCGGTATGGTCATAGGCGGCCGGACCTTGACCAACGCCCTTTTGCAGACCCCCTTCGGCCGCCTGGTCGACCGGCGTGACAAGGTCACCCTGTTGATCATCGGCTGCCTGGTTATCAGCCTGATCATCGGCCTGGTGCCTCTGGCCGATG
>Ga0102953_1001063_pt1 | contig 17802 bp, 16 predicted proteins | sample SalPon2A_C_D2_MG_FD_78509 | JGI IMG/M metagenome (GOLD analysis project Ga0102953, IMG submission 78509) | Soil microbial communities from South San Francisco under conditions of wetland restoration - Salt Pond MetaG R2A_C_D2_MG | ecosystem: Environmental > Terrestrial > Soil > Wetlands | place... | reverse complement strand
GTGGTGGTGCTGGCGCGTTACATGCAGATCCTGAGCCCGGAGTTCGTGGCCCGCTACCCCGAGCGCATCATCAACATCCATCACTCGTTCCTGCCGGCTTTCAGCGGCGGGCGCCCCTACCACCGCGCCTACGAACGCGGCGTGAAGCTGATCGGCGCCACCGCGCACTACGTCACCGACGCGCTGGATCAGGGACCGATCATCGAGCAGGACGTGGTGCGCGTGACGCATCGGCACAACGTGCCGGAGCTGGTGCGGATGGGGCGGGAGATCGAACGTCGGGTGCTGGCGAGAGCCGTCAAGCTCCACCTCGAGGACCGCATCCTGGTGCACGGGAACAAGACCATCGTCTTCGACTAGGGGTTACCCTTTGGGGGTGCCGCCGGCAGGCGCCGGCCCCGAGTCGGAGGTTGAAGAGGATGCAGACGCATCATGTACGCATCGGAGATCAGGAGCGGGACCTCCAGATCGTCAACGTGGGGGAGGTGTCGGTGGCGCTCCTGAACCTGCTCGGCGACGCCGATCTCACGGAGGCGGCGGCGGCCGAGCTGGCCAAGCGCATCCCCGCCGAGGTGGAGACCCTGGTGACGCCGGAGGTGAAGGCGGTGCCCCTGGCGCATGCCATCAGCGTGCGCACCAAGATCCCCTATGTGGTGGCCCGCAAGACGGAGAAGCCCTACATGGTGGGTGCCGTCAAGAAGACGGTCGTCAGCATCACCACCGGCCGGCCGCAGGAGCTGGTGATCGACGGGGCCGACATCGAACGCCTGCGCTCGAAGCGCGTGGCCATCGTGGACGACGTGGTCAGCACCGGCGGCACGCTGCAGGGCCTGCGCGACCTGCTGAACGAGGTCGGCGCCCACGTGGTCGCCACGCTGGCGGTGTTCACGGAGGGCGGCGACCGGCCCGACGTGGTGGCCCTGGGCCATCTCCCGTTGTACCCGGCGAGCGGCCGCGAGGCCCCCTCGGATACGGCCTGAACCCGCACCCAGACGCGGTCCTCGCCGGTCGGGGGCGCGTGCTATCGTGAAGCCACGCCGGTGGCCGGCGCTCGTGTCACGGTGGAGCGGAAGGTCCTGAGCATGCCCCCTGATCCCAAGGAGCTCATCCGGGAACGTCTGAACATCGCGGACGTGATCGGCGACATGGTGGCGCTGAAGCCGGCCGGGCGCGGCCAGATGAAGGGGCTGTGCCCCTTCCACAGCGAGAAGACGCCGTCGTTCCACGTGCATCTCGATCGCGGGTTCTACTACTGCTTCGGCTGCCAGGCGAAAGGCGACATCTTCGACTTCGTCATGCAGACCCAGGGGCTGGGGTTCGCGGATGCGCTGCGCATGCTGGGCGAGCGGGCCGGCGTGGACGTGGGCACGCCCACGGCGGCCAGCGGGCGGCGGCGCGACCTCTTCGACGTCAACGGCCTGGCCCTGGGGTACTTCCGCGGCCACCTCGAAGGGGAGGCTCTGGCCTACCTCGAGGGGCGCGGCCTGAGCCGTGCCAGCATCGATGCCTTCGAGCTGGGCTTCGCGCCCGACGGTTGGGACGGCCTGCTCAAGCATGCCCTGACCAAAGGCGTGCGCGACGACGACCTGCTGGCCGTGGGCCTGGTCGTCGAGAACGAGCGCGGCCGGCGTTACGACCGCTTCCGCAACCGCGTCATGTTCCCGATCAAGGACGCCATGGGACGGGTGGTGGGCTTCTCCGGCCGGGTGCTGGACGGCGGTGGGGAGCCGAAGTACCTGAACACGCCCGAGACCGAGCTGTTCCACAAGGGCGAGCTGCTCTACGGCCTCGACCGTGCCCGGCCGGCCATCCGCAGGTCGGGCGAGGTGATCGTGGTGGAGGGGTACATGGACGTCATCGCTCTCCACCAGACCGGCTTCGAGCACGCCGTGGCGGCCCTCGGCGCCGCGCTGACGGAGCAGCAGGCGGAGCAGCTGGCTCGGCTGGACGCCCGGCGCGTCCTGCTGGCGTTCGACGCCGACGACGCCGGCCAGCGGGCGGTGCTGGCGGGGCTGGACCAGGCGGTGGGCAGGCGCCTGCTGGTCAGTGCGGTGCGCGTACCGCACGGCAAGGATCCGGCCGATGCGGTGCTGGGCGGGCACGTCGACGCCTTCCGCGAGGCGCTGGAGCACGGCCTCTCCGAGGTCGAGTTCCGGTTCCGGCGCGTCGTCGAGCGTTTCGATCGCTCCGGCATCGAGGGACAGCGGCAGATCCTCGAGGAGCTGGCGCCCGTGCTGGTGCCGCGCGACGTCTTCGATCCCGTGGCCGCGGAGATGCGCCGCCTCGTCATCGATCACCTGGGCATGGACGGCGCGCGCCTCGACGCCTGGATCGAGGCCAATCATCGCCGCCAGCGCCCGCTCTCCGAGACGCAGGTGCGCGGGATGCGCAGGCGCCGGGTCGAGGTCGATCAGGTGCGCGCCGTGGAGCTCGAGCTCGTGGCGCTGCTGCTGAGCCGGCCCGGGCGTCTGCGCCGGCGTCTGGACGCGGCCCTGGCGCAGCTCCCCGAGGACCGTCAGGGCTCGGCGCTCGTCGAGCTGGCGGCGCTGTGCGACGAGCATGGGGACGACCCCGAGGCGGTGCTGCTGGCCTACCGCGAGCGCGAGGAGGGGGCGCACGTGTTCGAGCGCGTGCTGGCGCTCTCGGGTGAGGACCCCGAGGTCCGCTTCGATGCCGATGATGCCGTGAGCCAGGCGCTGTCGCGCCTGCGCGAGCTCCATCTCGAGGCGCGCAAGGAGAGCACCCGCTCGCGGCTGCTGGCCCGGCGCGAGGAGCTGGGGCGGCTGCTGGAGGACCCGGGCGCGGGCGGTCAGCAGGTGCCCGAGCTCTACGCCGAGCTGCAGCAGATACACGCCGTGCTGTCCGAGCGCGAGGCGGAGCGGCGCACGCGCGTCCCGGCGCGCCGCACCAGAGGCAAGCGGCGGCGCTGACGCCGAACCGCCGCCGGCGTCAGTCCGCCGCCGGCGGGGTGCCCCCCGGCGGCCCGCGCCGCAGCGACCGCAGGCGCGCGGCGCCGGCGCGCAGGGCCTCGACGTCGGCAGGCGCGAGCCCGGCGGCGTCCAGCAGCAAGGCGCGGTCGGCGGCGGCGCGCGCGGCCTCGCGGTCGTTCGCGCGCAGGGCCGCGTCGGCGGCCGCGAAGGTCCGGTCGAGGTCGTGGCCGGACGCCGGCCGGCCCTGCGGCTCCGGAGGGGACAGCAGCGGTAACAGCAGCCGGAGGGCCTCCGACGGCTCGAGCTTCAACATCCCCCCGCCCAGAGCGTGCCCCTCCATCTCGGCGCTGAGCTCGGCCAGCGAGCTCAGCGCGGCCAATGCCAGCAGCCGCGCCGCGCCGGGCGCGGCCGACGGGGCGAGCCGCACCGCATGCAGCGTGTTGGATACCACGGCTCCGGCCTCGTTGACGGCGAGGCGCGGGGCGACGGCGCACATGGCGGTGAGGACGAGGTCGGGGGGCGTAGCCCGACCGACGCGGTACCAGGGCCGGCGGCGGCGGATCTTGGCTCGGCCGCGGACCCCGTCGTCGGCGGTCCGGAGGTAGGCGGCCACGGCCGGGTCGTCGCCGTCCTCGGGGAGCAGCAGGTAGCCGCTGTGCCCGCGCTCGCCGCCGCGCCGCCAGTCCTCCTCGGTGACGGTCAGCCCGCGCAGGGCACGACTGCGGAACAGGGCAGGGCGCAGGTGGCGGGGCGCCAGCTCCAGCGCCCGGGCGCGCCCCGGTGTCAGCTGGAAGAAGGCGTTGGCGCCCGTCACGTAACCGGTGCTCACGCCGGCCCACACGCCCAGCGCGCTGCACCTCCCGCTCCCGCGCAGCGCGCCGAACAGCTCGGCCGCCGGCTCCGGCAGCCAGGCATGATGCAGGCGCGCGGCGCCGCACACGAGCGCGCCGGCGTCGAGCCGCCGGTGCGGCAGGCTCGACAGGCCGCCTGCCAGCGCCGCCGCGGAAGCGAGGTGCGCGACCGAGAAGCCCTCGAACGCGCGGCCGTGCCCGTCGGCGAGGAGGAGCAGGGCTCCCTGGTCGAGGCGCGGGAACAGCGCGGACTCGAAGAGCACGAAGGTCGCTCGGGCGAAGCGCTGCCGGAGCAGGTCGAGGACGCTGCGGGCGTAGCGCGCGTGGCCGATCTCGCTGGGCAGGACCAGCGCCAGGCGGCCGCCGGGCGCGAGGAAGCGCTCGGCGTGGAGCACGAAGGCCGCCCAGCTCGACGCGAGCGGGTCGGCACGCAGCCCCGCCGCGGCGGCGATGGCGGCCGCCCGCTCCCGCTGCGAGCGGTCCAGGCGTTGGAAGCGTACGTAGGGCGGGTTGCCCACGACCGCGTCGACCGGCGGCAGGCGTGCAGGGTCCAACGCCAGGAAGTCGCCGACCGCGACGCGGCCGGCGTCGGCGCCGGCCGAGGCGAGCCGGGCCCGCGCCTCGCGGGCGGCGTCCGCGCGGAGCTCCACGCCCGTCACGGCGGGCGCCCGGCACCCCAGGGCGCGCAGGCGCGCCGACGCCTCGGACAGGAACACCCCGTCGCCGGCGGCCGGGTCGAGCACGCTGTCGGTCGCCCGGCGGAGCGCCCAGGCGGCGAGTGCCCGGGCCACGGATGGCGGGGTATAGTATGCGCCGACGGACTTGACTCCGTTCGGTGCTCCGTAGGAGGGGTCCCGGCCCACGTCGGAGTCTACCCGGGGCGCCGCCCGACAGCGGCGATCTCAGGGGGCTGCGGGGGACATCTGTCTCGATTGACACGAAATCCCGGCGGTTGATATGGTTGGTCGGAAACGCCCAAGGGGTTCTTGCCGCGTCAGACGCGGTTTCTTGTACCTCACGCAGCATCCAGGCGACTTCACGACAACCTGTCGTAACCCGCGTCGACGCGCGGCGGAAGGAGGGCTGGTTGGAAGCTCAGGGTGAACGACTCCTGCAAGACCTCGTGAACCAGGAGAAGAGCCTGGTGGCCAAGGTCGAGGAAGCGCGCAGTCAGGCCAGGACCATCCTGGAGGAGGCCGAGGCCGAGGCCGAGCGCATCCATGACGAGGCCCGGAGCAAGGCCGAGACCCTTGCCCAGCAGGAAGCCGACCGGGGCGCCAAGGAAGCCGAGGCGGCGCGCGAGGATATCGTCAAGGCCGCGCGCGAGGCCGCCGGCAGGCTGGAAGCGGAGGCCCGCGCCGGCAAGGACGGCGCCGTCACGCTGGTGATGGAGCGGGTCTTGCCATGATCGCCCGCATGGAGCAGCTCCTGGTCGTCGGGCGGCGCTCGGTGGCCAAGGATGTGCTCGTGAGCCTCCAGAGCCTGGGCGTGGTGCAGGTCGAACCGCTCGAGCAGGGCGAGGACGAGGTCCTGCGCCGCATCGAGCTGGAGGGGGAAGAGCTCCGTCAGAAGGAAGCGTGGGACTACCTGGTCTCGCGCGCGGACGCCCTCCTCGACGCCTTGACGTTGGAGGGTGCCGTCGGCGGCCCGCGTGTGGACGTCGGGAGCGATCCCGACGGCCTGCAGCGCGAGCTCGCTCCCATCGGGGACTCCGTCGACCGGCTTCTCGCCGAGCGCGCCGACGCGCGCGACGAGCTCGAGCTCACCGAGACCTACCTGGTGGTGTTCCGCCAGCTCGCTCCCATGATGGCCCAGCTCGAGGAGGCCAGCTACCTGACCGGCGCCGCCTTCATGGTGGCGGACGACGACTACGCCGAGCTCGAGCGCGCCCTCGAGGACGAGCTCGACGGCGGCTTCGCCCTCGCCTGGCAGCGGCACGCCAGCGAGCGCCTGGTGGTCGGTGCCTGCCTCGGACGAGACCTGGAGCGTCTGCGCTCCACCTTCACCGGCCTGGGTCACTCCGAGATCGCGCTTCCGGAGCGCTATCAGGACCTCGGCGTCGCCAAGGCGGCGCACGTGATGGAGGAGCGCTCGCAGACCCTGCCCCGGCGTATCGCGGCCATCCACGACGAGCTCTCCAAGCTCGCCGGCCAGCACGGCCGGCGGCTCGCGTCGATCGCCACGGTCGCGCACAACCACCAGGCACGCTTCGCGCATCTCGAGGACATGCTCGAGGGACGCTACGGCTTCGCCCTGAAGGGCTGGCTGCCGGCGGACGACGCGGCGCGTGTGGTGGAAGCGCTGCGCAAGCAGTTCTCGGACGCCGTCCTGGTGGCGTCCCGCCCGGCCGACGAGCGCGCCGATCATGGCGTCCCGGTCAAGCTCGACAACCCCGGTTGGGTGCGGCCGTTCCAGGGGCTGCTGGCGCTGTTCCAGCCGCCCCGCTACGGCAGCTTCGACCCCAGCTGGACGCTGGCCGTGTTCTTCCCGATGTGGTTCGGCATGCAGGTCGGCGACATCGGCTACGGCCTGCTGTTCGCCTCCATCGGCTGGTGGCTGAGGCAGCGCGGGGCGGCCGGCAAGAACGTCGACACCGGGCCGCTCCAGATCGTCATCCCTGCCCGCATCCTGCGACCCCTGAGCACGGTGATCTTCTGGCTGTCGGCCTGGACGATCGGCTTCGGGTTCCTCTACGGGGAGTTCTTCGGCAACCTCTTCGAGCGCTTCCCGCCCGGCCATCCCGTCTTCTACACGCTCTCGGCCGGCGGCGCCTCGGGGATCGGCGCCCACGGCACGGGCCTGATCCACATCGCGCTGCTGCGCATCGAGGTGTTCGCGCCGTTGCTGCTCGCGTCCACCTTGTTCGGCGTGCTCCAGGTGCTGGGGGGCTGGCTGATCCGCGCCTTCTACTCGATCCGGCACGGCGAGTCCGCTCACCTCTACGAGGCGCTGGGGATGTTCACCGGCCTGGTGGGCGTGGTGACCTTCGCCACGGCGTACCAGCTGCACGGCGTGAGCTCCGCCGTGGTCGCGGTCACCCTGGTGCTGCTGGCGGCGTTCGCGGTGTTCGCCTTCCTCGCCCGCAACGGCCTGATGGTGCTCGAGCTCATCTCCAACGGCGGGCACATCCTCAGCTACCTCCGAATCTTCGCTGTCGGCCTGGCCTCGGCGATCATCGCCAACATGGCGACCGATCTCGGCTGGGCGCTGGGCGGCGTGCTCCCCATCGTGGGACCCATCATCGGCATCGTCATCGGCGCCAGCGTGCACCTGCTTGCGCTCACGCTCACCATCATCAGCGACACGCTGCAACCTCTCCGACTTCACTACGTCGAGTTCTTCACCAAGTTCGGTTTCTACGATGAGAGCGGTCGTCCGTATCGGCCCTTCCGTCTCCTAGGAGGAAAGTGATGAACAAGCTCGCCAAGGTCCTCGGATTGCTCGCCGTGGTCGGCGTCGTCGCCAGCGTCGCCTTCGCTCAGGGTGCCGCCGGCGGGGGCGGGAACATCGGTGCCGGCCTGATGGGCGTCGGCGCCGGCCTGGCCATCGGCCTGGCGGGCATCGGCGTGGGCATCGCCCAGGGCTACATCGGGTCGGCCGGCCTCGGGACCATCACCGAGAAGCCGGAGATGTTCGGCCAGGTGCTGGTGTTCCTGGTCATCCCCGAGACCATCATCATCTTCGGCTTCGTGATCGCGTTCTTCCTCTACGGCAAGATGGGTTGACCCTGTGGCCGACCTAGCTGCCATGCTCGAGAAGGAAGCGAGCACGGAGATCGAGTCGATCCTCTCCGAGGCGCGCGAGCGTGCTTCGGAGGTGGTCGCCAGGGCGCGCGAGGACGCCGAGGGGCTGGTGGCCGGGCGGCAGCGCCAGGCCGAGGCTCAGCGGAACGCCGCCCTGGTGCGGGCGCGGTCGAGCGCCCAGCTCGAGGCGTCGTCGCTGCAGCTGCGCGCCCAGCACCAGGGCGTGGAGGCGGTCTTCGGGGAAGCGCGAAAGCGTCTGGAGCAGCTCCTGGACGACAGCGACGCCTATCCTCCCGTGCTCGCGAAGCTGCTGGCCGAGGCGCTCGAGGGACTCGACGCGGACCGGGTGGAGGCCGTGGTGGTGAACCCGGACGACGAGGATGCGGCGCGGAAGGCCGTCAAGGACGCCAAGCTGGCCGTCGAGGTCGAGACCTCCGGCGACGTTCGCGGCGGCGTGCGCCTCCGTCTCAAGGGGAGCAACACCGTTCTCAACTCGCTGTTCCAACGCCTGGAGGTCCTGCAGTCGGAGCTCGCGTCGGAGGTGTCCGAGGCCCTGTTCGGCGCCTCGAAGGAGCGCTAGCCATGTCCACGGACTACGGCTACATCAACGCCCGGGTTCGCGGGATGAAGACGAACCTGCTCGGCGACGAGTTCTACTCGGAGGCGCTGGCATCCAGCGACTTCCGCGCCTTCCTGTCGGTGCTGGGTCAGTCGCGCTACATGCACGAGCTGGAGGAGTCGCAGTCCCGCTACGAGGGTCTGCGGGCCGTCGACGACGCCCTGGCACGGGACTTCTTCAAGACCACCCGCAGCCTGCTCGCCGCGTCCGACGGCAACGCCGGCATGCTGATGGAGCTGCTGCTGCTGCGGTACGACCGCGAGAACCTCAAGACCATCGCCCGCGCCAAGCACGCCGGCAAGAGCCTCGAGGAGATCGTCGGCTCGCTCTACCCGGCCGGCCCGCTGCGCCCGGCGGTCCTGGAGGAGGTCGCCGCCGCCCCCGACATGGGCTCGGCGGCGCAGGCGCTGGCGGTTACCAAGACGCCGCTGAAGTCCGCGTTCTCGCAGGCCGCGGGGCGCTACCAGTCCGACGGCGACCTCTACGCGCTGGAGCTGTCCATCGACCGGGCCTATTACCGCGTGTTGCTGCAGCGGCTGCGGCGTGTCAACGCGCCCATGAGCTTCATGCGGCACCTCACCCGGGAGATCGACGCCACCAACCTGCGCACCGCTTTCAAGCTGCGCGGCGCCGAGGAGAGCTCCGAGGACGCGTTCGTCCCCGGCGGCCGCGAGATCACCCGGAACGTGTTCGACAGCATCCGCTCGGCCGAGGGCTCCGGTGGTCTGCAGGCGCTCTCCGGCACCAGCTTCGCCGACGTCGGCGAGGTCGAGAGCCTGGCGGAGGCGGAGCAGAAGGTGCGCGAGGTCCTCGACGCCAGCGCCCGCAGCGCCGCGTCCGATCCGCTGGGGCCGGGCGTGGTGGTCCGCTACCTGCGCCTCAAGGAGGCGGAGATCGCGCGGCTGCGCTTGCTGGCGCGGGGCAGCTACTACCAGGTGCCCCGCGACGCGCTTCAGAGGGAGCTCGGTCATGCCTAAGATGGTCGTGTTGACCGACAGCGAGACCGCTGTCGGGTTCCGGCTCGCGGGCGTCGAGGTGCGAGAGGTCGCGGCGGACGAGGCCAAGGACGTGCTCGAGGAGCTCATCGCCGCCGACGACTACGGTCTGTTGGTGGTGGACGAGGGCCTCATCCCGGATCCCATCGCCGCCAGCGAGCGCGCCATGCGCGGCCGCGAGCTGCCGGTCGTGCTGCCGCTGCCGAGCCTGGGGCAGGCCTTCGGCGAAGAGGACGACGCCGTCAGCTACATGAAGTCCCTGGTGCGCAACGCCATCGGGTTCGATATCAAGCTGGAGTGACGCAGGAGGGCTTACGTGGCCATCGAAGGAAGGATCCAACGCATCTCGGGCCCGGCGGTGATCGCCGAGCGGATGATGGGCGCCCGCATGTACGACATCGTGCGGGTCGGCGAGGAGAAGCTCGTCGGCGAGATCATCCGCCTGGACGGCGAGAACGCCTTCGTGCAGGTGTACGAGGACACCAGCGGCCTGACCGTGGGCGAGCCGGTGGTCTCGACCGGCCTGCCGCTCGCCGTGGAGCTGGGGCCCGGGATGCTGAACGGCATCTTCGACGGCATCCAGCGACCGCTCGACAAGCTGATGGAGAGCTCGGGCACCTACATCGACCGCGGCATCGTGGTGAACGCCCTGTCGCAGGACACCAAGTGGCCCTTCACGCCCAGCGTGAAGAAGGGCGACGAGGTCGCGCAGGGGCAGGTCCTGGGCACCGTGCCGGAGTTCGCCTTCAGCCACAAGATCCTGGTGCCGCCGGGTAAGGGCGGGACCATCAAGAGCATCGTGGGCGAGGGAGCGTACACGGTTCAGGACACCATCGCTACCCTGGAAGACGGCACTGAGCTGCGGCTGGCGCACACCTGGCCGGTGCGGCAGGCGCGTCCCGTCGTGCGCAAGCTCGACCCCGTGACGCCGTTCCTCACGGGTATGCGCATCTTGGACGTGTTGTTCCCGCTGACCATGGGCGGCACGGCGGCCATCCCCGGCCCCTTCGGGTCCGGCAAGACGGTGACGCAGCAATCCGTCGCCAAGTTCGGCAATGCCGACATCGTCGTCTACGTCGGCTGCGGCGAGCGTGGCAACGAGATGACCGACGTGCTGGTGGAGTTCCCCGAGCTGGAGGACCCGCAGACCGGCAACCCGCTGATGCACCGCACGGTGCTCATCGCCAACACCTCGAACATGCCGGTCGCCGCCCGCGAGGCCAGCATCTACACCGGCATCACGCTGGCGGAGTACTTCCGCGACATGGGCTACTCGGTGTCGATCATGGCGGACTCCACCAGTCGCTGGGCCGAGGCGCTGCGCGAGATCTCCTCGCGCCTCGAGGAGATGCCCGCCGAGGAGGGCTACCCGCCCTACCTGGCCTCGCGTCTGGCCGCCTTCTACGAGCGCGGCGGCCGCGTCGACACGCTCTCCGGCGATCAGGGCGCGGTGTCCATCATCGGAGCCGTGAGCCCCGCCGGCGGCGATTTCTCCGAGCCCGTCACCCAGGCCACGCTGCGCATCACCGGGTGCTTCTGGGCGCTCGACGCGTCGCTGGCCCGCCGCCGGCACTTCCCGGCCATCAACTGGAACCGCTCCTACTCGCTGTTCACCGACATCCTGGACGACTGGTACCGCGACAACGTGGCTGAGGACTACACCGACCTCCGCAGCCAGGCGGTGGACCTGCTGCAACGCGAGAGCGACCTGCAGGAGGTCGTGCAGCTCGTCGGGCCGGACGCCCTGCAGGACCAGGAGCGTCTGGTCATCGAGTCCGGCCGTATCCTGCGGCAGAACTTCCTGCAGCAGAACGGCTTCGACCCCGTCGACGCCTCGTGCTCGCTCCACAAGGCGTACGGCATGCTGCAGATGATGTTGCGCTTCTACCAGGACGCGCGCAAGGCGCTGGACGAGGGCGCGACCGTGGACGACGTGCTGCAGGCGCCCGTGATCGAGAAGATCAACCGGTCGCGCTACGTTGCCGAGGACGAGTTCGACGCCTACAAGGACGGGGTCATGGAGGAGCTTTCCAAGGGCTTCGCCGTGACCGCCTGAGGCCGGAGAGGGAGCATGAGCAACCACCTGTTGAAGAAGGAGTACACCGAGGTCAGCTACGTCTCGGGGCCGCTCTTGTACCTCGAGAACGCGCCCGACCTCAGCTACAACGCCATCGTCCGCATCAAGGACGGCACCGGGCGGGAGCGCGGCGGCCAGGTCATCGAGGTCTCGGACAAGTTCACGGTGCTGCAGGTGTTCGAGGAGACCTCCGGCATCGACCTCTCCAGCACCACGGTCAGCCTGGTGGAACACGTCGCCCGCCTGGGCGTGTCGCGCGACATGGTCGGCCGACGCTTCAACGGCGCCGGCGAGCCCCTGGACGGCCTGCCCGCGGTGGTGGCGGACAAGCGCCTGCCGATCGGCGGGGCGCCCATCAACCCGGTGGCCCGGCGCAAGCCCGAGGAGTTCATCCAGACCGGGATCTCCACCATCGACACCCTCATCAGCCTGGTGCGCGGCCAGAAGCTGCCGATCTTCTCCGGCTCGGGCCTGCCCGCCAACCAACTGGCGGCGCAGATCGCCCGCCAGGCGACGGTCATCGGCGAGGAGAGCGAGTTCGCGGTCGTGTTCGCGGCCATGGGGGTGACGCAGCGCGAGCTGACCTACTTCACCCAGGAGTTCGAGCGCACCGGTGCCCTGGCGCGGAGCGTGCTGTTCCTCAACAAGGCCGACGACCCGGCCGTCGAACGGCTGCTGACCCCCAAGATGGCGCTCACCGCAGCCGAGTACCTCGCCTTCGAGCACGACTACCACGTGCTGGTGATCCTCACCGACATGACCAACTACTGCGAGGCGCTGCGCGAGATCGGCGGCGCCCGCGAGGAGATCCCGGGGCGCCGCGGCTATCCCGGTTACATGTACACCGACCTGGCGTCGATCTACGAGCGCGCGGGCGTGGTCGAGGGGCGGGCCGGCTCGGTGACGCAGCTGCCCATCCTGAGCATGCCGGACGACGACGTCACGCACCCCATCCCCGACCTCACCGGCTACATCACCGAAGGGCAGATCTACCTGGCCCGCGACCTGCACAACAAGGGCGTGTACCCGCCCATCAACCCCGGGCCCAGCCTCAGCCGCCTGATGAACAACGGCATCGGCGAGGGTAAGACGCGCAAGGACCACAAGAACGTGTCCGACCAGCTGCAGGCCGCGTACGCCAACGGCCTCGACCTGCGTCGGCTGGTGGCCATCACCGGCGAGGACGCCCTGTCGGAGAACGACAAGCTCTACCTCGCCTTCGCCGACGAGTTCGAGCGCAACTTCATCCACCAGGGCCAGGTCGAACGCGGCATCGAGGAGTCGCTCGCCATCGCCTGGGCGACGCTGTCGAAGCTGCCCAAGAGCGAGCTCACACGCCTCGCCACGGACCAGATCGACAAGTACTACGGCGCCAAGATGGACGAGCTGTGGGGCTCGGCGCGGAAGGACCGCGTGTAGGACCGAGTATCGGGTCCGCGCGCGTACAGTCCGAGAGGATACCTGCATGGCCGAGCAGATCGCTCCTACCCGTTCCAACCTTCTTCAGCGCCGCGACCAGCGCAAGCTGGCGGTGCGTGGCGCCGACCTCCTGAAACGCAAACGCGACGCGCTGGTGGCGGAGTTCTTCGACCTGGTCAAGGTGTCGCTGGAGGCACGGCGCCGGCTCGCGCGGGCCAGCCGCGAGGCCTACTTCGCGCTCTTCCTCGCCAACGCCTGGGACGGGCCCGAGGCGGTGTCGAGCCTGGCGCTCGCGTCGGTACGTTCGCTGGACGTACCGGTCACGGTCGAGAACATCTTCGGCGTGAAGGTGCCCCAGGTCCAGCCCCCGGAGTTCGACCCCAGGCTGCCGTTCTCCCCGGTCGGCGCGGGCTCGCAGACGCTCTCCGCCGCGCGCGAGTTCCGCAAGCTCACCGAGGCCATCGTCAACGTGGCAGCCACCGAGACGCGGCTCCGGCGCATCGGCGAGGAGATCAAGAAGACCAATCGGCGCGTCAACGCCCTCGAGCAGCTCGTGATCCCGAACATCAACGGCGAGATCCGCCAGATCCGCAGCGTGCTCGACCAGCGCGCGCTCGAGGAGGTCACGGTGCTCAAGCGCATCAAGGCCAAGCTCGAGGCGCGCGAAGCAGGGGACGAGGCGGAAGCCTAGCTGCCGCCTGCCTGCCGCGGCCCGTTCGACTTCGTCGACGTGGCACTATGGTCGCCAACCAGTCGGCCCCGCTGCCCGTGCCGGGCGGCGTGATGGCCTTCGGAGGAGAGACATGAGCGAGGAGACGCTGCTCAAGCGCCCGGTGCGGGCGGACGCTCCCCCGGGTGGCGCGCGGATCATCGAGGTGGAGGGGCTGAACAAGTGGTTCGGTGAGTTCCACGTGCTCAAGGACATCAGCCTGTCGATGAACCGCGGCGAGGTGGTGGTGATCATCGGGCCGTCGGGGTCGGGGAAGTCGACGCTCATCCGCTGCATCAACCGGCTCGAGGAGCATCAGCAGGGGCGCATCGTGGTGGACGGCATCGAGCTGACCGATGACGTGCGCCACATCGATCAGGTGCGCCGCGAGACGGGGATGGTGTTCCAGCAGTTCAACCTGTTCCCGCACCTGACGGTGCTGGACAACGTCACGCTGGCGCCGCTGCGGGTGCGCAAGTGGCGCAAGAGCCGCGCCGAGGAGCGCGCCATGTACTTCCTGGAGAAGGTGGGGATCCCGGAGCAGGCGCGGAAGCACCCGGGCCAGCTGTCCGGGGGCCAACAGCAGCGTGTGGCGATCGCCCGGGCGTTGACGATGGAGCCGAAGGTGATGCTCTTCGACGAGCCGACCAGCGCGCTCGACCCGGAGGTGATCGGGGAGGTGCTGGAGGTGATGGTCACGCTGGCCAAGGAGGGCATGAGCATGGCCGTGGTGACGCACGAGATGGGTTTCGCGCGGGAGGTCGCGGACCGGGTGATCTTCATGGATGCCGGGCAGATCGTGGAGGTGGGCACGCCCGAGCACTTCTTCGAGAATCCCCGTGAGGAACGCACCCGTGCCTTCCTGTCGAAGATCCTCTAGGGGGGAATCTCACAGCTGCCGCCACGCGCGCGCGCCTATGCTCGGCTCATGAAGCCAACCCTGTCGGAGCCCGCCACAGCATGACCGACGCCACCCAGGAGGCCAGCTCCGGGCGCGGCATGCGCATCGCGGACCTGCTCCGCAGCATGGTCGCCAAGGGCGCCTCCGACGTTCACCTGCAGGCCGGAGCGCCGCCCTACATGCGCATCGACGGCGAGCTGATGCCGTTCGAGGGCGTCCCCGCGCTGACGCCCGAGCAGACCGAGCAGATCGCCCTCGCCATGATGAGCGAGAGCCAGCGCGAGATGTTCCGGCATCGCCACGAGGTCGACTTCGCCTTCACCATCCCCAACGTGGCACGCTTCCGCTGCAACGTGCTCAGGCAGCGCGGGTCCGTCGGCGTGGTCATGCGCGTCATCGGCGACGCCATCCCCAGCTTCGAGTCGCTGGGGCTGCCCTCCACCGTGGTGACCGAGCTGGCCGCCCAGCCGCGCGGGATGGTGCTGGTGACCGGCCCGACCGGCTCCGGCAAGACCACCACGCTGGCGGCGATGGTCGATTACATCAACCGCCGCTTCGCGCGCAACATCATCACCATCGAGGACCCCATCGAGATCCTCCACAAGAACCACAAGAGCCTGGTGATCCAGCGCGAGATCGGCCTCGACACCGCGGACTTCGTCGGGGCGCTCAAGTACGCCATGCGCCAGGACCCCGACGTGATCATGGTCGGCGAGATGCGCGACAAGGAGACGGTCGAGGCGGCGATCACCGCCGCACAGACCGGTCACCTGGTGCTCAGCACGTTGCACACGCTCGACGCCATCCGCAGCGTCAACCGCATCATCGACTTCTTCCCGCCGCACGAACGCGGCCAGATCCGCATCATGCTGGCGGAGTCGCTGCTGGGGATCCTCAGCCAGCGCCTGCTGCCGCGGGCGGACGGGCCCGGCCGCGTGCTCACCATCGAGGTGCTGGTCAACACCCCGCTCATCCGCGACTACATCAAGGACGAGGAGAAGACGCCGCTGATCAAGGAGGCGCTGATGGAGGACAACCTCCGCGGCATGCAGACCTTCGATCAGCACCTGGTCGAGCTCTACCTCGAGGGCCGGGTCACGCTGGAGGACGCCACCTTCATGGCGACCAGCCCTCACGAGCTGCGGCTGATGGTCACGCAGCGTCAGGGCGGCATGGACAAGCGCGAGGAAGAGGAGTTCGACCGCCTGCTGCAACAGAACCGCGGCCCGCTGGGCTGAGCCTGCCGCCCGGACAGGGTCGGGCGGGCCTCAGGCCAGCGTCGCCGGAGCGTCCTTCGTCGCCGCGGCCGCCCGGCGCGCCATGCGCCTCAGGCCGGGACGCACCCGGCCCGCCAGGTAGAGCGAGCCCGCGACCACCACGGTCGCGTCGGGCGCGGCCTCGCGTAACGCCGCCCGCAGGGCCGCCAGCGGCTCCGGGATGTAACGGCGGCCCCGCAGGTCGGGGAGCGGCGGCTCCCCGGCGACCGCCTCCGTCACGAGGACCGCGCTCGCGGCCGGCTCGAGCGCGGCCAGGGTGGCCGCCCCCTGCTTCCGGGGCAGGGCTCCGAAGACCAGCACATAGCCTGGGGGCAGCGAGCGTGCCAGCAGCGCCGCGGCCGCCGGGTCGTGGGCGCCGTCCAGCACCACCTGCCGGCCCGCGGCGACGGTGAAGCGCTCGCCACGGGCGGGCAGCGGAGGCGCCGCCAGCCCCGCCGCTACCGCCGGCTCACGGAGGCCCAGAAGCCTCAGGCCGGCGGCCGCCAGGCGGGCGTTCCGCCGCCGCGCGCCGTCGGCCGGGAGCTCGCACCGCAGCCCCGCGGCCGTCGCCGGGAGCTCGAACAGCGGCGTGCGGCCGTCGTCCACGTAGAGCGGACACCCCAGCCGCGCCGCCTCGGCGCGCACCACCGCCAGCGCCTCCCCGTCGGCCCCGGTCACGACCGGCACGCCTGGCCGTAGCGCCCCCGCCTTGTCGCGGGCGATGCTGGCCACGTCCGGACCGAGCGTCTCGAGGTGGTCCAGCGCCACGTTGGTGAGGACCACCAGCGCCATGGGTTCGAGCGCCCGGGTGGCGTCCCGTGCGCCGCCCACCCCCGCCTCGAAGACGCCCCACGTCACGCCGTGGCGCGCGAACGCCCGCAGCGCCAGGGCCAGCGTCAGCTCGAAGAAGGCGGGGGCCGGCGCGAGCGTCAGGGTGGCGGCGTGGGCCACGAAGTCCCGCACGGCCTCGCGCGAGATCGGCGCGCCGCCTACCGCGATGCGCTCGCGGAAGTCCTCCACGTGCGGGGAGACGAAGCGGCCGCTGCGTGCGCCGCCGGCGCTCAGGCCCGCGGCGAGCATGGCGCTCACCGTGCCCTTGCCGTTGGTGCCGACGACGTGCACGCCGTGTGGCGTGGGGTGGAGTGCGAGAGCGCCCATGAGGCTCCGCATGCGCTCCGGATCCCTCGGCGCGCCCGCGCGGTGGCGGGCGTAGAGCCAGGCGATGGCGTCGCGGTAGCTGGGCGGTGGCGCGGGCGCGGGCGCGATCATCCGGTCTTGCGCTTGCCGCGGCGCGGCCGTCGACGCCGCGAGCGCCGGCGCTTCGAGCTGCCCTGCCGCTTGGGGCCGCCGCCGGGGACGCCCCAGTCCTCGAGCTCCCCCTCCTCGGCGACCTTGACCAGCAGCGCATCGACGTAGCCGTCGCTCAGACGCTGCGTCATCTTCAAGAGCAGGTGGGGCGGCTCGCGGTCGACGTAGACGGCGCTGCCGCCGGGGTGGAGGAGGTAGGCGCGCGCGGTCCTGGTGCCGAGCGCCGTGTCCAGCCGGACCTCGCCCGCGGCCTGCACGGTGACGTCCTTGCCCAGCATGGGGACCACGACGTGCTCGGCGGCGGCGTCCTGGCCGTGTTCCGCGAGGCCCTCACCGCGGTCCCCGGCGCCCAGCTCGGGCCGGCCGGCGAGTCCGCGCAGCTCCAGGAGCAGCGACAGCGGGTCGCGGTAGGGCAACAGGTAGGGGGCGGTCGCTTCGTCCCGTCCCCGCGACGCCGTCACCACGCCCTGATCGGCGTCGAAGGCGACCTCGAAGGTGCGCTGGCCGGAGCGTTCGCTGGTCTCCTCGCGGAATCGCAAGCTCACCGGCGCCTCGCTCCCGCAGCGGCTGCGCTGGACCACGGTGACCGTCCCCAGGCCGCCCTGGAAGAGCGCCTTGCTCTCGAGCAAGGTCACGCGGCCGCCGCGCTGCACCTTGATCTCGTGGTTGCCGACCGGCTTGCCCTTGTGCGTGAGCCGGTAGCTGCACACCTCGACCGCCATGACGGCAGGGTACCACGCGTCCTCCGAGCCCCGTCCCTCACGGGGGTAGCATGGTGTGGGCGCGCACGGCGCGCCCGCGGAGGTGCCGATGGATGCTGCGCCGTACGAGCCGGGCTGTCACCGAGAGCCGTGGGGCACTGTCGACGGTCGCGAGGCGTCCCTGTACACGCTGGTCAACGCCGCCGGCTTGCGGGCGCGCGTCAGCGACTTCGGCGCCACGTTGGTGGCGCTGGAGGTCCCCGACGCCGGCACCATGGTCGACGTGATCCTGG
>Ga0102953_1001062_pt1 | contig 17808 bp, 15 predicted proteins | sample SalPon2A_C_D2_MG_FD_78509 | JGI IMG/M metagenome (GOLD analysis project Ga0102953, IMG submission 78509) | Soil microbial communities from South San Francisco under conditions of wetland restoration - Salt Pond MetaG R2A_C_D2_MG | ecosystem: Environmental > Terrestrial > Soil > Wetlands | place... | reverse complement strand
CTTGTATTCCTTGTAGAAGATGTCGAAGGGGCGCTGGGAGGGGAGATAGAGCAGCACCGAAAACTCGGTGGTCCCTTCGGCACGATAATGAATCACCTTGGCCGGATCGCTGAAATCGTGGGAAATATGCTTGTAGAATTCGTTGTATTCCTCTTCGCTGATATCCGCCTTGTCCTTGAGCCAGATCGCCTTGCGCGAGTTGAGGGTTTCCAGCTCGGTCTCCTCGATGGTCTTGTCCTTGTCGATCGGGTCGGGCTTACTGCGGGTCACCTCCATCACCACCGGGTACTCGATGAAGTCGGAGTAATGCTTGACCACCTTGCGCAGCTCCCACTCCTCAAGATATTTTTTCTCGTCTTCCTTGAGATGCAGGATAACATCGGTCCCCCGGGTAGCCTTCTCGGTTGCATCGAGGGTATAGCTGCCGTCGGCCTCGGACTGCCAGATAATCCCCTGGTCGGTAGGGGCACCCGCCCGGCGGCTGACGACCGTGACCTTGTCGGCGACCATGAACGCAGAGTAGAAACCGACGCCGAACTGGCCAATCAGCTCCGGGTTGTCCTTGACCTGCTGGCTCTCGAGCAGCTTGAGAAACTCCTTGGTGCCGGAGTGGGCGATGGTGCCAAGCGCTTCCGCCGCCTCGTCGCGGGTCAGGCCGATGCCGTTATCACGCACTGTCAAGGTGCCGGCCTCGGCATCCGGGATCAGTTGGATCTGCCAGTCGCCGTCCCCCTCGGTGATCGCAGCGTCGGTCAGCGACTGGTAGCGGACCTTGTCGATGGCGTCGGAGCCATTGGAGATAAGCTCACGCAGGAAGATCTCCTTGTGGGAATAAAGGGAATGAATCACCAGGTCGAGGATCTTGTTGACTTCGGCCTTGAATTTACGTTTGCTGACTGCCATGGATATGCAACCTCCTGTCAGAATGAATGGGATTTCTCGAAGAGGCAACATAAGCACCTGGGTCAACATTGTCAAGGTGCGCTCAGCAGCATGTGACCGGGCAAACAAAAAAAGGGCGCTTCAACAGCGGAAGCAGCCCTTTATCCCGCGACCGGATTGGCAGCGGAAGCCGGCACGATCACAGACGATTGCCCGACGTTGATGGCCCATCAATGCAGCTTCGCCAACACCTCCCTGACCTCCTGCTCAAGGCCCGGGTCCGGAGTAACAACGATCTCCCGGTCAGCAATGGTCGTCCGGTAGTGATCGGTCTCATGATGCCGGACATAAACATCGCGCAACTCATCCGAAACCTTGGCGACCTCGGCACCGCTCACCCCATGCTCGTCCATCAGGGTTTTGAAACTCTTGACCTCTCCCCCTTCGATCCAGGCGATGCCGAACTTCTTCGGCGGCTTACCGATGAAGACGTAGGCGCCATGATCGGTCGGCACCACCTCCATCGGGTCATGAACATCCCGGGCAAGCTGCTCAAGATTGGAGCTTATCGCGGCGAGCTGCCCTGCTGCTGCACTGTCACCTGCCAGGTCGGGGTACTGCTGGTCCGGTCCGAACATCTTGCTGAAAAATCCCATGGCTATTCCTCCTTTCGTCGGGATTAGGTTTCTAACACCATAACCGATTCTCCGGACAGTGCAAGCCAACATCTTGATTCATAACGGTTTTCATGAAAACTTTCCATCTGGCACATGCGCCATATATATAAAAATGTTCTACATTTAAGGGGTTGTCACAGCTCATCAGAAGGAGTATCGTCGCCTCGTTTGGTAATTTTTATCAGGAGGCGCAGCATGAAAAAGATTGTTTGTATCAACGGGCCGAATTTCAACCTGATGGGGCGTTGTCAGCCGGAAATCTACGGTACCGAGACGATGGAAAGCATCAAGAACACCCTGGTCGCCGCTGCTGCCAAAGCCGGTGCCGAGCTCGATTTTTTCCAGTCTAACCACCAGGGCGAAATGATCGACCGGGTTCACCAGGCCCTTGACGACGGGACCGATGGGATCATCATCAACCCCTGTGCCCTGCGTCACACCAGTGTGGCCTTGCGCGACGCGATTCTGGCCGTCGCCAAGCCGACCATCGAAGTTCACGTCACCCGTGTCGGCTCCACCGAATTTCGCCATGATTCGCTGTTCTCGCCGATCGTCCTCAAACAGGTTTGCGGACACGGCTCAAAAGCCTATCTCGCAGCGCTGGAGGGTCTGCTGGAAGCGGAGTAATACGCTCTCCATCAAATCGAGTCCCTGCTTCAAACCCAAAGAGCCAGCGCCTCTTCTCAATAGAAGGTGCGCTCTCCATCTCTGAGCGTCACGAGCAATTTTTATCGACTCCAGCAATCTCAAACGGTATCATCCACTGGGGAAAAGTTTGCATCCACGATTTCGAATGGGGTGAACAAATGACAGTTCGCTGCATTGCGACATTGCTGTTTTTGTTGGTGGCATCGCCGGCCCTGGCCGACGTCGGGCCGACTATTGAGCCTGCACAAACTCCGCTAGAGACGGTTTCGCCAGAGGAGCAACCGACAGAGGTTGTCAGGGCCGACCCGACCATAAACGACCGCATCGACTCGCTGGTTGGGTGGCTGGGGGCCGGGCTCAGCATGCACAAGGAGAACTACCTGCTCTTTCCGACCTGGAGCGATCGGGCCGACGCCAGCGACGACATGGAAGTCAAACTGCAGCTAAGCCTCAAACAGCAGATTCTTGACAGCCGTTTTTACGTTGCCTACACGCAAAAATCCTTCTGGCGAATCCTGGACCAGTCCGACTCGCGGCCGTTTCGCGAGACCAATCACAATCCGGAAATTTTCTTCCGCTACGTTGCGCCACCGGAAAAAGCCGGTAAATTCAGTGCCTGGGGAGCGGACATCGGCGCCGAACACGAATCCAATGGCGCCCGGGAACCGATCTCGCGCAGCTGGAATCGACTCTACGTTACCCCCTTCGTAGCATGGGGAAACCTGCGTGCCGACCTCAAAATCTGGCAGCGTCTTTCCGAAGAGGTCAAAGACGATCCACTGGATCCCACCGGCGATGAAAACCCCAATATCGAGGACTATCTCGGCAACGGCGAATTGCGCCTGACCTATCTGTTCAAAAACCGCCACATGAGCGGCAGTCTGGCCTCGCTGCGAACCCGCTGGTGCTTTGAAACCGAACGGGGCGCCCTGCAAATCGATCTCAGCCGCCCGACCAGAAGCAAACACGTCTATGTTTTTGCCCACCTGTTCACCGGTTACGGCGAAAGCCTGATCGACTACGACCGCTCGGTGACCCGCTATGGAGTCGGAGTGATGTTCAAACGCTAAATGAACACAAACAAAATGCGGAAATCTGCTAAACTGACCTGAGAACTCATTACCACTAACCAGATCGGAGGCACCATGAATAAACTGCTCGTAATCGCAATCAGTATCCTGTTGTTGACCCCGGCCCTCGGTTTCAGCATGACCGGCGAGGAGGTCTACCAGAAAAGCTGCGCCATGTGCCACAACAGCGGCGTCGCCGGAGCCCCCAAGCTGGGCGACAAGGAGGCCTGGGCGCCACGTATCGCCAAGGGGCAAGAGTCCCTGTACAGCGTGGCCATCAAGGGCGAGGGCGCTATGCCCGCCAAGGGGGGCAACGCCGCCCTGAGTGATGACGAAGTCAAGGCCGCGGTCGATCACATGGTCGAGGAGAGCAAGTAAGCCAACCAACCGTCCCACAAGCACAGCAACGGCGTCGGATTCAACCGGCGCCGTTGCTGTTGGAAACACACCTCTGAACTGAATTCAATCAAGGTAGCGCGCTACTGCTCTGAACGGCATAAAACTTACCGTCGCAGTTGCGCAGATCAAGATGCGATCTTATCCCCCTTCAGGTCCTTGGCGAAGAGGGCGGCCCCCTGTCGCATGGCGCAGAAATCGCCGCACATGGTACAGGTCTTACTATCGGCCGGGGTCCGGTCTCGCCGCACCTCCCGGGCTTGCTCCGGGAACATCAAAAGACTCATATGGTCGTCCCAGCGCATGTCGCGGCGGCTTAATGCCACCCGTTTCTCCTGCTCGCGCCGTTCCGGGTTCCTGGCCAGGTCGCCGATCCGGGCGGCCAGCCGGGTGGCCCGCACCCCTTCGCGAACATCGGATTCGTTCGGCAGGGCGAGGTGCTCGGCCGGGGTGATATAGCAGATCAGGTCGGCGCCGTGACGGGCCGAATTGGCGGCGCCGATGGCGGCGGTGATGTGGTCGTAGCCGGCGCCGCTGTCGCAGGGGAGCGGACCGAGGACATAGTAGGGGGCGTTGCCGCTCATCCGCTTTTCCAGCATAATGTTCCCCTCGATTTCATCGAGCGGCACAAGGCCCGACCCCTCGACCATCATCTGGCAGCCCATCTCCCGCCCGAGTTCGGCCAGTTCGCAGTTGATGATCATCTCGGCCATCTCGGCCCGGTCGTGGCTGTCGTGGATCGCCCAGCCCGGATGCCGTTGCCCAGCGAGAGTACCGCATCGTATTTTTATTAGGCCACAGACCCGGTCAAACTGTTCGTAGAGGGGGTTTTCACGATTGTTGTTCTCCATCCAGGAGACCATGAAGGTGCCCCCCTTGGAGACCAGGCCGCCGTAGCGGTAGCCCTGCTTGCGGAGCCGCTCGATGCTGAAGCGGTTGATGCCGCAATGGATGGCCATGAACGACATGCCGTCCTCCAGCTGCCGCTCGATCAGTTCAAGGAGCTACTCGGGGTCGAGCCGGTCCGGGTTGCGATATCGCCGCGCCGCGTCATGAAAGGCCAGATAGAGGGGAACGTTGCCCACCGGCATCTGGCAGCAGTCCAGAACTTCGCAGCGGACCCGGTCCAGATCGCTGCCGGTAGAGAGTTCCATCAGGGTGTCGGCACCCTCCGCCTCGGCGATCCGGGCTTTGCGCTTCTCCAGCTCGATGTCGTAGATGCCGGAGGAGGTGCCGATGGAGGAGTTGACCTTGGTGCGCAGCCTGGTGCCGATCCCCACCACCTTCTGCCCCGGCCGGTTGGGGTTGTTGGGAATCACGATCTCCCCCGCCGCCACCCGCTCCCGGATCAGCTCGGCGGCAAAGCCTTCCTCCTCTGCGAACTGCGCCATCTGGGTTGTGATCACCCCTTGCCGGGCCAGTTCAAGTTGGATTTGCATGCTGTCTCCTTTTTCGGTTTGGCCTGGAACAAAAAAATCCGCGCCGGGCACAGTGCAGCCGACGCGGATTACCTGGGCAAGGACTCCCGAAGCTTATGAATGGTGTTCTGGCAAGTCTTCTGACTCGCGGCTCAACCTGCCGCCACCCCTTCCCGTCCGTAACGAACAGTGGATTTTGTGGCGGCAGTCCTCGCTTAGAGCGCCAGCCCAGCGCTCCCGGTTCGCACGGGATCCCCTATTCACCGGGTCGCCCCGGCACCAGTACAGTGGTCGAAAGTTATCAGTTTCCGTGACGCGCCAGCAAGAGGCGAGTCGATCGATATGTATTCTATCAGCAACGTCTGGGGATCAGGTTAGCGGATGCTCGATTGCCATCGTTGAGGCATGGCCCTAAAATAATGCGGCAACACCCTTTCGCTCCGACGTGAACCTCACATCCATAGCCCCCCAATAATATTCTTGCAGGGATCAGGACGAATCGAAAGGCTCCAGTTGCCAGGCGCCCGAATGTCGAGAAACGAGGCGTACGGCGCCTAGGTTGAGTGCCGAGACCGAGGAGCGTACGCAGCTGGGGTCTTTTTATCCACCTAAACGGCAAAATACTTGGCCTGCGGATGGTGTGCCACCAACGCCGATGTCGTCATCTCCGGCACCATCTCGCAGTTTTCGGTCAGGCTGACGCCGATCCGTTCCGGCTTGAGCAGATCGAAGGTCGGTCGCTGCAGCTCCAGGTCGGGACAGGCCGGGTAACCGAACCCGTAACGACTGCCCCGGTACTGCTGCACCACGTAGCCGGCGACATCCTGCGGCTCGCTCTGGGCGATGCCGAGTTCACGCCGCATCTGCATGTGCCAGTACTCGGCCAGGGCGTCGGTCAACTCGACGCCGAAGCCGTGCCAGAGCAGATATTCCTTGTAGCTGTCGGCCTGGTAGAGGGCCTGGGTCTTCTCGGCCAACCTCGGACCAAGGGTGACAACGAAGAGCCCGGCCAGATCGTAACCCTCCTGCTTGCTCCGGAAAAAATCGCTGATACAGAGATTCGGGGCAAATCCCTGGCGCGGGAAACCGTAGCGATAGCTGTTGCCATTATCGGTCAGAACCAGCTCATCCCCCTCGCTGTAACAGTCGAAATAGCCGTAGGCCACTTGCGGCTGCAGGAGTTCCTCGGCCAGCGCCTCGGCCTTGATCCGCTCATAGGCCGGCAGCACCTCACCCGTGACCAGTTCTTCATATTCGGCGGCCGACAACTTTCCACGCCGGTAACCCCAGCGACCGCGGAACAGGGCCTGCTCGTTGATCAGCGGGAAGAGCGCTGCAATATCGCTGACCGTTTCGACCCGTGAGCCGAAAAACGGCGCCCTGGGGACAGTGACGTTACGATCGACCTCGACTCTCAATCCCGGTTTACTGCCGGAAACAGCTTCTTTTGCTGCAACCTGAGTCGCTTCGAGCTTACCGGCCTCAAACTCGCGAACCGCCTTCAATCCAGCAAAAGCATCGGCGCAATAGACCACCGGCGCCTGGTAGTTGGGCACGCACTCGTTGGCGACGAAACGCGGGGTCAGGGCGGCACCGCCGAGCAGGATCGGCTGGGTCAGGCCGACCTCCTGGTATTGAGCGAGGTCCTCCTTCATCAGCAGGGCCGACTTGACCAGCAGGCCGGAAAGCCCAATCACGTCCGGCTTAAGCTCCCTGGCCTTGGCGATGATCTCCTCGGCCGGCACCTTGATGCCGAGGTTATAGACTTTGTAGCCGTTGTTGGTAAGGATGATGTCGACCAGGTTCTTGCCGATGTCGTGCACGTCGCCGGCGACGGTGGCCAGCAGGATGCTGGTCTGCTCTTCCCCCTCGATCTTTTCCATGTAGGGCTCGAGCAGGGCGACCGACTGCTTCATCGCCTCGGCCGACTGCAGTACGAAGGGGAGCAACAGCTCGCCGCGACCGAACAGCTCGCCGACCTCGCGCATCGCCGGTACCAGCAGGGTGTTGATGATGTCGAGCGGCCTCCAACGACCACGCAGTTCGGTCAGCAGATCGTCGAGGCCATCCTTGTCCCCTTTCAGAATCCGGTGACGCAGCACCTCCTCGGGGCGCACCTTGGTTTCATCCTCGTCCTCGTCCTCATCGACCGCCTGCTCGAAGTGCTCGATAAAGGCCATCAGCGGGTCATCACCACGGTTATAGAGCAGGTCGAGACAGAAATCACGATCTTCCTGTTTGATCGAGGCAAGCGGCAGGATTTTCGCCGCATCGACGATCGCCGTGTCGAGACCTGCCTCGACCGCCTCGTGGAGGAATACCGAGTTGAGCACCTTGCGCGCCGCCGGACGCAGACCGAAGGAGATGTTGCTCACCCCGAGGGTGAAGCTGACCCCGGGGAGCTCCTGCTTGACCTGGCGGATCGCCTCGAGAGTCTCGATCGCCGCGCTGCGCATCGACTCGTCACCAGAGCCGACAGTGAAGGTCAGCAGATCGAAGACCAGGTCCTGCGGCCTCAATCCGTAGCGGTTGACCGCCAGATCGTAGATCCGTTTGGCGGCGGCGACCTTTTTCGCGCAAGTCAGCGCCATCCCCTCTTCGGTAATGGTCAGGGCGACCACCGCCGCGCCATATTTTTTCGCCGCGCGACAAATCCGGTCGAGGTTCTTGCCACCATCCTCGAGATTGATCGAATTGATGATCGCCCGGCCGGGGTAAAGCGGCAGTGTTTCCTCGACGGTTTCGGGGCTGGTCGAGTCGATCATCAGCGGCGCCTTGCAGGAGCCGGCGCAGAGCCTGATCATCTGCAGCATGTCGCTCTTCTCGTCGCGTCCGGCGTAGGCGACACAGATGTCGAGCAGCTGGGCGCCGCGTGCCTCCTGGTCGAGTGCGACCTTGAGGCAGGCATCCCAGTCTTCAGCCAGCAACGCTTCGCGAAACGCCTTGGAGCCGTTGGGATTGCAGCGCTCACCGATCAGCAACGGCGGGATCTCCTGGGAAAGTTCGACGGCCTGGTAAAGGCTGGCAACCGACTTTTTCATGCGCTCACCTCCCGGACGGCCGGTACCGCCCCTGCGAGCTTCTCGCTCAAGGCTTGGATATGTGCCGGGCTGGTGCCGCAGCAGCCGCCGACGATGCTGACCCCGAGTTCGGTGACGAAGTGGTGCATCTGGCCCGCGTAGTCAGCCGGAGAAAGGGGGTAAACCGTCTTGCCGTTGAGCACCTCGGGAAGCCCCTGGTTGGGAATCACCGAAATCCGCTGCGGCCAGTGGTGCGACAGGTAGCGGACATGGCTGGCCATGTCCTGCGGCCCGGTCGCACAGTTGAGGCCGAGCGAGAAAAGGTTGAACGGCTCTAGGGTTGCGACGACAGCACCGATATCGGTGCCGACCAGCATGGTCCCCTGTTGTTCGATGGTTACCGAGGCGAGCACCGGCAGCTCGAGCTTACCGCTCTCCAACACCTCGAAGGCCGCAATCAGCGCGGTCTTGGTCTGCAGCAGATCCTGACAGGTTTCGATAATCAGGCAGTCGACACCCGCCTCGGCCAGCGCCTCGACCTGTTCGCGGGTCGAGCGGGCCAGTTCCGCCACCTCGATATGCCCGAGTGACGGCAGCTTGGTTCCCGGGCCGACCGAACCGGCGATATATCTGTTCCCCCGCCCGGCAATCGCTGTGCGGGCATTCTCGACCGCCAGACGGTTGATCTCCTTGACCCGCCCCTGCAGGCCGTACTCGGCCAGCACCACGCTCGAGGCGCCAAAGCTGTCGGTCTCGACCACCATCGCCCCGGCAGCGAGCATCTCTTCGTGCAGCCGGATGATAAACTCGGAACCATAGAGGTTGAGGATCTCGTTGCACCCCTCCTGCCCCCCCCAAGCCTCAGGCGGGATCTCCATCTGCTGCAGGTTGGTGCCGCAGGCACCGTCGAAAATCAGTATGTCGTGGTCAGCAAAAACCATCATTGCTCCTTGGTCGGCAAAAGTAGACCGGGAAGTATAGGTCAAAGTGGCGAAAATGCCAAGTGCACAGTCCAAAACGACCGCCGGGAAGGGTGGGCATCAACGATCCTTGTTTGAAATCCGGTCCGCCAGGATCCCGACGGCGATGGCGAAATTGTGTGATTTGTTCCAGGTGCGCAAGACCCGGTAATTCTGATAGACCAGAAAGGTCCGACCTCCGGGGCCGTCAGGCTGGACCAGCGAACCCTGCATGGCGGCCCGGGGCAGTCGCTTGCCGTCAATTTTTCGAACGCCGAGCTTTTGCCAGTCGTGCAGAGTTTTCTGTTGCTCCAGCCCGAGCAAATTGTGTTCGAACGTCTTCGGCAGGCGCACTTCGCGCCCCCAGGTCTGGTCGGTTTCCCAGCCGGATCCGGCCAGGTAGTTGGCCGCCGAGGCGAGGACATCCGGCTCGTTACCGAAGATGTCGCGACGACCATCTCCTGACAGGTCAACTGCATAGCGCCGAAATGTCGACGGCATGAACTGCAGCTGGCCCATGGCGCCGGCCCAGGAACCGCGCAGCCGGTCGGCAGGGATCGACCCTTCGTCCAGAATGTGCAGGGCCTCGAGCAGTTCGCGGCGGAAATAGTCGCCGCGCCGGTCGTCAAAGGCGAGGGTCGCCAGAGACTGGATCACCGGGAGGTTGCCCTGGTGGCGGCCATAACTGGTTTCAATCCCCCACAGGGCCACCAGGATCCGCGCCGGGACCTTGTAGCGCACCGCGAGCCTGCCGAACAGGCGCCGATGTTTTTTCAGCAGCTCCCGCCCCTCTTTGACCCGCTGCGCGTTAATCATCCGATCCAAATATTCTTCGAGCCTACGCTTGAATTCCGGCTGGCTGCGGTCGGCAGTCAGCACCTCGGACCGCGGCTGTAAACCGCTGAACGCCCGGTCGAGAGTCTCAGCTGAAATTCCGGCGGCCAGGGCATCGCTGCGCACCCCTTCCAGCCAGCGGGCAAACCCTTTGGCAGCCCCGGCGTGGGCGACATGACCGTCCAGGATCAACATTAATATCACTAGGCTGACCAAACATGGTCCGACCAGCCTCTTTGCACTTCCCATCATCTCCCCCGCTGCTGAGAGCTGCGATTTCCTGTTCAACCCGGTTTAGAATCGGTTCGTGAAACCTTCGTCCTTTGACCAGGCAAGCGATTTCAGTTCCTGACCACTATCATACCCCGAAGGCAGAAAAGGTCACGTCCGCTTGTTATAATGACTCCTGACCGGCAACCCAGCATTCGGGGAGGAGAGGAATGGATTTGCGCAACACCCGCACCACACTACTCAACAGCGGCAGTCCCGAAGATAAACGCGAAGAAATTCGCAACTACTTTCACGCCTCCTTCAGCATCGACGAGGAGCTCTACGAAACCCTCGCCGATGATGACGCTTTTTACCTGCGCGCCGAACCGCTGCGTCACCCGCTGATCTTCTATCTCGGCCACACTGCCAGTTTTTATGTCAACAAGCTGATCGTCGCCAGGATCATCGAAGAGCGGATAAATCCGCGCTTCGAGGCGATGTTTGCCATCGGCGTCGACGAAATGTCCTGGGACGACCTGAACGATGAAAACTACGACTGGCCGACCGTTGCCGAGGTCAAGGAGTACCGGGGCCAGGTGCGGGAACTGGTCGACGGTCTGATCGAGAACCTGCCGCTCACCATGCCGATCAACTGGGAGAGCCCCTGGTGGGCAATCATGATGGGGATCGAGCACTCGCGCATCCACCTCGAGACCTCCTCGGTGATCATCCGTCGCCTGCCGCTCGACAAGGTCCGCCAGCTGCCGCGCTGGGAGATCTGCCCTGACTCCGGTGAGGCCCCGCAGAACGAGCTGCTGCCGGTTGCCGGCGGCCAGGTCGCGCTCGGCAAAGCGAAGGACCACCCGCTCTACGGCTGGGACAACGAGTACGGACGGCATCGCTTCAGCGTCGAGGACTTCGCCGCCAGCCAGTACCTGGTCTCCAACCGCGAGTACCTTGAGTTCGTCGAAGTCGGCGGCTACCGCACCCCCGGATTCTGGACCGAAGAGGGGCAGCGCTGGCTCGATTTCAGCAAAGCGCAGCAGCCGCTGTTCTGGATCAAGGCTGGTGAGACCTATCACTTCCGTACCCTGGCGCGAGAGATCGCCATGCCCTGGAACTGGCCGGTCGAAGTCAACTACCTGGAAGCCAAGGCGTTCTGCAACTGGAAGGCGGAAACGACCGGCCTGCCGATCCGCCTGCCGACCGAGGACGAGTGGTACCTGCTCCGCGACCGCCACGAGATCCCCGACCAGCCGTACTGGGAGAAGGCGCCGGGGAACATCAACCTCGAGCACTGGGCCTCATCCTGCCCGGTCACCCGCTTCGCCTTCGGCGATTTTTACGATCTGATCGGCAACGTCTGGCAGTGGACCGAGACGCCGATCAGCGGCTTCAGCGGTTTCGCAGTGCACCCCTGGTACGACGATTTTTCAACCCCGACCTTCGACACCCAGCACAACCTGATCAAGGGAGGCTCGTGGATCTCCACCGGCAACGAAGCGACCCGCGACTGCCGCTACGCCTTCCGCCGCCACTTCTTCCAGCATGCCGGCTTCCGCTACGTCGCCGCCGAGCAGGAGCTCGAGGAGCCGGAAGCGATGTACGAAACCGATGACGCCGTCGCCCAGTATTGTGACGCCCATTTCGGCCCGGACAAATTCGGGGTCGCCAATTTTCCCGCGCAACTGGCGAGCATCTGCATTGAGGCGATGGGAGAAAGCCCGAAACGGCGCGCCCTCGATCTCGGCTGCGCGGTCGGTCGGGCCAGCTTCGAGCTGGCCCGGTATTTTGACTTCGTCTCGGGGATCGACTTCTCGGCCCGCTTCATCCGCATCGCCTATCAGCTGCAGGAGAAGGGGGTGATTCACTATCAGCTCCCCGAGGAAGGCGAAATCGTCTCTTTCCATGAGCAAAATCTCAAGGATTTTGGTCTCGATGGGTTGGGGGCGAAGATCGAATTCTTCCAGGGCGACGCCCACAACCTGAAAGCCCAGTTCAGCGGCTACGACCTGGTGCTGGCCGCCAACCTGCTCGACCGGCTCTACGACCCGGCCCGTTTCCTCGGAACGATTCACCAGCGCCTCAACCCCGGCGGCCTGTTGGTGCTCGCTTCTCCCTACACCTGGCTCGATGAGTTCACTAAGAAGGAGAACTGGGTCGGCGGGGTGCGCCGCGCCGGCGAACCCTTCACCACCCTGGAGGGGTTGCAGGAACAGCTCGGAGCGAATTTCCGGATGCTCGGCGAGCCGCGCGACATCCCCTTCGTCATCCGCGAAACAGCGCGCAAGTTCCAGCACACCATCTCGCAGCTGACGATCTGGGAACGCCTGCCCTGAGCCAGGCAACATGAAAGGAGTCGTAATGAGCAACAATCCGGTCGGCTGGTTCGAAATTTATGTTCAGGAGATGGCCCGCGCCCGAAAGTTCTACGAAACAGTCTTTGCCGTAACCCTGGTGAGGCTGCCGGGCACCGAGCTGGAGATGTTGAGCTTCCCGATGACCATGGACCGCTATGGGGCACCCGGGGCCCTGGTGAAGATGGACGGAGTCGATCCCGGGGGCAACAGCGTGCTGGTCTATTTCAGATGTGCGGACTGCGGCGTGGAGGAGTCCCGCGTTGCCGCGGCGGGTGGTCAGGTCGTGAAGCCCCGCTTCTCGATCGGCGCATACGGCTATATCTCCCTGGTCACCGACAGCGAAGGGAACATGATCGGACTCCATTCGCGTGCATAGAAACCCGCCCCCCTTCGATATCGAGCGGGCCCGCCGCGAAACCCGCGGCTGCGAAAAACTGGTCCACTTCGACAATGCCGGCGCAGCCTTACCGCCGGCCCCGGTGATGGACGCTCTCGTTGGCTACCTGCGCGAGGAGGAAGAGCAGGGTGGCTACGAGGTCATGGCCCGCCGCGCCGCAGAGCTCGAGCAATTCTACAGCGCTGCGGCGCGGCTGCTGAATTGTTCCTCCACTGAGATTGCCTTTACCGAGAGCGCCACCCGCGCCTGGAATGCCGCCTTTTATGCTCTCAATTGCCAACCCGGGGAGCGGATCCTGCTCGGCAGCGCCGAGTACGGCAGTAACCTGGTCGCCCTGCTGCATCAGGCCAGACGGGTTGGAGTGGAGCTGGTCGAGGTGCCGGATGACGAACATGGTCAGACCGACCCCAAAGCGTTGGAATCCTTGATCGACGAGCGGGTCCGGCTGATCTGCCTGACCCAGGTCCCTTCCGGCGGCGGGCTGGTCAACCCCGCCGCCGCGGTCGGCAAAATTGCCCGGGCCGCCGGCATCCCCTACCTGCTCGATGCCTGTCAGGCGCTCGGTCAACTGCCGGTCGATGTCGAAGCGATCGGCTGCGACATCCTCTGCGGCACCGGCCGCAAGTTTTTGCGCGGACCGCGCGGCACCGGCCTGCTTTATGTCCGAAAATCACTGCTGAACCAGCTTGAACCGGCTCAGCTCAACCACCATGCCGCCGAACTGCTCTCTGCCAGTGAGTATCGACTGCGTAACGACGCCCGCCGCTTCGAATGCTGGGAGCGCAGCTATGGCGGCCAGCTCGCCCTCGGCGTCGCCATCGACTATGCCCTGGAGTGGGGGCTGGAAACGATCAGTGCGCGGATCAGCGACCTTGCCAGCGAGCTGCGCCGTCAGCTCGACGGCATCGAGGGTGTGACCGTCGCCGACCGAGGTTTGCAGCAATGCGGTATCGTCACTTTTCACACACAACAGCAACCCTCCACCGCCCTCCAACGAAAGCTTGCCGAAAAAGGCATCAATACCTCGACAGTTCCTTTTTCCGCCAACCCGCTCAGTTCAGAGCAGCATTCGACTCCGCCACTGCTGAGGGCCTCGTTACACTATTACAACACCGGTAAGGAGGTTGAACGATTCATCGAGGTGCTGCGAGAGTTACTGTAACTGTTTTTGAACGATCCTGCCTTGATTGCCAAGGGGGTTGTCCGGGTGATAACGTAACAAACAGAGAACATCAATTCAAACTACGGCGCCCCATGTCCTGGCTAAAAAAATATTCCTGGCTGCTGATCACCCTGGCCGGAGCCGCGATTCTCGCCATCTCGCTCGGCACCCGCCAGACCTTCGGCCTGTTTCTGCCGGCGCTGACTGCTGACCTCGGCATCTCCCGCGAGGCGTTCGCCCTGGCAATTGCCCTGCAAAATCTGCTCTGGGGGGTCGTCCAACCAATTGTCGGCATGATTTCAGATCGATTCGGCGCCGGCCGGGTGATTGGTTGCGGCACTCTTTGCTATCTTGGCGGACTGCTGGCCATGAGCCAAGCCGAAGGGCTCTTGGCGCTTAATCTCGGAGCCGGACTGTTGGTCGGCCTGGGCCTCAGCGCGACCGGCTTTGCCGTGGTGCTCGGCGCCGTCGGCCGGCTGGTCTCAGCGCAACAGCGCACCGTCGCCCTGGCGATCGCCAGCGCCGGGGGATCCTTCGGCCAGTTCATCATGATTCCGGTCGGGCAAGGGGTCCTCAGCAGCTGGAACTGGCAAACGGCGCTGGCCGGACTCGGCATCATTGCCATCCTCATGGCCCCCTTGGCGATTGCCGTACGCAACCGGCTCGGCATGACGTCAGACCTCTCCGACCATGCCGCAGATTCAGCGAAGCTGGCGCTCCGGGAAGCCTTCGCCCATCGCGGCTACAGGCTGCTGACCGCCGGCTTTTTCGTCTGCGGCTTTCACGTCGTCTTCATCGCCGTCCATCTGCCGGCCTACCTGCATGACCTCGGCTTCCCGGCCAGCACCGGGGCGCTGGCCCTGACGCTGATCGGGCTGACCAACATCTTCGGCACCTACTGCTGGGGGCATGTTGGCGGCCTGTTCCGCAAGAAACATTCCCTCGCCCTGCTCTACGGTCTGCGCAGCCTGGTTCTGCTCTCATTCATCCTGCTGCCCAAGACCAACGTTACCGTGATCGCTTTCGCCGTCTGCATGGGCTCACTCTGGCTCGGCACTGTCCCCCTGACCAGCGGCCTGGTCGCCCAGCTGTTCGGCACCCGCTATCTGAGCACCCTGTTCGGCGTGGTCTTCCTCGGCCACCAGATCGGTGCGTTTCTCGGTGCCTGGCTCGGCGGGCTGGTCTTCGACCTGACCGGCAGTTACGACCGGGTCTGGCAACTTGCCTGCCTGCTCAGTGTCATCGCCACCCTGCTGCATCTCCGCATCAGCGACCAGCGCGCCCCGCTGGTCGAAACGCAGACAGCCCGGGTGTAAACCCGACGACCATGTTGGTTCTCCCCGGATGGTCAAATGTCTGCCAGAACAAGCAGTGCCCATGTGCGTCCTGCCCACCCGGTTATTCGTGCTGACAGCAAACCCGGGCTGGTGGCCGGCTTCGATGTCGCTCCCGGCGAGGGCAGGCAGATCATTGATCCTCTCAATCGTAACGTGCTGCTGGGGGGGGGGCAGTCCGCACCGATATGCGAACCGTCGGTTTTCAAAAGAGAGCCCCCTCGTGGGTGGTCCCTTTACTCGTAGCGCAAGGCATCGATCGGATTAAGGTTGGCCGCCTTGCGGGCCGGGTAGAAACCGAAGAAAATCCCGACCGCACCGGTAAAAAGGACCGCCACGATGATAATCGCCGGATCAATCACCAGGCTGATGCCGAGCAGCTGACCGCCGAGGGCGGCGCCGGCGATGCCACCGGCAATACCGATCACCCCGCCGCACAGGCTGAGGGTGGCGGCCTCGACCAGGAACTGGGCAAGAACATCGCGGGGCCGGGCGCCGATCGCCAGGCGGATACCGATCTCTCGGGTGCGCTCGGTGACCGAGACCAGCATGATGTTCATGATACCGATGCCGCCGACCAGCAGCGACACCCCGGCGATGGCCGACAGCAGCAAGGTCAAGGTGCCGGTGACGCGGGTCGCCATCTGGTTGATCTCGGTCTGGTCACGCAGGTGGAAATCATCTTCGCTGCCGGCGGCGAGGCGGTGGGCCTCGCGCAGCACGGCACTGGCGTCGGCTTTGGCGGCCTCCATCTGCTCCGCGCTGGCAGCGCTGGCGACGATGGCCCGCAGGGTCTTGCCGTCCCCGAGGCGGTAAAGAACGGTCGTGGACGGAGCGAGGATGACATCGTCCTGGTCATTCCCCATCGCCGACTGCCCCTTGCTGGCCAGCACCCCGACCACCTGGAACGGGGCATTGCGGATGCGGATGCGGGCGCCGACCGGGTCCTCCCCGGGGAAGAGTTGCTCGGCCACGGTCTGCCCGAGCAGGGCAACCTTGGCCCGGGCGGTCAACTCCCGCTCAGAAAAGCTCCGACCGCTGGCGACCTGATAATTGCGGATCGCCAAGTAGTCGGGATCACCGCCGATGATGCTGGTGTTCCAGTTGTTGGCGCCAGCGACCACCTGGCTCTGGACCCGCACTTCGGGGGAGACCGCCGCCAGCTGGGTGGTGTTGCGGCGCAGCGCCGTGACGTCACTCAGCTGCAAAGTGCCGAGACTGCCGGTTCCGCCCTGGACACCACCGAAATGGCTGCTGCCGGGCATGATGATCATCAAGTTGGTCCCGAGCGAGGCGACTTGCCCCTCGATGTCCCGCTGCGACCCCTGACCGAGGGCGACCAGAGTGATCACCGCGCCGACCCCGATAATGATGCCGAGCATCGTCAGCAGGCTGCGCATCTTATTGCGAGCAATGCTCTTCAGTGCCACCTTAAGCAACATGCGCCATTTCATGATGCCTCCTCCACGGGCAGAGCGGCGAGGTCGGCGGCAGCATCGCGGGGAGCAGCGATCGCCTCGTCACGGCGGACCCGGCCGTCACGTAACTCCACCAGGCGCGAGGCGTAGCGGGCAACCTCGGTTTCGTGGGTGACCAGCACCAGGGTCAGCCCCTCGCGGTTGAGCTGCTGAAACAACGCCAGCACTCCCAGGGTGGTGCGACTGTCGAGGTTGCCGGTCGGCTCGTCTGCCAGCACGATGGCCGGCTGGTTGACCAGCGCCCGGGCGATGGCGACCCGTTGCTGCTGACCACCGGAGAGCTGGTTGGGGTGGTGGTGAAGGCGATCACCGAGGCCGACCCGGGTCAGGGCGGCGACGGCGTTCTCCCGCGGCTTGCGGATGCGCTGGCTGCGGTCGTAAAGCAACGGCAGCTCGACGTTCTCCAGCGCCGTGGTGCGTGGCAGCAGGTTGAACCCCTGGAAGACGAAGCCAATCTTCTCGTTGCGCAGATCGGCCAGGCGGTTACGCCCGAGAGAGGCGACCGGGATGCCGTCGAGCAGATAGTCGCCCGAGCTGGGCAGATCGAGACAGCCGAGAATGTTCATCAGCGTCGACTTGCCGCTGCCGGAGCTGCCCATGACGGCTACGAATTCACCCTGGTCAACACTGAGGGTCACACCGCGCAAGGCGTTGACCTGGATGTCGCCGAGATCGAAGACCTTGGTGACGTCGCGGATCAGCAGGGTCTCGGTCATCGGCGCGGCCTCCCGCGCATGGCTCCGAACAGGGAAAACCCAGCCTTAGGCTTGTCGCCACCGGGGTTATAGCCGGTGACAACGGTGGCGCCTGCCTGCAGATCGCCGCTGGAGACCACCGTCCGCATCCCGTCGGAGCTGCCAACGCTGACCGGCACTCGCCGCAGGGTGCCGGCGGCGGTCACGATGAAAACCTGGCTGCTGTCGCCTGGCTTAGCGGTTGCGGTTGCTGCCCCGCGACCTTTTG
>Ga0102953_1001061_pt1 | contig 17812 bp, 12 predicted proteins | sample SalPon2A_C_D2_MG_FD_78509 | JGI IMG/M metagenome (GOLD analysis project Ga0102953, IMG submission 78509) | Soil microbial communities from South San Francisco under conditions of wetland restoration - Salt Pond MetaG R2A_C_D2_MG | ecosystem: Environmental > Terrestrial > Soil > Wetlands | place... | reverse complement strand
TGTGGTCGCGCGAGCCCGAGGAGGGCATCCTCGACACCGTGCGCGACCTCGGCATCGGCTTCGTGGCGTACAGCCCGCTGGGACGCGGCTTCCTGACCGGGCGCATCACCACCTTCGAGGACCTGCCCGAGGACGACTACCGCCGCCACTCGCCGCGCTTCATGGGCGAGAACTTCGAGAAGAACCTGGAGCTGGTGGGCAAGGTGCGCGAGATCGCCAACGGCCGCGGCGTCACCCCCGCCCAGCTGGCGCTGGCGTGGCTGCTGCACCGCGGCCGCGACATCGTGCCCATCCCCGGCACCAAGCACCGCGAGCGCCTGGAGGAGAACGTCGCGGCGGCCGAGCTCGAGCTCACCGAGGACGAGATCGACCAGCTCGACAGCGCCGTGCCGATGGGCGCCGCCGCCGGCGGTCGCTACACCGAGGCGGGGATGAAGCGGGTGAACCTGTAGCCCTGCGGCCGCCGCTCTGCTCTAGGCTCGAGCCGTGAGCGCTTCCGCTCCCCGCTACGACGCCGTCGTCGTCGGCTCCGGCCCCAACGGCCTGACCGCCGCACTGGTCCTGGCCCGGCGGGGCTGGCGCGTGCTGGTGCTGGAGGCGAGCGCGCAGGTCGGGGGCGGCACCCGCACGGCCGAGCTCACGTTGCCGGGCTTCAGGCACGACGTGTGCTCGGCCATCCACCCGCTGGGCGTGGGTTCGCCGGTCTTCCAGCAGCTCGGGCTGGAGCGCTACGGCCTGCGCTGGATCCACCCGCCGACGCCGGCCGCGCACCCCCTGGACGGCGGGCGCGCCGCGGCCCTGGAACGCGGGCTCGGAGCGACCGCGGCCGCGCTCGGCGAAGCGGGCCCGCCAGCCGACGCCCGCGCCTACCGCGCGCTGCTCGGCCCGTTGGTCGGCGCCTGGCCGGAGCTGGCGCGCGAGGTGCTGAGGCCGCCGCTCCACTGGCCGCGGCGCCCGTTCCTGCTCGCCCGGTTCGGCCTCCGGGCACTGACGTCGGCGGACTCCCTGTCCCGGCGCCGGTTCGGGGGCGAGGCCGCGCGCGCCCTGTGGGCGGGGCTTGCGGCGCACAGCGTGCTGCCGCTCGAGGCCCCACTGAGCAGCGCCACCGCCGCCGTGCTCGGCGCTGCCGGGCACGCGGTGGGCTGGCCGCTCCCGGAGGGCGGCTCGCAGGCGATCGCCGCCGCCCTGGTCGCGGCGCTGCGCGAGCAGGGCGGCGAGGTCGTCACCGGCGAGCGCGTCGACGACGTGGCGGCGCTGCCGCCGAGCCGGGCGGTCGTCCTCGACCTCACCCCCAGGGAGGTGCTTCGAGTGGCAGGCGGGCGCCTGCCCGAGGGCTACCGCCGGCGGTTGCAGCGCTACCGCTACGGACCGGGCGTGTTCAAGGTCGACTACGCGCTCTCGGCGCCCATCCCCTGGCAGGCCGAGGCGTGCACCCGCGCGGGCACGGTCCACGTTGGCGGCACCCTGGAGGAGGTGGCAGCCTCGGAGCGCGCGGTGGCAGCGGGCCGCGAGCCGGCCGCGCCCTTCGTGCTGGTGACCCAGCCCAGCCGCTTCGACGCCTCGCGCGCGCCGGCCGGCAGGCATGTCGCCTGGGCGTACTGCCACGTCCCCAACGGCTCGAGCGCCGACATGACCGCGCGCATCGAGGCGCAGCTAGAGCGGTTCGCGCCGGGCTTCGGCGACACCGTGCTGGCGCGCGCCACCATGACCGCGCCTGCGCTCGAGGCCTACAACGCCAACTACGTCGGCGGCGACATAGGCGGCGGCACGCTCGACCTGCGCCAGCTGCTGGCGCGGCCGGCGCTGCGCCTCGACCCATACGCCACGCCCGACCCGAAGCTGTTCCTGTGCTCTTCGGCCACGCCTCCGGGCGGCGGCGTGCACGGCATGGCCGGCTACCACGCCGCCCGCTCGGTGCTGCGGCGCTCCGGGGGCGGGTGATGGCGGCGCTCCTGCGGCGGGAGCGCCACGCGCGCGGGCCGGCCCGCCCCGGTGCGCCCCGCCGGACGCATCCGGGACGGACGGTCGGGGAGGCTTGAACGGTGCTCCACGACCTCCTCCGGCCCTACCTCGGCGACGGCTTCTTCTTCGCCCGCTTCCTGCTGCAGCGCCTCCTGGGCATCGTCTACCTGCTCGCCTTCCTCGGCGCCGCCCGGCAGTTCGTGGTGCTGCGCGGCAGTCGCGGTCTCGACCCCATCCGCCTGCTGCCGCCGAGGCTGGCATGGCGGCGGCCGAGCCTGTTCCACCTGCACTACTCCGACGGCTTCGCCACCGCCCTGGCGTGGCTCGGTGTCGGCCTGGCGGCCGTGGCCGCGCTCGGCTTACCTGGCGCCGCCCCGCTGTGGCTCACGCCGCTGCTGTGGCTGCTGCTGTGGGCGCTCTACCTGAGCTTCGTCAACGTCGGCGGCACCTTCTTCGCATTCGGCTGGGAGATCCTGCTGCTGGAGGCCGGCTTCCTGGCGGTCTTCCTGGGGCCGGCGCGGGTAGCGGCGCCGCCGCTGGTGATGCTGCTGTTCCGCTGGCTGCTCTTCCGGGTCGAGTTCGGCGCGGGCCTCATCAAGCTGCGCGGCGACCCCTGCTGGCGCGACCTCACCTGCCTGGAGTTCCACCACCAGACCCAGCCGCTGCCCAATCCGCTGAGCTGGCACGCCCACCACCTGCCGCGCTGGGCGCACCGCGCCGAGACGGCGGGCAACCACCTGGTGCAGCTGCTGGCGCCGTTCCTGCTGTTCGCCCCGCAGCCCGTCGCTGGCGTGGCGGGCGCGCTGATGCTCCTCACCCAGGCGTGGCTGATGGTGAGCGGAAACTACGCCTGGCTCAACGCGCTCACCCTCACGCTGGCGCTGTCGGCGTTCGGCGACGGCACCCTGCAGCGGGTGCTGGGCGTGCACGCGCCCGGGCTCGCCGCCACACCGCTGGCGCTCCAGGCGGTGACGGCGACGGTTGCGCTGGCGGTCGCCCTGCTGAGCGTGCGCGTGGCGCTCAACCTTCTCAGCCCGCGGCAACGCATGAACGCGAGCTTCGACCCGCTGCACCTGGTCAACAGCTACGGCGCCTTCGGCAGCGTCACCCGCGAGCGCTACGAGGTCGTGCTGGAAGGGCGGCGCGGCGGCGAGGGCGCGCCCTGGCGGGAGTACGCCTTCAAGGCCAAGCCCGGCGACGTGACCAGGCGGCCGCCCCAGGTGGCCCCCTACCATCTGCGGCTCGACTGGCTGATGTGGTTCGTGCCGCTGAGCGGCCCGGACCACCACCCCTGGCTGCCGGCGCTCGTCGAGCGGCTGCTGCGGGGCGACCGCGGGGTGAAGCGGCTGATGGAGCCGGACCCCTTCCCGGAGGGCCCGCCCGAGCGCATCCGTACCCGCCTGTTCCGCTACCGCTTCACCACACCGCGCGAGCGGGCCGAGAGCGGCCACTGGTGGCACCGCAAGCCGGCGGGGACGTTCCTTCCCACGCTGGCTCTCGACGCCGACGGCAACCTCACGCCGGCACCGAGGGATGCTGCGGGGTGAGCCGCCCGGCGAACCGGGCGGCGCATCGGCCGGTGGCGGGCCGGGAGAGCGTCGCCGCGGTCACGGCGGGCCCGGCGAGGCGGCGTGCGGTGTCGTATGGTGCCCGCATCCGGGCTCGAGCCACGGCGGAGGCCATCGAGGCGCACATGGCGCGCAGCGATCGGGCGCGCAGCCATCGGGTGCAACCCGGTAGCGTGGCCGAGATCCGCCACATCCTCCGGCAGGGCGCGCGCTTCCCCCTCGCCGACGCGGCGGCCGTGCCCGGCCGACCGCCCCATCCGACGGGAGGAGTCCCATGCAACTGCGTACCCTCGGCCGCACCGGCGTGCAGGTCTCGTCGCTCTGCTTCGGCACCATGTCCTTCGGGGCCACCGCCGACGAGGCGGAGTCGGCGCGCCTGTTCGCGCGCTGCCTCGACGCCGGCATCAACTTCTTCGATACCGCCAACAACTACGGGCGCGGCCTCTCGGAGTCCATCCTCGGAGCGTTGATGGAGGGGCACCGCGACGAGCTGGTCATCGCCAGCAAGGGCTTCGGGAGCATGAGCGACGACCCCAACGATGGCGGTTTGTCGCGCCGCAACCTCACCCGCGCGGTGGAGGCGAGCCTGAAGCGGCTGCGCACCGACCGTCTCGACCTCTACTACGTCCACCACTTCGACGCGCTCACGGCTGTCGACGACGTCGTCAGGACGCTCGACCAGCTGGTGCAGCGGGGCCTGGTGCTGTACCCGGCGGTCAGCAACTGGGCGGCCTGGCAGATCGAGAAGGCCCTGGGCGTCAGCGCGCGCGAGCACCTCGCGCGCTTCGAGGTGGTGCAGCCGATGTACAGCCTGGCCAAGCGCCAGGTGGAGGTGGAGATCCTCCCGATGGCGCAGGCAGAGACCCTGGCCGTGGTGCCCTTCAGCCCGCTGGGCGGCGGCCTCCTGACCGGCAAGTACGGCGGCGGCCGACGGCCCGGGAGCGGGCGCCTGGTCGAGAACGCCATGTACGCCAGGCGCTACGCCGGCGAGCGGTATCTGCAGATCGCCGAGGCCGTGACGCACTACGCCCGGGGGCAGGGCGTCCACCCCGCCACCCTCGCCGTCGCCTGGGTGGGCAGCCATCCGGGCGTCACCGCGCCCATCATCGGCGCGCGCGATGTGGCGCAGCTCGAACCGTCGTTGGCCGCCGCCGATTTCGAGATGAGCCCGCAGATGCGCGCCGAGCTGACCGCGCTCACGCCGCCCGTGCCGCCGGCGACGGACCGCAGCGAGGAGGCGGCGGAGGCCTGAGCCGCCCGCCGTGGAGCTGACGTTCACCTCCGCCGGCGCCGCCGCGCTCGCTACCGACGCGACCTGCCGCCGCCGGCCCCACGCGATACTCTGGGCCGGGCATGACAGACCGGCGCCGATCCCCTTCGCCCTCCCGTCGCCGCGCGGCCGCCACGAGCCGGGGAGTGCGGCGCCGGCTACCCGCGGCGCTGGTAGCCCTGTGCCTTGTGGCGACGGCGGCGGCCGCGGCCCCGGCCGGAACGCTGCTCTGGCGCTACCCGACGCAGGACTGGGTGCAGTCCTCGCCCGCCGTCGGCCGGGACGGCACCGTCTACGTCGGGTCCGACGACGACCAGCTCTACGCCTTCGCGCCGGACGGTTCCCTGAAGTGGCGCTACCGCACCGGCGACATCGTCTACTCGTCGCCCGCCGTCGCGGCGGACGGCACCGTCTACGTCGGGTCCGCCGACGGCCACCTGTACGCCATCAACCCGGACGGCAGCCTGCGTTGGAGCACCCGGGCCGGCAGCGCCCTCAGCTCCTCGCCCGCCATCGGCCGGGACGGCACCATCTACGTGGGCTCGAGCGACAACCACCTCTACGCCGTGAACCCCGACGGCAGCGTGGCGTGGCGCTTCCAGACGGGGGACATCGTCTACTCCTCGCCGGCGGTGGGTCGCGACGGCACCATCTACGTGGGCTCCAACGACGACTACCTCTACGCCGTGAACTCCGACGGCAGCCTGCGCTGGCGTTTCCAGACCGGGGGCGAGGTGCTGTCCTCCCCGGCGATAGGGCCGGGGGGGCGCGTCTACGTCGGCTCGAGCGACGGCAAGCTCTACGCGCTCGGCCCCAACGGGGCGCTGGCATGGACGTACGACACCGGCGACATCGTCTACGCCTCCCCCGCCATCGGCTACAACGGCGCCATCTACGTCGGATCCGAGAACCACGATCTGCTCGCCCTGAACCCGGACGGCAGCCTGGCGTGGCGCTTCGGGACGGGCGACTACGTCACCTCCTCGCCGGCCATCGGCTCGGACGGCACCATCTACGTCGGCTCGAACGACTTCCACCTCTACGCCCTCCATCCGGACGGCAGCCAGGCCTGGAGCTACAAGACGGCCTACTACGTGACCTCGTCCCCCGTCGTCGGGCCGGACGGGACCGTCTACGTGGGCTCCTGGGACGACAACCTCTACGCCGTGGCGAGCGGGTCGGGGGGCGAGGCCGCCTCGGCGTGGGGCGCGTTCCGCCACGATGCGACCCACAGCGGCCGCGCACGCTGATCCCGGCCGCCCGCCGGGCCCGCCTGCCCGCCACAGACGCGCGGAGCCGGGCGGCCGGAACGGCTGCGGGCGCCGCCCCGGCCACGGTGAGACCTTTCCAACGGATTCCCTCATGCGGGTCCCCTAGACTGGCTCTCGCCATGGCGAGCAAGCATCGCGATCCCCCGCCCGGCGGCCGCGCCTCCCCCACCGGCTCCGGTGGACGCCCGGCCGCCGTCACGGCCGGGACCCACCGCCGGTGAGGCGGCTGCTCCCTGCCCTCCTCGCGCTCACACTCTCCTACATCCTCAGCTCCTGCGCAACGGTCGGCGGCCCCACCGTGGACCGCTTCGAGGCGAGCCCGGCCAGCGTCACCGCCGGCGCCGGCGTCACCCTCACCTGGTCGGTGCAGGGAGGCACCCAGGTCAGCGTCGGAATCGATCCCGGCGTGGGCGGGGTGAGCGGCGCCGGCAGCGTCACCGTTCACCCCGCCGCGACCACCACCTACACCTTGACGGCGCGTGACGCCACCGGCGTGACGACCCGCCAGGTGACGGTCACCGTCGTCGCCGATACCCAGAGCCCGTCCGTCACCATCACCGGGCCGGCGACCGGCACCACCGTCGGCAGCGGCAGCGTGTCGGTGACCGGCACCGCCAGCGACGACGTCGGCGTGACGAGCGTGCGCTACAGCCTGAACGGCGGCGGCCCCCACGCCTGCAGCGGGACCACCAGCTTCGCGTGCACGGTGACCGGCCTCGCCGCAGGCGCCAACACCGTCACCGTCCACGCCGCCGACGCCGCAGGGAACGACGCCACGGCCACCGTCAACGTGAGTTACACGGCGGCGACCGGCGACAGCTTCAACATCGACCTCACCTTCGTGTCGACCATCAGCAGCACGCAGCGCGCGGCGTTCGAGGCCGCGGCGGCGCGCTGGGGTCAGGTGATCGCCCAGGGCCTGCCGGACACCAACGTGTCGATCCCGCAGGATGCCTGCGGCTACGTGCCGGGGAGCACCACCGTCGGCCTGCCGGCCAGCCCCATCAACGGCACCATCGACGACCTGCGCATCGACGTGTGGGTCGGCCCCATCGACGGCACCTACGGCATCCTCGGGCAGGGTGGGCCGTGCATCGTCCGCGGCGGCGACCGCCTGAGCGTCTACGGCGTCATGATGTTCGACTCGGCCGACCTGACGTACCTGGCGCAGAACGGCCTGCTCCAGAGCACCATCCTCCACGAGATGGGGCACGTGCTCGGGATCGGCACCCTGTGGAGCTACTACCGCGCGCTCCTCACGGGCGCCGGCACGGCCGACCCGCGCTTCGTCGGCGCCAACGCGGTGCGCGAGTGGCACGCGCTCGGCGGCAGCAACGACGTTCCGGTCGAGAACTGTCTCGACGGCAGCGGCAATCCCATCACCGGGTGCGGCGGCGGCACCCGCGACGCGCACTGGCGCGAGGCGGTGTTCGGAAACGAGCTGATGACCGGCTACCTCGACCCGGGCAGCGACCCCTTGAGCGCCGTGACCATCGGCTCCCTCCAGGACCTCGGATACGCGGTGGATTACGGCCAGGCCGACGCCTACGCGTTGCCGGCCGGGGTGCGGACGCTCAGCCTCCAGGCCGGGAAGCGGGCGAGCTTCCTGCTGATCACCCCGAAGGGAGAGGCTCCGTAGCGGGCGCCGGGCAGGACGTGTTCGCGTTCATCCATCCTCAGGGCACGGTGCCTTCGGACGCTCCGGCGTCGCGTCCCTGACCGTCCCCGTGCCCTCGCACGGGCGGTCCGCCGGCGACCGGCTCAGCGGGGCACGAAGCGCTGGTAGAGCAGCCGCGACACCTTGCTCACGACCAGGCTGCCGCGGTTGTCGAGATGGACGCGGCGGTCGGGGCAGTCCCGGGTCATGATCGCCAGCACGTAGCGAGCGTCGCCCGCCTCGACCACGCCGGCGTCGTTGCGTACGCCGCGGATCCAGCCGCTCTTGGAGGCGATGACCGGTCCTTCCCCCTGTTCGGCGCTGTCCGGGTCGTAGGGCAGGTAGCGTCCGAGCTGCTCGGTGTACACCTGGCGCCGGAAGATGCCCTGAGCGAGCCGGGTGAGCTCGGCGGGAAGCAACGAGCCCCCCCATAGGCCGGCGAAGTAGTCGGCCAGGTCGCGGGCGGAGGTCGTGGCCACGGCCTCGTCGCCGGGTGCGCGCAGCTCGGGGCGCGCGAGCACGCCCGCGAGGCGCGTCGCCGTCCAGCCGTGCGCGCTCGCCACGTCGTTGACCGCCCGGACGCCCAGCCGCTGGATGAGCATGTTGGTCGCGGCGTTGTCGCTGATCATGATCATCAGCGTGGCGAGATCACGCAGCGCGTAGGCGCGGCCGGCCACGAGCGCCTTGAGCACGCCCGAGCCGATGACCTGGTCGCTGCTGCCCAGGACGAGCTCCTCGGCGAGGCCGGCCTCCCCCGCGGCGACGCGCTCGAGCAGCGCCTGCAGGATGAACACCTTGATGGTCGACGCCGCAGGGAAGGGCTCCTCGGCGCGGTACGCCACCGCGGTCTCCGCCACGATGCCGTCCCCGGACAGCGCGTACGCCGCCACGCCCAGCGTGCCGCCGAGCTCGACCTCGAGATCGCTCAAGACCGGGGCCAGGTCGCGTGCCGGGGGGCGAGCGACGGGGGACGCGGCCGCCGGAGGGGTGCCGGCCGTGGCCGTGCGGGGCGCGTTGGGGGAACGCGCCGCCCGCGCGGGACCGGGCGCCCCGGCGGGCCGGGTCGGATCCCCGGCGGCCGCGATCCACGCCCGGATGCCCGCCGGCGTCACCGGCTCGGTGAGCAACCGCGCGAACCACATGGAGGGGTCGCCCAGGCCGAGGAGGCGCTCGAGCAGCGCCCTCCCGGCCGAGTAGGTGAAAGCGTACGATCCCGACCGCGGCGCCTTCAGGAAGCGAAGGGTGTGCTCCGCTTCCTGGCGTGTCGCCAGCGACTGCTCCTGCACGTAGGCGAGGACCTCGTCGTCGCCGGCGTGCTGCTCGAAGAGCATCAGCGCGGCGTTGGTCGTCACGCTCCGCTCCAGACCCCCCAGGATCTCGGCGGCGTCGTGCATGCGCAGGGCCGCGTCCACGGGCACGGTCGCCAGGGGCGCGAGCTCGTCCGCCAGCCAGGCGCGGAGCTCGTCGCGGGCGAGGACCGCGTCCAACGCCGTCTCCGCGATGCCCTCGGAGACCGTGGACGCGGGCGTGTTGATCAGCTGCAGGGTGTGCTCGAGCCAGCCGCGCTCCCCCACCAGGGCGCGCTCCTTGACGGCCTGCTCGGTGTGATGGCCGGGGTAGGCCTCGTGCGCCAGCAGACCCGGCAGCGCGTGGAGCCGTTGCGGCAGGTCGACGTTCACCTCGACGCGCGAGGTGAACGTGCCCTGGTAGGTGTTGTAGCCTCCCCACGGCTTGTCCCGCACCAGCCGGAGCTCCACCTCCTCCTCGTCGGGAAGGGAGAAGCGCTTCCGGGTGCGCCGGCGGAGCTCCGTCAGGATGGCGTCGAAGACGGGTCGGAGCGCATCGTCGGAAACGCACTCGAGCGCCCCCAGGCGCTCCAGCCGCTCGGCCGCGCTCCCCTCGCCCGGGACGAGCTCCGCCAGCGACGCCCGGTACTCGGCCAGCCGCCCCTCGGGGACGGCCTCGGGCGTGACGTCGTAGAGACGCTCCACCTCCTCACGGAAGGGAACGTCCTTCCCCATGAGCAGGCCCAGGGTGGTGCGCATGGCGCGCACCTGCCCGCCCAGGTAGACCCGGCGCTGCTCGTCCTCGAGCTCCGCCAGGCGCTCCAACAGGACATCCGCCTGCGCCGCCAGGTCCGCCAGCGAGAGCGCCTCCACCTGCGCCCATGCTTGCGGGCCGTAGTAGGCGTCGATGATGTCGGGCGCATGTTGCGCGATGGCGTGCGCGAGCTCGACGTAGGTCCTCACCAACCCGGTCGATGGCTCGGCCATGCACCATCATAGGGCCCGCGCGACCGGGCCGGAACCGGTCGCGCCCGCGGGCCTCACCGGCGCGCCCGTCCGCGGCGAGGTCACGTCGCGCGCGCCTCGAGGCCCGGCCCCTGGGCCGCTCTAGTCGTCCCCGCCGAAGAATCCGCCTCCGCGCTCGCCGCGCTGCGGCAACGTCTCGAGGTAGGCCATCAGGTCGCGGATCTGCTGGTCGGTGGGGGCGGCGGCGTTGCCCAGGTAGCCGTTGGCGCCCAGCGTGCCGAGGCTGTCCGAGGTGGACAGGCCCGTCTGCGCATATCCGGGCATCCGTTCGCGGCCGTAGAGGATGATGTTCTTGAACGCGCCGAAGCCGCGCCGCGAGACCTCGCTGCCCACCCCGCGGTACTTCCCGCCCTGCCCTTTCGCGCCGTGGCAGGTCTCGCAGTTCGCAGCGTAGAGCGTGGCGCCGGCGTCGATGCTGGCCGGAAGGCCGTCGATCGTCACGGTGGGCCCGCTCCCGTTCGCGCCGCCGGCCGGCGCGCCGTTGCCCCCGGCCGAGGACCCCCCGCCGGCCGACCCCGACCCGCCGCCGCCCGACTGCCCCAGCGCCAGCCCGGCAGCGACGAGCGCCACCAGCAGCGCCGCCGCCCACATCTGGACGCGGCGCATCAACGCGCTCCTCTGGGGCGCCCGCCCCCGCCCGCGAGCCGCCGCGGCCCGCGGGACCGAACGCGGGCGACGTGGTAGCACGCTCCGGCCAAAACGTGTCTCCGGTGATCATCACGCATGCGTTGCCTCCGATGGCAACGCTAGTCGCGAACGGTTAAGCGGCTGCAAACGCCGCGGCGGGCCCCCGCAACGCGCGGCGCCCGGCCCCACCCCTCAGCCGGCGCCCACCGGCAGCAACGCCCCGGCGGCGTCGAGGATCCCCTCGACCACCTCGAGCTCCCGTTGCGACAGCTCCCACGTGCCCGCCCTGGCGTTGCGGCGCACCTGCTCCGGCGACGTCGCGCCGGCGATGACGCTGGCGACCGGGCCGTGCGCCAGCAGGTAGGCGAAGGCCAGGTCGATGAGCTCGCGGTCCCGCTCCTCGGCGAAGCGGGCTAGCTCCTCGACGAGGTCGAGCACGTCGTTCGTCAGCATCGCCTGCCAGCGCTCGCTGCCGGCCACGCGCGTTCCCTGGGGGATGGGCCGGCCCTTGCGGTACTTGCCGGTGAGGATGCCGCTGAGCAGCGGGAAGTAGGGCAGGAACGCGATCCCCAGCCGCTGGCAGGCGGGCAGCACCTCGCCCTCGGGGTCCCGCTTCAACATGCTGTACTCGTTCTGCACGCTCACGAAGCGGGCGCCTGCGTCCGCCGCGACCTCGTCGGCCTCCTGCAGCTGGGCGGCGCTGAAGTTCGAGCAGCCGACCTCGCGCACCTGACCGGCGGCGACCGCCTCGGCCAGCGCGCCGAGCGTGTCGGCGACGGGCACGTCATCGTCGGGCATGTGGAGCTGGTAGAGGTCGATGTGATCGGTCCGGAGCCGCTTCAGGCTGGCCTCCAGGGCGGCGCGCACGTCCTCGGGCCGGGCGCCGGAGGGCGCGCCCTCGTTGGCGGGGTGGCCGAACTTGGTGGCGATGACCACCCGGTCGCGGCGGCCCTCGAGCGCCTCCCCCATGAAACGCTCGCTGTCGGTCCCTCCGTAGAGGTCGGCGGTGTCGAGGAAGCTCACGCCGGCGTCGATCGCGGCATCGAGCACGCTCCTGGTGCCGGCGAGATCGAGGCGACGACCGAAATTGTTGCAGCCGAGCCCGACGACGGAGGCGTTCAGGGAACCGATGGGGCGGGTCTTCATGTGGATCTCCTCGCGATTGCCGGCAATAGGGGTTGGCAGTCCCAGGAGCCTCCGGTGCCGGGGTCGCTGGGGCGTGCCTAGGCCGTGTTCCATTGCGGATGGTACGTAGGCTTCCGTCCGGGCCATGTCGTCCGAGGGGCACACCGGACGCAGCGCGGGGGGCGCGCAGGCAGGGAGTCCAGGCGGCGCGGGCGGCGCGCAGGCGGAAAGTCCAGGCGGCGCGGGGGCCGCGCAGGCGGGGAGTCCATCCGGCGCGGGGGGCGCGCAGGCAGGGGCGCGGGCGCGGGGCCGGCCGGGCACCCCTCCCGTGCGACAACGTCGGGCATGGCCCGGTTCGGCGCAACCGTGCTCAAATGGGCGGGTCATGCCGTTCGGGCTCGAGCCGACCCTGCCGCTCGCCGTCGCCGCCTTCGTGGTCGGCATCGCGGTGGTGGTCCTCGCCACCGACCGCCTCGTCGACGGCCTGGTCGGCCTGGGCCTCGCGCTGCGCGTGGCCCCCTTCGTGGTGAGCGCCGTCGTCTCCGGCATGGAGGTGGAGAACGTGGCCGTCGGCCTGGCCGCCGGCGCGCGCGGCGCGGCCGACGTCGCCCTCGGCACGGCCTACGGAGGAGCCATCGTGCTGCTGTGCTGGGCCCTGGGCCTGGGGGCCGTGCTGGCGCCGCTGCGCGTGCGCCTGCCGCGGGTGGTCATCCTGCTCCTGCCCGCCACGGCCCTGCTCGCGGGCCTGCCGGCCTGGTTCCCGGTTACGCCGAGGTGGGCCGGCGCCGTGCTGCTCGCCGGCTTCGCCGCGGCGATGGCGCTGCTGGCGGGCGCCTCCAGGCGACACGCATTCCTCGCCGGCGACGAGGTCGCGGAGTCCATCGGAGGCCGCCGCCACGCGCTGCGTCGGGCGCTCGCATGGACGATCCTGGGGGTGGCCGTCGTCGCCGTCGCCGGGGACGTGGTGGCATGGGGCGCGACCGGCCTCGTCGCCACGCTGGGGCTGTCGGCGGGCTTCATCGGCATGGTGGTGACGCCGCTGGGGATCGAGGCGGAGGAGATCGTGCGCCAGGTGGTGCCTACGCGTCGCGGCCGCCCCGACGTCTCGGCCGGCAACGCCGTGGGCACCGTCCTCTGGTTCCTGCTCTTCAACCTCGGCCTGATCGCGCTGATCACCCCGGTGGCGGTACCGGTGCGCGTGCGCGCGCTCGACTGGCCCGCCGTGGCGCTCGCCTCCGCCCTGGCCGCCGCGTTCCTGTGGCGCGGGCGCCTGGGCCGGGCCGAGGGCGCGCTCCTCCTGAGCGTAGGCCTCGCCTACGCCGCCCTCCAGCTCCTCGCAGGGTGAGGGCGCCCCGCATGGCAACGGGGCGGCTCATGCGCCGCGCGACGCGCCGGTCAGTCGTAGATCACGACGCGGTAGCGGTCGGGGTAACCCTCGCGCGAGACGATGACGGTCGCGACCTCGTAGCCGCGCACGTACTCCGCGCGGATGCGGTCCCAGGAGACGGTGTAGCTGCGCCGGAACCAGCCGTGGTCGCGCATGCGCTGGTCGACCGAGTAGTAGACGCCGTGCAGGGAGTCGTCCGTGCGGATGACCGCATCGAAGCGATGCGGCTCGGAGCGCTGCTCCACGACCACCAACCCGGGGAAGGCGAAGCGCATGTCGAGGTGGCCCCATATCAGCACGCCGGAGCCGTAGACGGTGGCGGTGGTGTGCCCCGGCCTCACCGTGAGGGTGCAGCCGGCGAGCAGCAGGGTCAGCGCCAGGACGGGTGACACGATGCGAACGATCCTGCCCATCCGAGGCACCTCCTCTCGTGCCATCTCTCCGATGACACTCGTTCCTCACGCCGATGCTAGACCCGGGGCGTCACGGCTCCATGAACGCGCCGTCACCGGACCTTCACACCGCTGCACGGCACCCGGAGGCGGCGCGGCCGGCCTTCGCGGGGCTCATCGGAAGAACCTGAGCGACGCCAACCCCATCGGCTCGGTGCCCGTGGCAACGGCGGTGCCCACCGCACTCAGTGAGCCCGCCGTGGCGTCGAGCGCGAAGGCCGTGATGGTGGCGTCGGCCGAGTTGGCCACGTACAGGAACCGGCCACCCGGATCGGGAGCGACGGCCTGCGGGAAGGCGCCGGCGCTGCCCGTAGAGTGGGTGGTGGCGAGCGCGCCGGTTCCCGGGTCGATCGCGTAGATCGACACGCTGCCGCTCACGTAGTCGGCGGTGAACACGAAGCGGCCGAGTGGGTCGACGGTCACGGCCCGCGGCGTTCCCCCCGTGGGCGGATCGGTCCCGAGGTGACTGAGCGCACCGGTTGCGGGGTCGATGGCATACGCGGAGACCGTGTCGTCGCCGCTGTTCGCCACGTACAGGAACTGGCCGAGCGGGTCGACCGCCAGTCCGAGCGGGCCGGAGCCCGTGGGGGTGGTGCCGATGGGGGTGAGCCCGCCCGTTACATCCGCGATGCCGTAGGCCGACACAGTCGCGTCGGTTTCGTTGGCCACGTAGAGGAACCGCCCCGAGGGGTCCACTTCCAGGGCCGCTGGACTCGCCCCCGTGGCGGCGCCGAGGCCGAGGTCGGCGAGGCCGCCGGTCGTCGGGTCCACGGCGTACACGGTGACCGTGTCATCGCCGTCGTTGGACACGTACGCGAAGCGCCCGGAGGGTTCGACGGCGATCGCCCAGGGGTGGGAGCCCGTCGTGAACGCGCCGGCGCTCGCGAGCGCGCCCGTGGTGGTGTCCACCGAGTAGACGGTGCCGCCACCGGTGTTGTCGTCGTTCACGGCATACACGAAGGGAGCCCGAGGGTCGACGGCGAGCCCGCGCGGCGTCGCGCCCGCGCCGCCCGACGGGACGTCCGAGCCGGCGCTCGCCAGCGCCCCGGAGCCACCCGCCGAGAACGCCGACACGGTGCCGTCCCCGGCGTTGGCCGCGTAGACGAACGCATCGGTGTAACGCAGCGGAGCGGGCCCCTGGGAGACCACCAGGGAGCGCGGCCCGGGCCGGGCGCTGATGGCCCTGGGCAGCGGGGTCAGGCCGCCGCTGCCGGGGTCGATGACGAAGCTCGAGATGGTGCCGTCGCCGTCGTTCCCGACGTAGAGGAAGGCGCCGGTGGGGTCGACCGTTACGGACCAGGCCCCCACACCCGCGGGCACGTTCGCGCCGAGTTTGGTGAGCGCTCCGGTGGCGGCGTCCACGCCGAAGACGGAGACGTCGCCCCCGGCCGCGTTAGCGGTGAAGAGGAAGTTGCCCGTCGGGTCGAGCGCCAGCCCCCGCGGGTACCCCGGCACGGCCACAGGCGCGCCCGCCGCGCTCAGCTCGCCGGTGCCGGGATCGATGGCGTAGACCCGGATGTCCTGCCCGCCGTAGCTCACCACGTATGCGAAAGCTCCCGCCGGGTCGACCGCCACCTGTTGCGGCGAGCCGCCCGTAGGGACCGGCGTGCCCGCAACGGTCAACGCACCGGTGGCGACGTCGACGGCGAAGGCGGAGACGGTGCCGTCGAAGGCGTTCGTCACGAAGACGAAGCGCCCCAGGGGGTCCACGGCCACCGAGTTGGGTTGGTGCCCGGTGGGCGCAGTCCCCACCGAGCTGAACGCGCCGGTGTTGGGGTCGACGGCGAACGCCGACACGGTGTCGTCGCTCCGGTTGGCCACGTAGAAGCGGTGCCCGCTCGGATCGACCGCGCCGGCAACCGGGTTCCCGCCCGTCGCGACCGGACTGCCAACGGCGTCGAGCTGGCCGGTGGCGGCGTCCACGGCGTAGGCCGCCACCGACACCCCACCGTTGCTGACGAGGTAGAGATACCCGCCAGAGGGCGCCAGCACCGCCTCGGCCGCGTAGCCGTCGGTCGGCACGTATCCGTCGTGCCGGAGCTGACCGGTGGCCGCATCGACCGCGTAGATGGCGAGCCCGCCGCGGGAAGTGTCTCCCACGGCGTAGAGGAAGCGAGGGTACGTCGCGCCCCCGGCGCTTCCTCCGCCGCCAGGCGGCGTCGGCGTCGTTCCGCATCCCGTCAGAAGCACCGCCGTCACCGACCAGACGAAGCCCCACCGCAGCGTTCGACGCACGAATCGGGGCCACGCCCCCGTCGAGATGCCGAGCCCTCGTGTCATCGGTCCCCTCCCCGTCGTCCGTTGTGAACTGACGTCTCCTCCCAGATTATGCACCGGCGGGAGCGGATGCCGCGCGCGGGCCATCGTTCGACGCCGGCATCGGCCGCCTATGATCGGCTCGAGCCTGCCTCACGCCGCACGCCGTCCACGGCTCGGAGAGGATCGCCCATGGCCACCGTCCAGGTCCGATACATCGTCCACGACGTCGACGCCGCGATTGCATTCTACACCGCCGGCCTCGGCTTCGACCTCGTCATGCACCCCGCGCCCGCGTTCGCGATGCTGACGCGCGGCGACCTGAGGCTGGTGCTGAGCGCGCCCAACCCGCAACCCGGCGGAGGTGCCACGCTCTCAGGCGGCGCTACCCCCCACCCCGGCGGCTGGAATCGCTTCGCCGTGCAAGTGGACGACCTCGACGCCACGGTGGAGCGCCTGAGGGCCGCGGGCGCCCGCATCCGCGGCGACGTCGTCGAGGGCGTGGGCGTCCGGCAGGCGATCGTCGAGGATCCGTCCGGCAACCCGGTGGAGCTGTTCGAGCCGCTGCGGCAGGAGGCGGGCCTGGCCGATCCGCGAGCCTGAGAGGTGCGCCCGTCAGGCGGACCGCTGCGCTTCTCCCAGCCTTATCATCACCTCCAGGGACCGCTCCACGTCCTCATCGGTCGTCGCCCACCCCGACACCGAGATGCGCATAGCGGTGCGGCCCTGCCAGGTCGTGATCCCGCACCAACAGGTTCCGTCCTCCTGCAGCGCGCGGATCACCGCTTGCGTGCGCTCCGGCGGACCGAAGGACACCAGCACCTGGTTCAGTGCGACCTCATTGAGGACCTCAAAGCCCGCCTGGCGCAGTCCTTCTGCGAAGCGCCGGGCGTGCCGGCAGCAGCGCTCCACGAGCTCCCGGACGCCCGACCGGCCCAGGCGCTTGAAGGCGGCCCAGACCTCGACTCCGCGTGCGCGCCGCGACAGCTCCGGGGTGAAGTCCGAAGGGTCGCGGGCCGAGGGCTCGGGCAGGTAGGCGGCGCTCACGCCCATCGCTGCGCGCAGGGCCGCCGGATCCCGCACCAGGGCGATACCGGAGTCGTAGGGCACGTTCAGCCATTTGTGGAAGTCCGTCGCCCAGGAGTCCGCCAGCTCCATGCCCTCCACATGGCCCCGCAACTCCGGCGAGGCCGCCGCCCACAGGCCGAAGGCGCCGTCCACGTGCACCCACGCGCCGGCATCGCGTGCGCGCGCCACGATCTCCCCGAAAGGATCGAAGGCGCCGGTGTTGACGTTGCCCGCCTGCAGGATGACGATGCACGGCTCCTCCAGGCGCGGAAGACGATCCGCGCGGAAGCGGCCCTGAGCGTCGACCTCGACGGCCTCGACCCGGTCCTTGCCGAGCCCGACCAGACCGAGCGACTTGCGTACGCTCGGGTGCACCTCTCCCCCGACGATCACCCGGATCGGCGGCGCGCCGAAGAGGCCGTCCGCTTCGACGTCCCAACCCACCCGCTCGAGCACGGCGTGGCGCGCCGCGGCGATGGCCGTGGCGTTGGCGACCGTGGCGCCGGTCACGAAGCCCCCCGCCGTGCCCGGCGGCAGACCCAGCAACTCCACCAGCCACTCCATCGCCACGGCCTCGAGCGTGGCCGTCCCGGGCGTCGTCTGGTGGTAGGCGCTGTTCTGGTCCCAGGTCGAAACCAGCAGGCTGGCCGCCAGCGTCACCGGAAGCGCGCCGCCCATCACGAAGCCGAAGAAACGTCCGGAGGTGGACGCCAGCATCGTCGGGGACACCGCCTCATCCAGGAGCGCGATGACCTCGCGCGGCTCGACGCCCTCGTCCGCGAGCGGCGTCCGGAACCGTTCCAGGTCGGCCACGGCGGCAGGGTCGGGGCGCACGGCACGCCCGTCCGTGGCTGCTA
>Ga0102953_1001060_pt1 | contig 17817 bp, 9 predicted proteins | sample SalPon2A_C_D2_MG_FD_78509 | JGI IMG/M metagenome (GOLD analysis project Ga0102953, IMG submission 78509) | Soil microbial communities from South San Francisco under conditions of wetland restoration - Salt Pond MetaG R2A_C_D2_MG | ecosystem: Environmental > Terrestrial > Soil > Wetlands | place... | reverse complement strand
GCGTCCCGCACGGCGGGAAGTCCCGTTTCTCGCTCATTCAAAGCCCCGTGTCTAAATAACCGGGGCTTTTTTATTTCATCATGAAGGGAGGCGCCACATGTACTATGTTTACATCATCTATTCAGAGAGCAACGATCGTTACTACATTGGTGGTCATTCCGGTCCAAAGTGACCCCCTATTCCGGAGGAAACTGACCCCCCCATTCCGGTGAAAGTGACCCCGGGGTCAGTATCTGCCATTCCGGCATAGTGACCCCCTCCCCGGATAAAAAAAGGTTTTGGTTGATAGCTTGGTGAGTAACCCATCATTTACTCACTAATCTTGATTTCTCAATGGCAGCTAAACCAAAACCTATGTCACAAATTAAACAAATATTACGCCTGCACCAGCAAGGTAAATCCATTAAGTTTATTGTCCGGAATCTGTCGGTATCCCGCAATACAGTGCGCAAGTATCTGGCTCTGGGCAGGGCCAGTGGACGCGGTGTCGAGGAACTTCTGAGCCTGGAAGAGGCCGAACTGGAGCAGATTCTGAGTCCGGGGAACGCCTCGGGGGACACCGACCGCTATGGGGACCTGGCCGGTCAGTATGATTATTTCTGCAAAGAACTTTCCCGCACCGGAGTCACCCGTTGGCTCCTGTGGAGTGAGTACCGGCAGAGTCATCCCGATAGCTATCGGGATACAGCTACAGTCAGTTTTGCTGGCATCTGGCCCGGATGGACCGGGCCCGTAAGGTCAGCATGGCGAATCTGCCTCATCCGGCGGGAGAGCAGACGTACATCGATTTTGCCGGAAAATACGGGGAATATGTGGACAGGGACAGCGGGGAGATCCAGCGGGTGCCCCTGCTGGTTATGACCCTGGGTTATAGTCAATACAGTTATGTGGCGGCCCTGCCCTCCCAAAACAGTGAAGATCTTATCGAAGGGCTGGGCCAGGGGTTCGGCTGGTTTGGCGGGGTCACCAAAGCTCTGATACCCGACAACATGAAGACCGCCGTGGTAAAGACCGACCGCTACGAGCCGGGCATTAACAAGGTGCTCGAAGACCTGGCCAACCATTATCAGACCGTGATTCTGCCGGCCCGCCCCCTTCATCCCAAGGACAAATCTCTGGTCGAGATGAGCGTGCGGGAAGTCTACCGCCAGGTATTGGCTCCTCTTCGAAACCAAACGTTTTTTAGTCTGGCCGAACTCAACGGGGCGATTCGCCGGCTCCGCCGCGGCGGACTGGGGTGAGCGGGCTTTCCAGGGTCGTGAGGAGACCCGACGGGGGCGATTCGAACACGAACGGGAGGCCCTGATCCCGCTACCCTCCGAACCATTTCTGATCAAAAAGCAGGTGAGTCTGACCGTGCGAAATAACTCACACATCCAGCTTCGAGAGGACAAACACTACTACAGTGTGCCCCACTCCTATATCAAGGGGAAGGTAAAGATCATCTATACCTCCCGGCTGGTTCAAATCTTCTGCCGGGGGAGTCTGATCGCCTCCCATCCCCGCGATCGCACTCCCTGGGGTTACACTACGGTTAAAGACCACCTGCCTTCCCAGCACCAGTACTGGAGCGAGCGGGGACCGGAGTGGTACCAGCGCCGCGGGCACGGAATCTCGGCGGAAGTAGGCCAATTGGTCGAACGGATCCTGACCTCCCGGACCTATCCCGAACAGGCCTTTCGTAGTCTTGACGGGATACTCGGATTGCACCGCAAGGTGGGGACTGAGCAGCTCACCGAAGCCGCCCGCATCGCCCTGAGTCTGGATCAGTGTAATTATAGCTTTCTGGCCCGGCTGATCAAAAACGGAATGGCAGGCGGGGGGACCACTCCGTCCGGTCCACCGGCCAAACTACCTGACCACGAGAATATCCGTGGCAAAGAGTATTTCCAACAATCCCTTAACCTCTAACTCACCCTTCTATGAATACCTCCAAGAACGAAGAACTCATGTATGAACTCCGCCTCCATGGCATGTTGTCCAGCTGGCAAGCCTTGCTCGAAACCCGCTCTCACACGGACCTGTCCCTGCCGGAAGGGCTGCAACATCTGTTGCAGTCCGAATGGCTTGAGCGGGGCCGGCGCCGGGTAGCCCGACTGCGCAAAGCGGCCGGCTTCCGCTATCAGGCCAGCCTGGAAGAACTTGCCTGGACCCCGGATCGCGGACTGGACAAAAACACCATCGCGCTGCTGGCTGAAGGACAATATATTCGGGACGGCCAGGCTGTCTTGATTACCGGTCCGACCGGAAGCGGAAAGAGTTTCCTGGCCTCGGCCCTGGGCCAGCGGGCCTGTGAGTTGGGCTACCGGACCGGTTATTTTAACATGCAAAAACTCCTCCATGCCTTCCTGATTGCCCGAGCTGACGGAACCATTCTGAAGTTGCTGGACAAGATCGCCCGCACGCACCTGCTCATCCTCGATGATTTTGGACTCCGGCCTCTGGAGACTCAGCAGCGTCTGGATCTGTTGGACATCCTCGAAGATCGTCATGGAAGGATGGCCACGATCATCCTCAGTCAGCTTCCGGTGGCCAACTGGTACGATGTGATCGGGGAAGGGACCATTGCCGATGCCATTTTGGACCGGCTTATTCACACCTCATACCGCATCGAATTACACGGTGAAAGTATGAGAAAAAAACGGTAACATTGTCATAGCCAAAAAGGAACACAACCAAAGCCCGATGGGGGGTCACTTTCGCCGGAATGAGGGGTCAGCTTCGCCGGAATAACCAATTGGCTTTACCGGTGGAGATCCGGAGTGGCAACTCCAGCGCATAACATGGGATGGACCCACGATTTATAAGGCGTTGTCATCCTGAACCCCCATATCAGACCTATGCCTACATTTACATGACAGTTTGGGGTGAAGGATCTCGTGTATCCTGGCACCAATCCTATAAAAACGATTTAAGGATCGATACCCTTTGCTAACGGGATTCTACTTATCCCGCTAAAGCGGTATAAATCAGAATGACATCTCAGTGTTGAGAGGATTTACTATAACACGTTGTCATTGATAAAGGTAATGGACATATTCCACCAATATGTTTGATTCGAAAATTATTTTACATCTACGTCATGACTAATTATCCATCCCCACTATGATCACCAGAAAAATCACCTCGCTTTTAATCATCCTATTATCCATTTGCGACTTAAGCTTCGCGCAACAGAAAGTTAAAAACCCGGATCCGCTGCGTTTTAAGGAGGAGATTAACAACTTCAAAGAGTGGGATGCCAAGAACAGTTTCCCCAAACATGCTATTCTCTTTGCCGGCAGCTCAAGTATTCGTTTCTGGAAATCACACGACAGCTTCCCGACATTACCGGTCATAAACCGGGGTTTTGGCGGTGCACACATCTCAGATATGGAATATTTCTATAATCAGGTCATCGGCAAATATGATCCGTCGATCATCGTATTTTATTGCGGTGATAACGATGTTGCAGCAGGTAAATCTGTCGACCAGGTTTTCGAGGACTATAAGAATCTGACCAACCATATACTCCATGATTTCCCCGACGTTAAGTTTATCTATCTGCCTATTAAACCAAGCTCAAGCCGCTGGAATTACTGGGGCAAGATGGATGAGTTTAATAAACGCGTCAAGGCATACAACAGCCAAAACAAACATCTATTCTACCTGGACACTGCCACGCCGCTCCTCGGTTCAAATGGCAAACCGGACGATTCCCTTTTCCGGGATGATCATCTCCATCTGAATCCCAAAGGCTATGTCATATGGAACCGGATTTTAATGCCAGAACTCAAAGAACTCTACTCCGTCGGGAATTAAGATTATCACCAGTCTGCGTGCAATTGCCGGTGAAGTGCAGTATCGTTGGCATTTTTCAATTCTGAAGCCTTTCGTGGGATAACCCATTACAAAGACCTGTACGATGAAGAATTCATAATTACATCTCGTAATTATCATTTCGTTGTTATATACGTTCTGCGCAAGGCGGGGAATGATAAATGGTGCGGGAAACTAACGGTGAATTCACATCACGACGAAGGAACAGAATTTATTATCCAGTTGCCGGGATAATATAACCCCACTTCGCAAGAAGCAAATATCACAGATATCTAAATGACGGGAGGCTGGATGAGTCTTTTATCGTCGTGCTTGCCACTTTTCTCATCTTCCTATCTCTGACTCACGTTAAATACGTAAGCACAAAGCCGCCGCAACCGATCATTACACATTCCTAATATTGAATTAGATACGATTAGTCAGATTATTTTCTTAGATATAGGTGTGAAAAGATTAGTTGAAGACCAGCGATAAGGTTAGGCTTATCGCTTACACAACATGTAATTACGGAGTTGCTATACCTGTACAATCCGGTTGTAGTGATATCTCCTATAAAAATATAGAATTATACCTGACGGGGTTTGATAAAATATATCGGTAAATGAACGTCGAATCGGTCAAATGTGTGACGGAACGTTCCAATCCGATATCGACCGTCTTTTTCTATCCATGAAACAAATTCGCAGGATTTTACGAATTAGTTAGTATAGAGTGTGAATAGTTGACCGGGATAAAAGTTCTACAACCTGAAGTGTGCATTAAAGGGACAATAAATGAATCAATATCCAAAAGGGCACAATCCTTCTGTTCTGATAAATATCCATGCCATAACGTCTCCTTCAGGGGATGTTGGGGGGAGTCCGGGTAAACGACAATGGCAAGCTCAAATACACCTATTGATATCTGGTAGCCTGGGGAAAAGATGAAAAAAAGAAGTGGCAATGGGATCGAAGATTTACAGCTCATAAATGAAACACTGAAAAAAGAGCTGGAACAGAAAAACCGGAAGTTAGAGATTGAAGCTGCGTTGGAAAGGGTAAGATCAAGATCCATCGGAATGCGCCATACTTCCGAGTTGCAGGAAATAGTTAATATAGTCGCCCGGGAATTGCATAAAATGGAAATGGATATAACCGGAGTATTCATGGTTATCAATAACAACGAAATTGACAAAAAATTTACATTTTGGGGATCTTCGGGTGTGACCGAGACTTATGTAAAAAAAGCCGCTATTCCCTATCTGGATCGACCGATTTACACTGTATTGGCAGAAGCTACAACAAAAGGTGAGCGATTCTTCACTGAAGAATATTCAAGGGAGGAAAAAATTGAATTCTTCAAACATTTATTTAAATATCCGCCATATAATACATCTACTTCTGAATGGAAGGAACATGTTTTGTCCCGTGAAGGCGGCTATACCAGATCTGTTGCGGTTTCCCATTACACATCTATATTCGTAGTAAACCATTTTGGAAGAAAATTATCTGATGAAGATAATGTAATCCTAAAACGCTTTGGAAAAGCTTTTGAACAGATTTACACTCTATTTCTCGAAATACAGAAAGCAGAAGAACATGCAAAAGAAGTTGTTAAGCAGGCATCATTAGACAGAATCCGCGGTGAAATTGCGAGTATGCGAACAACGGAAGATTTGAATCGTATAACTCCAATCATATGGCGGGAACTTAAAGAACTTGAAGTCCCCTTTTTCCGGTGCGGTGTTTTTATAGTTGATGAAACTCAGGAGAGTATTCATGTGTATTTAACAACTCCCGATGGCAAAGCATTAGGCGCATTAAAATTGCCTTTTAAAGCTAATGAATTGACGAACAACGCAGTTGAATACTGGAGTAAGAAAAAGGTTTATAAAGATCATTGGGATAAACAGCGGTTTATCAACTGGACAAATTCGATGATGAAGTTAGAGCAGGTTCAGAACGCCGAAACCTACCAGGGTTCATCAACTCCGCCTGAATCTTTATACCTGCACTTTGTTCCATTCGCACAAGGGATGCTTTATGTAGGAGATGTTTCCCCTCTCGCAGTTGAAAAGCTCGATATAGTAAGTTCATTAGCGGAGGTATTCTCAATTGCTTATGCACGTTATGAAGATTTTAAAAATCTGGATGAAGCAAAAAACAAAATCGAAATAACTTTAGGTGAATTAAAAATAGCACAGGCACAACTTAAAGAACTTGATCAATTAAAATCTCAATTCTTTGCAAATATTTCTCATGAGTTCCGTACACCGCTCACTTTGATCTTAGGACAAATTGAAAGTGTTCTTTCATCCAAGATAGACATAAAAGAAAAAGGGAAACTTCATGTTGCAAACAGGAATGCAAGAAGACTTCTGACTTTAATCAATCAATTACTTGATCTTTCGAAGCTTGAGTCAGGAACTATGGAGTTGAAGGCAGAACAGCATAATATTGTTTCATTTCTAAAAAGTCTATTTTATTCTTTTGAATCAATGGCTGAGTCTAAAAGAATTAATCTAAAGTTTGAATCGGAATTTGAAAACATTCCAGTTGTATTTGATCCTGATAAAACGGAAAAAATATTTTATAATCTTGTCTCAAATGCGTTCAAGTTTACCCCCGCTAATGGAGAAATTAAGGTTAGCTTATCTGTAGTTGCTAATTCCCTGGTTGAAGTTAGAATTAAAGATACGGGAAAAGGTATAAAAAAAGACCAGATTCCATACATTTTTGACCGTTTTTACCAGGTTGACGGTGCAAATACTCGTGAGTATGAAGGAACAGGAATAGGGTTATCTCTTACAAAAGAATTAGTTGAACTTCATAAAGGAAAGATTACTGTGGATAGCGAGGAAGGCCGGTGGACAGAATTTAGAGTCCATTTTCCTCTTGGAAATAAGAGTTTAGAAAAAGAGAAACGAGTTGATCTTCCTGTTGATAAGTTTTCTTTTGAAGATATTGATACTCAGGTCGAAATGATTCAAACTGGACAAAAACTAGAAAACAATAACAAAGCTAACGTTGATAGAGAAATAATATTAATAGTTGAGGATAATTCGGATGTCAGATCTTACATACGTGAACAAATTGAGGATGATTACAAAGTAATCGAAGCTGCTAATGGTGAAGAAGGAATATTGAAGGCCCGCGAAGAAATACCTGATCTAATTATCACAGATGTAATGATGCCTAAAATAAATGGTTATAAATTCAGTAAAGAAATAAGAAAAGATGAAAAGACAAGTCACATCCCGATAATAATATTAACAGCAAAGGCCGGACTAGATGACAAAATTGAAGGACTTGAATCAGGGAGTGATGCCTATTTAACAAAACCATTTAATTCAAAAGAACTTAGGGTTCGTATAAAAAATTTAATCATTCAGCGAGAAGAGCTTCGTAGAAAATTCAGCCGTGCAACCATAATTAAACCGTCCGAGGTTTCTACTATTTCGGTTGATCAGAAATTTTTACAAAAAACAATAAAAATTATCGAGACGCATTTCGATGATGAACAATTCAGTGTGGAGAAACTTGCTAAGGAAGTGGGTATGAGTATTTCTCAGCTTAACAGGAAATTGAATGCACTTATAGATCAGCCGGCAGGACAATTGATACGTTCACTTCGTTTACAAAGAGCAGCAGATCTATTAAAACAAAATGCAGGGTCTATTGCAGAAATTTGCTACAAGGTTGGATTTAATGACCAGTCTTATTTTTCAAGATCATTTAAGAAGCAGTTCGGGTGTTCGCCGTCGGAGTTTAAGAATATATAATTTTGTAGTATGATTACAGTTGCTGATAAGTGATTGATTTCACCTGAGGAAAAATAAACTACTGCTTAATTTTAAAGAAACTTTAGACTGCCGAATAATATAAATTCAACTTAATTGCCCCAAAAGTCTAAATTTTTGCACAAATAGTGCAAGACTTACATAAGTCATTCGCTTAATTTTATACTTGACATTTCCCCAGCAGTGCCCAAAAAGTCAAAAAAATGACCGTGATAAAAATTAATGGGATTTACTCTCATGAAAAGATTGTGCTTGACGAGACTAGAACAATTGAATGGAAAGAATTAACCGACGAAGAACCTCCCCGGATGCCTTTCGGCTGCAGTATAGAATTGACCATTGCTTATGACGTAAATGATTTTCTTCACGGTAAAAACGGAATTGTTTGGGGGACTTATGAACTAATGCAGGCTGAAATAATAAGGGATGCTCTAATTGCACAAAATATTAGCGCAGAAATGAAAAGACTTGAATTTCCCAAAGCAAATTTATTTCTCGTAAGCATTATAAATAAAGCAGATATAGTTGAAGCAATAGATTACATCTGGAAAAGTAATCATGGTTTGCGCCTCAAGCCAGACTGGACTTATCCAAACGGTGAAGTAAATGAAAGTTTTGAACAATGGTTAAGCGGACATTAGTATCTAAATAATATACTTTCTAAACAAATAAAAAAGAAATTACACCATGGCAAACATATTAGTTCACCACAAAGTCGAAGATTACAACAAATAAATAATGAAACATATGATATACCGCCGCCTTTGCGAAGTGATTGTTTGCGGTCAGTTTCATATATATTCTTAATAAAGTGAAAGGGAAAAAGTATAATAGCAAGTTCTTAATCATGCTCGGTTAGATAGGTAAACTAAAAAGAAGAGAAAAGGAAATATTCAAAGCCAAGCAGCGATTGATTTATAATTTAAAAGCAAATAAAAGTAGGAGATGCAAAGTTTGCATCCTCTACATTAATTCAGAAGAGGATTTTATATAAAATTCTAAATGTTCATCTAAAAAAAATAATGTATTACAATCAAAAAAGGAGTTAATGCTATGAAGATTTTAAAAAACTGGAGGAAGCAAAAAACAAAATCGAACAGGCGCTGAGCCAATTAAAAGCTACGCAATCCCAACTGATCCAGACCGAGAAAATGGCCAGTCTTGGGGAGCTCACCGCCGGCATTGCCCATGAAATACAAAACCCGCTTAATTTTGTCAATAATTTCTCAGAAGTCAGCGGTGAGCTAATCGATGAAATGAATGAGGAGCTGGATAAAGGTGACGTCAGGGAGGCCAAAGAAATTGATGGTGACATCAAAACCTTGACTAAATCCTCCATCACGGACGGCGCGCGGACGAAAGGCATGCTGCAACACAGCAGTGGACAGAAAGAACCGACATTAATGCCCTGGCCGACGAATACCTGCGCCTCTCCTATCACAGGCTCAGGGCAAGGGACCAATCCTTTACCACCGATTTTAAACTGGACGCGGATGAAACACTCCTAAAACTGAACCACCCTGCACTCAAAGTTCAGGGTTTTTACCCGAACCTGTGACCAATAAATGTGGTTCCACAGGATATTGGCCGGGTACTGATCAACAATGCGTTTTATGCTGTTGCTAAAAAGGCAAAACAAAACCTGAGTGGGTACAAACCTTCCGTTATTGTAAGCACTAGCTCAACAATGTCCCCTTCAGGGGATTCAGGGGTGGAAATCCGGGTGAAAGACAACGGCCCTGGGATTTCCGAAGAGGCTAAAAAGAAAATCTTCCAGCCCTTCTTTACCACCAAACCTACGGGCCAGGGAACCGGACTGGGATTATCTATGAGCTTTGATATCGTCAAATCGCACGGTGGCGAAACGAAAGAGGGCGAAGGTTCTGAGTTTATTATACAATCACCGGGTTAACGAACCCCAAATTTGTTAGTGACTAATATCCCTTATATCGAATACGCAGCATAAAAGCCGCTGCAACCGATCATTACACATTCCTAATATTGAATTAGATACGATTAGTCAGATTATTTTCTTAGATATAGGTGTTAACTGATTAGTTGAAGGCCAGCGATAAGGTTATGCTTATCATTTGTTTACACTACTTGTAATTACGGGGTTGCTATACTTATACAATCTGTTTGTAGTGATATCTCCCATAAAAATATAGAATTATACTTGATGGCGTTTGGCAAACTATCTCTATAAATGAACGTCGAATCGGTCAAATACATGACGGACCGTTTCAATCCGACATCGACCGTCTTTTTCTATCCGTGAAACAAATTCGCGGGATTATACGAATTAGTTAATATAAAGTGTAAATAGTTGTCCGGGATAAAAGTTCTACAACCTGAAGTGTGTATTAAAGGGACAATAAATGAATCAAAATCCGAATGGGTACAAACCCTCTGTTCTGATAAATATCCATGCCATAACGTCTCCTTCAGGGGATGTTGGGGGGAGTCCGGGTAAACGACAATGGCAAGCTCAAATACACCTGCTGATATCTGGTAGCCTGGGGAAAAGATGAAAAAAAGAAGTGGCGATGGGATCGAAGAGTTACAGCTCACCAATGAAACACTGCAAAAAGAGCTGGAGCAGAAAAACCGGGAGCTTGAGATTGAAGCAGCATTGGAACGACTGCGGGCTCGTTCCAGCGCTATGCATAAAAGTAATGAGTTAAAAGATGTAGTCAGAGCGCTTTATAAAGAATTCCGAACCCTTGTAACAGCTATTGATTCTGTCAATATCCAGTTAAACCCCGATTCTTCTAAAGATATCCATTTCTGGGCATCGGTAGAAGAAGACATTTACCCGGAATTATATCATGTGCCGTACTCTGAGTTACCGATATTTGAAAAGTTTTACAACGCTTTTCATTCACCGCGAGACGAATTTTTTGATTATTCACTAAACAAGGAAGAAAAAGATGCCTTTTTTAGAGAAATATTCAACGTCCAGCCTGTTCCACCCAAAAGAAAAAAATTGATTCAAGATGCTGAAGGAATGGTTATGATGGGCTGGTTTCATAAGCATTCTGGAATCGACATCGTGCGATACAATCTCAAACGTTTCAGTGAAGAAGAAAAGAAAATAGTACAACGGTTTGCTGCTACGTTCGAACAAACCTACACCCGTTTCCTCGATCTCCAAAAAGCGGAAGCGCAAGCCAGAGAAGCTCAAATTGAAGCGGCTCTGGAAAGGGTTCGAGCCAGGTCCATGGCGATGCACCATAGTAGGGAACTAGTCGAAGTTGTTCGACTGCTTGACAAAGAGATCAAGGGATTAGGAATTCAATTTGTTGACGCGACACAAATACTTACTGATTTTTCAAATCCTAAAGAGGGTTTAAATAGTTGGATTACGGTTGAAGGGATGGATTACCTGAAAAAATTTCATGTCCCATATCTTGATCATCCGAACTGGTTCATGCTATCAGAAGCACTCAAGAAGGGACAAAATTTTTATACGGAAAAATACTTAGATACCGAAAAAAACCGGTATTTCAGATTACTTTTCAAGTACTCCGACTTCGGGAGGATTCCAAAGGAAAGACAAGCAGTCCTTCTTCACGCCCCCGGTCTGGTAAAATCCTACGTGATCCATAAAAACTCAATCCTTCTCTTTCAGCATAATGGGTTGAATGAATTCAGTGCTGAGGATAATGCGATATTCAGACGATTTGGGGCGGTCTTTGAACAGGCCTACACCCGCTTCCTCGACCTCCAAAAAGCAGAAGCACAGGCAAGAGAATCGGAGATTCAACTTGCTTTAGAAAGAGTCCGTGCCAGAACGATGGCAATGCACAAAAGTGATGAACTGGCTGAAACGGCAGCAATCCTCTTTCAGCAAATGACGGAGCTTGGAGTTACACCTGAAAGGATAAATATCTGTCTGATTAATGAAGCAGACAAAATTCTTGAGGTCTGGGCTACAGATCAACAAGGAATGAAGATAAGCCATCACTTTAACGCAAGTCTTGATGAGCCGACCACGGGAAAACGGGTATATGATGCGTGGAAAGAAAAAAAGAAATCGATCATCATTGACCTGAGCGGAAAGGAATTAAATGATTGGATCCGGTATGTGCGGGAAGTAATGGGCATGACAATTAAAGCTGAGTTAGTAAAGGAACATCGAATACACAGCGTTGCTTTCTTCTCACAAGGTATGATATTAACAACTACTCCCGAACTATTACCGGAAGAATCAATAAAATTACTGGAACGTTTTGCAGATGTATTTAATCTTACTTATCGCCGCTTCCTTGACCTTCAAAAAGCAGAAGAGCAGGCAAGAGAAGCCCAGATTGAAGCTGCATTGGAAAGGGTGCGAAGCAGAACAATGGGCATGCAGCATTCAGATGAACTGAATGACCTGATCGCGATCGTTTTTAAAGAGCTCACCCAACTGGACTTAATCCTGACTAGGGGTATTTTTATGATTTGGGAACCTGATCATAAGTCGGTCAGGTGGTGGATGGCAAATTCAGAAACCCCTTCTGAACCCATGAACTTTCTGATCCCCCATCACTCACATCCGGCCCAGAATGCATATGTCGAAGCCTGGAAAGACCGGGAACCACGCTGGACCTATGAGCTCCAGGGAAAATCGAAACGCGAGTGGGATGATTATTTATTTTCAGAGACAGAACTTTCCACCTTGCCCCTACCTGTGATAGAGGGAATGAAAGCTCCGGATAAGGTCATTTTGACGGCCTCATTCTCAGCATTTGGGTGTCTGGCGGTAGCCAGTCTCGAGCCGTTATCAGAATCCCACATTGAGCTGATAATGCGTTTTACCAAAGTCTTTGACCAGACATTTACCCGCTTCCTGGACCTTCAAAAAGCCGAAGCACAAGCCCGCGAATCTGAAATTCAACTTGCTTTGGAGCGCGTCCGTGCCCGGACCATGGCCATGCACAACAGTGATGAATTGGGAGAAGTGGCCTCGGTTCTGTTTGAACAGATCAGTTCACTGACCGCAACACCCGACCGATTCAATATTGGGATTGCCAATGAAGAAGATAAATCATTTGATATATGGGTAACTGACCAGGAAGGGCATAAGATCACCAAAAGGTTTATCGCAGAGTCAAGCAATTCACCTGTTATTGCCGAAGCATTTCAGTTATGGAAAAAACAGGAAAAGTTCAAGATCCTGGATCTATATGGAGAAAAACTGGAAAACTGGGTCCGCTATATGGGCGGTAAAGTAGGTGTCCCATTTAGAAAAGATCGTGTTAAAGATCACCGGTTTATTTCCAGTGTCATCTTCTCTCATGGATTTATTGGGGTTACTACAAATAAAGAACCTGACCCGGAAACCATCCATTTACTGGAACGGTTTTCCAAAGTATTTCAGCAAACATATGTTCGCTTCCTCGATCTGCAAAAAGCAGAAGCACAGGCAAGAGAAGCTGTTAAACAGGCATCTTTGGACAGGATACGCGGCGAAATTGCCAGTATGAGAACGACGGAGGATCTCAACCGCATCACTCCGGTTATCTGGAATGAGCTGAAGACTCTGAATGTCCCATTTATACGCTGCGGAGTATTTATCATCAACGAGTTTCGGGCTACCGTTCAGGTCTATTTATCCAAACCTGATGGCAAGCCACTTGCCGCTCTGAGCCTACCCTTTGAGTCTACCCGTTTAACCAGGGAATCTGTCGCCACCTGGCGCAAAGGTGCCATTTATAAAGAACATTGGAACAGGGATGATTTTGTCCGGTGGATGCAATCGCTGATTAAAATGGGGCAGGTTCAGAGTGCTGAAACTTACCAGGGTGCAGACCAGGCACCGGAATCACTCGATTTACACTTTCTCCCCTTCACACAGGGAATGCTGTATGTTGGGAATACCAGCCCGCTTTCAGAGGATGAAATAGAACTGGTACAATCGCTGGCCGATACCTTTTCCGTCGCTTACGCCCGCTATGAAGATTTTAACAACCTGGAGGAAGCAAAAAACAAGATTGAACAGACGCTGAGTGAATTAAAAGCCACGCAATCGCAACTGGTCCAGGCCGAAAAAATGGCCAGTCTCGGGGAACTCACCGCTGGCATTGCCCATGAGATACAAAATCCCTTGAATTTTGTGAATAATTTCTCGGAAGTGAGCACCGAACTCCTGGAGGAAATGAAGGAGGAGATCGAAAATGGGGATCTGGATGAAGTAAAAGCCATCACCGAAGATGTCATCCAAAACCTCGAAAAGATCCTTCACCACGGGCGGCGTGCCGATGGGATTGTCAAAGGGATGCTTCAGCACAGCCGGGGCAGCAGCGGGCAAAAGGAGCCGACGGATATCAATACACTTTGCGATGAATACCTGCGTCTCTCCTACCATGGACTTCGGGCCAGGGACAAATCCTTTACTGCCGATTTTAAACTGGAAGCTGACGAATCGCTACCAAAAGTAAATGTGGTTCCACAGGATATGGGCCGGGTATTACTGAACCTGATCAACAATGCGTTTTACGTCGTCTCTGAAAAGGCAAAACAAAACCTGGATGGATACAAACCCTCCGTTATTGTTAGCACCCGTTCGGGTAAGTCCCCTTCAGGGGATTTAGGGGTCGAAATCCGTGTAAAAGACAACGGCCCCGGCATTCCCGACGATGTTAAAAAGAAAATCTTCCAGCCCTTCTTCACTACCAAACCGACCGGCCAGGGAACCGGTCTGGGATTGTCTATGAGCTTTGATGTTGTGAAAGCACATGGGGGGAAACTAACTATGGAAAGTAAAGATGGTCAAGGAACCGAGTTTACCATTCAATTACCAAATGTTTGAATCACGGATTAATGGGATTACAGGATTACACGGACGACGAAGGACGGGTGACCGTAGCCGTCAGCCGTCTGGAATCTTAATTGAATGCTTATATCAAACTCACGTCAAAAACCTAAATCCGTGTCCATCCGTAATTCAGACAATCTTTGATATCGTGAAAACACAAGCGAAACCATGAAATATTTGTTCTTCTTTACGATCCTGTTTTTTAACAGCATCTGCTGCTCAGCTCAATCCCGATTACCTGCCGAGCTGCATTTTAACCGGTTAACCGTTAAGAACGGCCTGCCGGAAGGGACGGTCATTTCAATGGTACAGGACAAAGAAGGATACATCTGGATGAGTACGCAGCAGGGTTTGGTGCGGTACGACGGTTATCATGCCAGGGTTTACACCATGGGTATTAAAGATCCTCACAAAATGAGTATATGGAGTTTATTCCAGGACCGGGAAGGAAGGCTTTGGGCGGGAGGTTCAAATACGATATACCTTTACAATCGGACGCTGGATCGTTTTACCCGGTACCGGATTACTTCGTCGATTCCGGATTCAGTTCAGTCGATTATAAGTGGTATCCATGATGATAGCCAGGGACGCCTCTGGATTAAATTATTTAATCTTAGTAATAACACTTCGTCATTTTGTTTATTCCATCCGCAAACCGGTACCTATCAGTGGTACGGAAAACAGGAAAACGGGAAACACCACATAAATACCGCTTCCCTTTCTGACGAATTACAGGATGCTTCCGGACACATCTGGCTAAGTTCCACCAACGGGTTATATGAATTCAATGAAAACAATCAATCCTTTACCCCTTACCTGGCAACTCCTGATTCGGCGAAGCAAAAAGGATTTCCCCATATCACGGAAGACTCCACTCGCCCGGATGATCTTTGGCTGACCAATACTCATTACAATTCATTTTACGGATCAATCGATTTTGGCTACCAGAAAGGGCTTTACCTGTTTAACACCAAAAACGATTCCGCTGTTGCTTTTTACCATGATCCTGATAATCCTAACAGCATTGCCAGCGATACAGTCTTCACGGTATTTAATGACCGCAGCCACCGGTTATGGGTCGGTACAGAAAGAGGATTGTCGTTATATGATCCCGCTAAAAATAATTTCATCAACTATTATCCGAGGGAAAAACCATTAGGAAATAACGATGCCGTCATCGACATCATCGAAGATAAAACGGGGAATTTCTGGTGCCAGACCGGATTCGGCCTGCTTTATTTTAATACCCGCACCCGCACATTCAGGCGCATTACCGCCAATCCAAAGCAGTCCGATGGATTGATCTCAAATTCTCTGAATCACACCTTAATGCTGGATAAAAACGGTACATTATGGTTCGGTGTTCAACAACTTGGTGTTCAATGGATTAATCGCCGGCGTTCCGGTTTTGTTCAATACAGTAATAATCCCGGAGCTTTGCATTATTTCCCCGGAGGCAGGGTGAATGTGAATGGATTTACCAAAGCCTCCGACGGCACGCTTTGGATAGGAGCTGATCACGGGTTGTATCACTGGCGTCCCGGAACAGATTCCTTCACGGCCATCAAATTCTGGAAGGGCAAGGCAGCTAACCCAAATGCAGGCCCGGTGATGGTAGATAAAACGGGTAAGATTTGGTTTGGTGGCGGTAATAACGGAGATTATGGCTTGGATTGCTATGATCTGCGCACCGGGAAAACTACTTATTACCGGTATAACAAAAAAGATCCAACCTCTCTCAGCAACAATGATATCATTTGTATATACCAGGATCACCTGGGGAATATATGGGTGGGAACATACGGAGGCGGCATCTGTAAATTTGATCCTGAAACGGGGAAATTCACCCGTTACCCGTACATCCACAACAATTTTTATAATCGCAATAATCATGGAGCGCTGGATGATAACCAGGTGCTTAGCATTTTTGAAGACAAGTCCGGTACACTCTGGGTAGGCACTAACAAAGGGAGCCTTAACCGGTTCAACCGGAATACAGGTACCTTTACTTCCTATATTGGTAAAGCCCCCGGTTTCAACACCATATTCAGTATTAAAGAAGGCCCCAAAAACGATCTATGGATTGCCACTTACTATGGCGGGGTCTTCCGGTTTAATCCCAGGACAACCCGGGTGCAACGGTTTACCGAAAAGAACGGCTTGCTGTATAACGGCGCTTTTACCATTCTCAGAGACAGCCGCGATAATTTATGGTTACCCTCGGCAAGAGGCATTTCCATATTCAACCTGAAAACCGGTAAGGTACGAAACCTCACCGGTGCCGACGGACTGCCGGGAAGTAATCTTAGGTATGCACTTAAAGTCAGCAACAGCCAATTTCTTTTTAGCTGCGATAATGGATTTATCTCGATCAATCCGGAGGACTTTACCCCCGATACGCATGCACCCGTTGTGCATATTCAATCGGCAGCCTTTACCATCCCTGGCAGTCAGCCCATGCGGGATTCAACCATCGTGGCCTTTGGTAAAAAAAATATCCGGCTTGCCTATAATGAAAACAGGCTTACGTTCAGCTATGTGGGACTGGATTACCAAAATGTGGACCTGGTGCACTATGCCTATAAACTGGCCGGGTATGATAAAAGCTGGATCAGTACCGGAACAGAGCAGACGGCCGTTTATACCAATCTCTCACCCGGCACCTACACCTTTCACGTAAAAGCCGCAAACAGCGACGGAGTATGGAGCATAGTGAATCCATCCATAATGGTTACCATAAATCCCCCCTGGTGGAAAACCGGTTGGGCGTATTCCTTTTATGGACTATGCATCATTCTTGGAATGATTATCGCAGACCGGACACAAAGACGCCGGCTTGTACAAAGAGAACGGAAACGGGCAGAAGAAGAAAGAAGAGAAAAGGAACTCGAACAGGCCAAAGAAATTGAAAAAGCGTATACCGAACTGAAAGCCACCCAATCCCAACTTATCCAGTCCGAAAAAATGGCCAGTCTCGGGGAACTCACCGCCGGCATTGCCCATGAGATACAAAACCCTCTCAACTTCGTGAACAACTTCTCGGAAGTTAGCACCGAACTTCTGGAGGAAATGAAAGAGGAAATTAGAAACGGCAACCTGGATGAAGTAAACGCCCTGTCAGATGATGTCATCCAAAACCTCGAAAAAATCCTTACCCACGGGCGGCGTGCGGACGGGATCGTCAAAGGCATGCTTCTGCACAGCCGGGGCAGCAGCGGACAAAAGGAACCGACCGACATTAATGCGTTAGCCGATGAATACCTGAGGCTTTCCTATCACGGGCTACGGGCCAGGGACAAATCGTTCACTTCCGATTTTAAACTGGAAGCTGATGAAGCACTCCCCAAAATAAATATAGTGCCGCAGGATATCGGACGGGTATTACTAAACCTGATCAACAATGCGTTTTACGCCGTCT
>Ga0102953_1001057_pt1 | contig 17822 bp, 10 predicted proteins | sample SalPon2A_C_D2_MG_FD_78509 | JGI IMG/M metagenome (GOLD analysis project Ga0102953, IMG submission 78509) | Soil microbial communities from South San Francisco under conditions of wetland restoration - Salt Pond MetaG R2A_C_D2_MG | ecosystem: Environmental > Terrestrial > Soil > Wetlands | place... | reverse complement strand
TAGCAGACAGGGAAATTTCAACATCAAAAGGACAGCGAACGAGTCTGATTCTTAGTGACGGAACCCGCATAACCCTGAATGCAGAGAGTAAGCTTACCATCCCCAAGGATTATGGCAACAAAGCCCGAACGATCTATCTGGATGGGGAAGCGTTTTTTGAAGTCAGGCATGATGCGGATCACCCATTCACAGTCGTCACAAAGCATGCTTTTATAAGGGATTTGGGAACCAAGTTCAACGTAACGACCTACGACTCATCACAAACGGTAGTCGCCGTTAGTGAAGGCTCGGTTTCAATGGGAAGGGCCAGAAAGGGTACTCCGCAAAAGAAACTTGCCGAACTATCGAAAAATAAACTTGGCGTATTGGAGGATATCGGGCCCGTGACTGTGTCTGATATCAGTGACATAAATGACTATACAGGATGGACCAGGGGGGAGCTGGTTTTTAGGAAAACACCATTTAAAGAAGTCGTGCGAAGACTGGAACGGTGGTACGACATTGATTGCAAGGTGAAGGATCCGCAATTGTACCAGCGCACTTTAACGGCAACATACGATCAAATGTCAATGAGCGAAGTGCTTCAGGTGCTCTCGATCTCGATACATGCGTCCTATAGCCGCCAGGATACAACAATCATTTTTGAGGATAAAAAATAATGAACAATGAACGTAAATCAATGGCTTATTAAACAAATGGAGATTACTTGTATGAAACGGAAAGCGATACGAATAGCCCTGCTGTCTGGGGGTATTTGGATGTGTGTATTCCTGATGACGGGAAATCCATCCTGGGTTTATGCACAGGGGAATGGAGCAGCAAAAGATCAGTCGGCCATCGCTGGTTTTTATGAACGCGCAGCATCAGATGTGGATTCACAAAGTTCGGCAACAGTAAAACTTAACACGATTGTGACCCTGAAAAAAGGGAGTCAAAGTTTTATCTCAGTGCTGAAATCCATTGCCAGACAAGCAGGATTGAAACTTTCTTACAGCGAACAGTTTGTTCCGCTCAATAAGAAAGTTGATATCAAACTAACAAAGGTCACAGCCAAAAAAGCGCTTTGGGATATTTTAAGAGGAACATCTCTTCGTTTTGGCATATCGACGAGCGGCCAGCTTGTTTTAATACAAAGAAATGACAACCAGCCTCAACAAGTTGTTGCTGATGCTCAGCAGGTAACGATAAAAGGAAATGTGACTGATTCTGAATCGGGTGAAAGTCTGCCCGGTGCAAACGTTCTTGTGAAGGGGACCAACATGGGAACTGCTACCGACAGCAAGGGTAATTATACCGTGAATGTCCCGTCATCGCAGGATACGCTTATTTTTTCCTATATCGGTTATCAATCACAGACGATCGCTATCAATGGCCGAACCGTTATTAATGTAAGGCTAACGATGCAATCTGTCTCCGGTCAGCAACTGGTTGTCATAGGTTACGGTACGCAAAAAAAAGCCCTCGTTACCACTTCCATTTCATCGGTTCAGGCAAGCGATCTTAAGCAAATGCCGGTAACAAGAGTGGATCAATCTCTGCAGGGGAGAACATCCGGGGTGACCGTTGCTGCAAGTTCAGGTGCACCTGGTGCAGCCTCCACAGTAAGGATTCGTGGTACCACCTCAATCAATAACAGCGATCCGTTGTATATCGTAGATGGCGTACCTGTTGATGTTGGTGGTATCGGCTACCTGAATCCGGAAGACATTGCCTCTATCGAGGTACTGAAAGATGCAGCATCTGCCGCTATCTATGGTACCCGTGCCGCTAATGGTGTGGTTTTGGTTACAACTAAAAGCGGATCGGCCGGCCAAATGCAGATCCATTACAGTACCTATCTTGGTATTCAGCAACCCGCCAAGAAACTGAGTTTATTGGATGCCACACAATACGCTACGCTGCGTAACGAGTCCTCCGTGGCGGCTGGGAATGGCATCATTTTTGCCAATCCCCAGTCGCTGGGTAAGGGCACAAACTGGCAAAAGGAAATTTTCAATAATCACGCCGCTGTAATGAACCAGGATTTGAGCATTAGCGGAGGTAATTCGAAAGCCACCTATTATGCATCCCTTGGGTATTATGATCAGCAGGGGATCGTTGCCAGTCCGATATCGCATGATAAGAGACTGACGATCAGATTGAATACGACATTCAATTTGAAAAAATGGTTAAAGATTGGGGAAAACCTCGGCTTCACATATGACAAGAACCGCGGAAGCCTGAATGCCAATAGTGAATTTGGTGGACCTCTTAGTTCGGCCATCAACCTGGATCCGATCACGCCGGTTGTTGTTACTGACAAAAATGTTGCAAGTCAAAACCCATATAGCAACAATCCTGTTGTTCTAAACTCGAATGGCCAGCCTTACGGTATTTCTAGCTATGTCGGACAAGAAATGACGAACCCGCTGGCCTATGTCCAAACACATTTGGGGAACAACAACTGGTCTGACAATCTTGTCGGTAATATGTATGCTGAAATTGAACCCATCAAAGGGTTAAGATTCCGTACCAATATTGGAGCCAAACAGGCATTCTGGGGGACGGAAAGCTTTACCCCGGTGTTTTACCTGAGTGCAACTCAAAACAATACGGTTAATGCCAATTTATATCGTGAAATGCACCAGGGACTCATTTGGAACTGGGACAATACGATAACCTACATGACGGATTATGGGGAAAACCATATGACATTCCTTGTTGGTACGAGCGCCCAGGCAAATAACGCTTCAAGCGTTAACGGAACCTTCCAGGGACTGCCGGTTAATACGTTTGGTCAGGCCTCAATGAACTTTTCTGTACCCACGGCAAACAGAATTGCAGGCGGACAGGAAAACCAACCGTATGCGCTTAATTCATACTTTGGTCGTGTCAATTACGACTATCAGGGCAAATACCTGCTGACCGGTGTATTGCGCATCGATGGTTCATCCCGGTTTGGTAGTGCAAACAGGTATGGCCGATTCCCATCAGTATCCGTTGGATGGGTGCCGACGCTTGAAAAGTTTTGGCCCCAAAACAAAGTGGTCAGCTTCCTGAAAATCCGTGCATCCTATGGCATCAATGGTAATGATCAGTCACTGAGCGACTTCCAATATGAATCCACTATTGGGGGCGGTCGTGATTATGTATTTGGTCCGGGCACGATTTATTCCGGTTACAGCCCAAACGCACCGTCAAATCCCAATCTGAAATGGGAGCAAACGAGTCAGATTGATCTTGGTTTTGATGCCAACCTGTTCAATGACTTCACCATGACCTTTGACGTATACAAAAAGAATACCTCTGGTATGTTGCGCCAGGTGCAAATACCGGGTTATGTAGGTGCAACTGGTCAGCCATATGGTAATGTTGCCAGCCTCGAAGACAAAGGTGCCGAACTGGATTTGACCTATCAGAAAATGATAGGAACCGTTGGTGTCAATCTGAACGGCAACGTGTCTTATGTTCAGAATACGGTTACTAATATCGGTGATCAGGCATTTATTACCGGTGCAACCTTCCAGGCAAGTGCTTATGAGATAAGCCGTATTCAGGTTGGTGAGCCTATTGGTGAATTCTATGGCTTCAAGACACTGGGCATCTTCCAGACACAAGCTCAGGTGAACAACTATAAAAATAATAGTGGACAGGCAATTCTGCCGGATGCCAAACCCGGTGATTTCATCTGGGCCGACTTAAATGGTGACGGACAAATCACAAGTGAGGATCGTACGTTCCTGGGCAACCCGACACCCCCATGGACATTCGGTATTACGGCCACCATTAACTGGAAGAATTTTGACCTGAGAATCTTTGGTCAAGGTGTATCAGGAAACAAAATTTACCAGGGCCTGCGTCGTCTGGATATCCTGACAGCCAACTACACCACTGCAGCATTAGGCCGCTGGACGGGATCCGGAACCTCCAATACATTCCCGAGACTCACAGACAGTGATCCGAATCATAACTTCACCTATCCGTCATCTTTCTATCTGTCGGATGGTTCGTACTTCCGGATCAAGACCCTGCAACTCGGTTATTCGCTGCCCGAAAGCATTGCCCATTCATTCGGCATCCGTGGTACACGTTTTTATATATCCGGAAACAACCTGCTGACCTTTACCAAATACACAGGATTTGATCCTGAAATCGGTGGAAGCAGCTATGGTATCGACCGTGGTATTTACCCACAGGCACGCTCATATATGTTCGGCTGGAACATAACTTTTTAACGATTTAAAAGGAAAAAAATGAAAAAGATTTTCTTATATCTGTTGTGCTTTGCGGGGATTGCCCAATTAAGTTCCTGCAATCATATTCTGGATGTAAAGCCTAAGGGCTTACAATTGGAATCAAACTACTACCAGACCCCGGATCAGGCTTTTGCGGCTTTGACTGCCGCTTACAATCCCATTAGCTGGGAAGCCGGAGGAAGTGATAACACGTATATCCCCGTACTGGGCCCGTTAAATAGTGCCACTGACGAGTGTTATGCCGGTGGCGGGGGGCCTACTGACATGTCGTTCTGGCAAGTTTGGAATAATTACACGCTGAGCGGTGCTGTTGGACCACAGGCAGGTTTCTGGGACAGAAGCTACACCGGCATCTATCGTGTTAATTTATTGCTCCAGAAGATAGATGGAGTTCAAGGCCTGGATGCATCGACCAAGAAGAGATACATAGCTGAAGCTAAATTCCTGCGCGGTTATTATTATTTCTGGCTGATCCGTCTGTTTAAGAACGTGCCTCTGATCACCAAACCGCTCACTACCGATGAGATATACAATCAGGTTCAGGCACCACCCGATTCCGTCTACGCTCAGATCGAAAGTGATTTGAGAGCTGCCATCCCTGATCTGCCATCCGCACCACTTCCGGCAACGGAAGAAGGACGCGCAACGAAAGGTGCTGCTGAAGCATATCTGGGTAAAACGCTCATGTGGGAAGTTGGTACCGGCAGCGATAAAACCAAACTGCAGGAAGCTGCCGATTGGTTTGAGAAAGTAAATACCGATCCGGCTTATCACTTGTTAAACAACTATGCGGATATCTTTAGTCCTGATAATAAGTTCAACGCTGAGTCCATCTTCGAGATCACTCATACGCAAGCTCAAAACGCGGGATGGGGCAACTGGTCCAGTTTCCTGGGCAATGTCTATACCAATATGGTAGGCCCAAGAAGTTATGTCGGTCCGAAATATTGGTCCGGTGGATGGAGTTTCAATCCGGTTACACCAATATTGGTCGATTCTATGAAGAATGATCCGCGTTACAACTACACGATCGCTAATATCGATAGTATTGTAAATGCGGAAGCGGGCAGAAGCTATACCAAAGGATATGCCAATACCGGCTATTTCATTGAGAAATATGCCCCGCTGGCTAAATACGTGTCAACAACCGGTCAGCAGGAATTGAATTTCCCGAATGATTATATCGAAACCCGTCTGGCAGAAACGTATCTGTTGGAAGCTGAAGCTCTGGTACGAGCCAATGGGGCAAACGACGCCAAAGCGGCACAATATCTGAATGCCGTGCGTGCGCGTGTCGGACTGCCTGCAGAATCGGCGACATTGTCCCATATTTATCACGAACAATTAATGGAACTGGCTACCGAAGGGCATCGCTGGTTTAACCTCGTTCGTACCGGACGCGCAGCAACAGTGTTGGCACCATTTGGATTTAAAGCTGGTACAAACGAAGTATTGCCTATTCCCCTTGTGGAATTGAATAATACAAAGCTCAAACAAAATCCGGGATACCAATGATAGTGCCGGGCGCTTATTTCTGAAGATGAATCATTGAGTTCACTCCGAATAGAAATGAAAATATATTCTGACTTATCGGGGTGGATCCAATGGTTAAAACGGGACCTGAGTTTATCGATAGGTCCACTTCTAAAATGAGTATCAGCGATTAAAATTCAGTAAAACCATTAAGTTATCTTACAATGAAAAAAGAAAATAAAATATCAGGAGCCAAATGGTATCGGGTTATGCTGATTGCCGTTATGGGATTATCCATTGCGGCGTGTAGTGACAACAGCTCAAATTACAAGTTAGGACCCTTGCCGACGGCCTCATTCACTGCAACACCGCTGGCATCCAATCCCAATAAGGTTGTCGTTAAAAGTACGACCAATGGTGCTTTTATGTGGTCGTGGGATTTTGGGAACGGCACAAGTTCGAAGAGTGAAGCCGATACGGTTACCTATATTTATAAGGGTACCTATACCATAAAGCTCACCGTCTTCAGCCAGGGTGGATCCGCATCAACAACAAAAGATGTTACGATGGCAACCAATTACCAGGGAGTAAACCTTCTGGCTAATAACGGTGATCTGAATTCAACCGACTGGACTGTTCTGAATACCGGCGGAAACCAAACGAGTATCACCTTTTCCAATGGAACGGCGAATTTCTCCAATACAGGGGATTCTAATGGTGGTATCTACCAGGCCGTTCAGGTTGAATCAGGAGCGAAATACATGTTTTCCGCAACCGTAAAAGGAGCAGGAGCAACCAATTCCTGGTTTGAAGTTTACATCGGGACAACCGTACCTACACAAGGTTCCGACTATTCGGATAGCAAGTATGTATCCCTTAACACATGGGCCGGATGTGGTATTAATGCATTTGACGGCGATTTAGCTACTATCGGCTGTAGCGGCGACGGTACTGGCGCCGGTGGAATTATCACTTTTGCCACAACCGGTACCTACTACCTGGTCATTAAGTCAGGAAGTTCCGGTGGAACGTTAGGGAATGGGGGAATAACACTGGAAAATATCAGTTTGTCCAAACTGTAATGGTAAATCCCTTATTTTAGTAAAAACAATTCCGGCAGTCGTTTCTCCAGTAACCGGCTGCCGGAATATATTATTTGTCCATAATTGAAGAAATATGAAATCACCGAAGCTATTAACCCTTGTCGTTGCCATTTTAACCATATCCTGTTCTAAGAATGGCGTCAATAATCCCAAATCCGATCTGCCGCAGGTTTCCATAAGTAATACAACGGTGAACAGGGGAAATGCCGCAACGGTGTGCCGGTTTTATGTGGACCTGAGTACCGAAGCAACCGATCAGGTTAGCCTGCACTATGCAACAAGTGATGGCTCGGCAAAGTCAGGCCAGGATTATACAGCTCAATCGGGGGTTCTTACATTTAAAACCGGCGAGAAAGAGTTATCTATTGATGTGCCGGTTAAAGGTGATAGCTTAAGACAGTCCGTTCAGGATTTTACTGTCCAGTTAAGCAATCCACAGAATTGCACCATTGATGTGAATCAGGCTGTCGGCACTATTATTAACGATGGGACCTATCTGCCCACAGATACTACTGGTTACGAATCTCCGGCAAGTTATTCCGGTTATCACCTGGTTTGGAGCGACGAGTTTAACGAAAAACAACTGAACCAAAATGAATGGAACTACGAAACCGGTGGCAACGGGTGGGGCAATAACGAACTTGAATACTATACGTCCCGACCACAAAACGTGTTCCTTTCATCCGGCAATCTGATTATAGAAGCCCGTAAAGAGAATTATAGCGGCAACTATTACACATCTGCAAGAATCACAACCCAGGGCAAGGAAGAATTTACGTACGGGCGGATAGATATTCGCGCCAAGCTCCCTGTAGCTGCCGGAATGTGGCCGGCCCTGTGGATGCTGGGGAGTAATATTTCAACTGTCGGCTGGCCGGAATGCGGTGAGACAGACATCATGGAGCTAATAGGTAAAAACGCAAAGCAGGTTATCGGATCACTTCACTGGAAAAAATCAGACGGCACGGAGGGGACCTTCAACAATTCATATAGCCTGACATCAGAAGATTTTTCACAACATTTCCATGTATTCAGCCTGTTGTGGAGTAAAGATTCCCTTCAGATTAGCGTTGACAGTGTCACCTATGTAAAGGCATCCCGCCAGGATATAAGTAATGGGATTTATCCGTTTGATAAACCGTCCTTTTTCATATTCAACGTGGCTGTGGGCGGCAACTGGCCCGGGCCACCGGATGAATCCACACAGTTCCCGCAAAGGATGTTCGTGGATTACGTGAGAGTCTTTCAGAAGAATTAATAATAAAAACAATCGAATGACTATCAACTTATATCTGAATACAAATTATCCCAATGAAGACCATTTTTAAAGGTTTGTTTCTTAGTCTGATGCTGATGTTCATGGTGATGGATTTCAGCTGTAGCAAACAACCAACTTCCGCCATTGACGGCACCGGTACGAATCCACCCAAGGATACCACAACTACTCCGACGTCTCCGGCAGAGACAGATGTCAGTTTATGGCTCACAAAAGCTGACAAAAGCGCGTTGTTCCAAAAACAAAATGTCAGTCTGATCTTTTCCAATACTTCAGGAAGCGGACCAACGATTACGGTTGATACCACGCTGACCTATCAATCGGTCGCTGGTTTCGGATTTGCCTTAACCGGGGGCAGTGCCTATCTCATTTATCGCTTGCCATCAGATCAGCGAAGCGAATTGTTGCACGATCTTTTTGCCACGGATAGCACCTCAATAGGCGTTAGTTATCTGCGGTTGAGCATTGGTGCATCTGATCTGAACCAGAACGTTTTTTCCTATGATGATATGCCGGCAGGCCAGACTGACACAACCCTGGCAAGCTTCGATCTGGGTCCTGATAAGTATAACGTCGTTCCCCTTTTGAAGGAAATCATCGCCATCGATCCGAATATAAAGACGATTGCAACACCATGGTCCGCTCCTGTCTGGATGAAAACGAACAGCAGCTCAGTAGGGGGCAGCCTGAATCCAAAATATTATGCTGTCTATGCAAAGTATTTTGTGAAGTACATCCAGGAAATGGAAGCAAACGGGATTCACATAACGGCGATCACACCACAAAATGAACCGCTATACGGCGGAAATAACCCCAGTATGGTGATGCAGGCGAGTGAGGAGGCCACTTTTGTCAAGGATTACCTTGGTCCTGCATTTGAAGCTGCCGGACTGGATACGAAAATTGTTGTTTATGATCACAACTGTGATCGTCCCGATTACCCAATGGATATCCTTGCCGATACGTCAGCTTACAAGTATGTCGACGGTTCCGCCTTTCATTTGTATGGCGGAGCAATAACAGCGCTTTCCCAGGTGCATAATGCCTACCCGGATAAGAATGTGTATTTTACCGAACAGTGGACGGGTGGTCCCGGTGATTTTAAATCGGATATTGATTGGCATGTCAAAAATTTGATTATCGGAGCCACGCGAAACTGGAGTAAAAATGTGCTTGAGTGGAACCTGGCGTCCGATCCGAATTACGAGCCGCATACTCCTGGTGGGTGCAGTACTTGTATGGGTGCCTTAACTATAGGAGCCTCGATTGCAAAAAATGTGTCATATTACATCGTTGCATCAGCCTCTAAATTTGTACGGCCGGGTTCAATGCGTATAGCAAGCAATATCCCCGGAAGTCTTCAGAACGTCGCCTTTCAGGCACCCGATGGAAAAAAGATTTTGATTGTATTAAATGATGGAACCGCCAGCCAGACCTTTAACATAGATTTCGCCGGCAAGCGTGTTAATACGTCACTCGATGCCGGATCGGTAGGAACGTATGTCTGGAAATGAAACGATAGGTCGTTTCATATATTAAACAATAGACAGGTAATGAGATCACACTATCTACATAAGATGACCCGTAGGGCATTACACGTTGTATTGTTCATTACCTTTTTCCAGTTTGTTCTGAGCTGCCATAAAAGTGTGGACAACAGTGAACCTAATATACAAACACCACCGCCCCCAACTGTAGTAACAACCGGTGACCCGAGAGTTGACTCTCTCTTGTCTGAAATGAGCCTGGCTGAAAAAATCGGTCAAATGACCCAGGTAGATCACTCCTATTTAAAGGATCCGAGCGACATCAAAACATACTACATAGGGTCGCTGTTAAGCGGAGGCGATTCACCAAAAGATCCGACAAGTCCGAAGCAATGGGCAGACATGTACGACAACCTGCAGCATTATGCTATGCAGACGCCTCATAAAATCCCATTGATCTACGGAATCGACGCCGTTCACGGAAATAACAATGTCTATGGTGCCACGATATTTCCGCATAATATCGGCCTGGGTGCCACCCACGATACTGCCCTGGTGAGAAAAGTGGAACATGCTACGGCTGTGGAGGTTGCCGGTACCGGTATTAACTGGACCTTTGCCCCCTGTGTTGCTGTTCCCCAGGACATCAGATGGGGACGGACCTACGAGGGATTCGGGGAGACACCGGATTTGGTATCGAAAATGGCTTATGCTGCAGTTGAGGGTTTCCAGGGAAAAGTTTTAGGCGGAGACAGAACTTCTATCCTTGCCTGTGCTAAACACTTCGTAGGGGATGGAGGTACAACTGACGGGATTAATGGAGGAAATACACAAGTATCTGAACCAGTGCTGAGAGCTATTCATCTCAAACCTTACGCTTCTGCGATCGATGCGGGCGTCGGTTCCATTATGGTTTCGTACAGTAGCTGGAATGGCGTTAAAATGTCCGAGAATAAGTATTTATTGACTGATGTGTTAAAAAAAGAAATGGACTTTAAAGGATTTTTGGTCTCCGACTGGGCTGCTATCGATCAGTTGGGACCGGATTACAAGGAGGATATCAGGAAGTCCATAAACGCCGGTCTGGATATGATCATGGTGCCTGGCAGATATCAGGAATTTATAAAGGATTTAACGGACCTTGTCCAGACCAAACAGCTTCCCATGTCGCGTATTGATGATGCCGTGGGACGTATCCTGAAAGCTAAATTTCAGTTGGGACTATTTGACCATCCTTATGCCGACAGGACGCTGACTTCGCAAATCGGTTCGCAGGCACACAGGGATTTAGCCCGTCAGGCGGTCAGGGAATCGATGGTATTACTCAAAAATAACAATCATACCCTGCCCATTTCTAAAGATATCAAACACCTGTTTGTTGCCGGTAGGAACGCCGATGACCTTGGTTTTCAATGTGGCGGCTGGACGATAACGTGGCAGGGAGGATCGGGTAACACAACAGTCGGGACTACGATTCTGGATGGAATAAAAAAGGAAGTATCTCCATCTACAGAGGTGATATTTTCCCAGGATGGCAGTGGTGCTCAAGGATCCGATCTGGCCATAGTCGTAATAGGAGAAGAACCGTACGCAGAATCAGCTGGAGACCGGACAGATCTGAGTCTTTCTTCCGCAAATTTAAAGACCATCGAAAATGTGCAACAGTCCGGTGTTCCCTATGTTGTTGTGGTGGTTGCCGGAAGACCATTGGTTATGACTTCTGTTATCGAACAGGCACCGGCCGTTATGATGGCCTGGCTGCCTGGTTCGGAAGGAGAAGGGGTGGCTGATGTATTGTTTGGGGATTACGCGCCGACGGGCAAGCTCCCGCAGGCATGGCCAAAAGACATGGCCCAGATACCTGTCAGGGTCAATGATCCCAGTGTCCATCCATTGTTCCCTTACGGTTTTGGGCTGACTTATTAGAGCATTAAAGAACGATAGTTTTTTCTCAAAAAATAACTAAGCAAAATATTGTACCATTTTGGTCAGATTGTTTAAAAGTCGTTAATTAACATGAGTTCGAGATAGTAAAATGTTTGGGTCCGGAAAGATTTCTCGGTTCTATATATTCGGGAATTTATATCTAGCTGATATACCTCACCCCAACCTCCCGCCCCGATGCCCCGGGGTCGGGACAGGCTCTCTCTATATGCATGGAGAAGGGCTAACTTTAATTCTTGTCCGCGTAAATCTGTGTCATCCGTGTCGTCCGTGTTCTATTTTTTATGAAGTCGATATCTTATCTCATATTCACGTTAATTTGGCTGTAAGTTCTGATTGGCAATCCTGTTGTAATTTTTTTTCACTTATTCACGATGTCACTGAAAATCCCCTCATATAATGAAAGATTCAAAATTAGCTCATTTCACATTTTTACTCTCGATTCTTGCGGGACTCTTGTTCGGTTTTACGGATCATAGCTTAGCCCAGACGGTCCATAATGATCAAACAAAATTTGTAACGGTTCGCGGCAAGAAGATTATTTCGCCTGATGGGAAGGAATTGCATCTGAAGGGCATCGGCCTGGGAGGTTGGATGTTGCAGGAACCGTATATGCTGAAGCTATCCGGAGTGGCTGTCAATCAGACGGATATCAGGGCGAAGATCAAGGCACTTATTGGAGAGAAACGAACAGAGGAGTTTTACAATGAGTGGCTCAAGGACGGCATGCAAAAGTCCGATGTGGACTCACTGGCAGCCTGGGGGTTTAATTCGATAAGACTGCCCATGCACTATGACCTTTTTACTCTTCCCGTGGACAAGGAACCGGTTCCCGGGAAAAATACGTGGCTGAAGAAAGGATTTGAACTGACCGACAGCCTTCTGAGCTGGTGCAAAGCGGATCATATATACTTGATTCTCGACCTGCATGCAGCACCGGGTGGACAGGGCCATGACCTGCCGATATCCGATCGCGACTCTACCAAACCGTCACTCTGGCAAAGTGAGGCTAATCAGCAAAAAACAATTGCCCTGTGGAAGAAACTTGCAGAACATTACAAAGATCAGCCTTGGATAGGAGGGTATGACCTGATCAATGAGCCGAACTGGTCGTTTAAACACCCGAATGATCGAAAGGATCATGGATGTGATGCAAAAGTCAATGCCCCTTTGAAAAAGCTGTATGTTGAACTCACAAAGACGATCCGATCCGTCGACCCACACCACATGATTATTATCGAAGGGAATTGCTGGGGAAATAATTACAACGGGTTGTTGCCCCCACCGGCCGGAAATATGGCTATTAGTTTCCATAAGTATTGGAATAAGAATGACGTGGCATCCATTCAAAAGTACCTCGATATCCGCACCAAATATAATGTGCCGCTTTGGCTTGGTGAGTCGGGTGAGAACAATAACAAGTGGTACCGGGATGCGATTCACCTGGTGGAGTCTCACGATATAGGATGGTCGTGGTGGCCCTTAAAGAAAATTGGTACCAATAACCCGTTTGAGGTAAAAATGCCCCCGGAATACAGGGCGCTGATTCAGTACTGGAGGGGAAAGGGGCCCAAGCCGTCGGCAGACGAGGCTTATCAGGCATTGATGCAGTTAGCCAGAAATTATAAAACTACGAATCTGATTGTTCACCGGGATGTGCTTGATGCTTTATTCGGAGGAAAAGAATAAACGATTGAAAAATTTGTCGTAAAGTATTCCGGCAAAAAATTAGATTGTCTTAAATTTTTTAATTAATTCCAGCTCCTTAAGAGGTAATTACTATCTGCTAAATCTTCCTATTATGAAAAAACTCACTCTGATTTTACTGCTCTTTTTAACGGTTGGCATAACCAAGCAGCAAACCGGCGACAACGATGGTGGTAAGGATACATCGAGTCTCCCTGTATCTGACCGTCCTGTAACCGTTTACACAACCGCAGACAGCACGAATTATCGGTTGTTTGTAACCAATATGTTGCATTTTAAGCAATTCGGACAACCATTAGAGACGCAAGCCTGCATCTTTGTGGACCCATCACATACCTTTCAGACGTTTCTCGGAATAGGAGGGGCGATCACGGACGCCGCTGCCGAGACATTTTATAAGCTTCCAAAAAATGAGCAACAAAAGATATTGCAAGACTACTATGATCCTCAAAAGGGGATAGGTTATACCCTGGCAAGAACCAATATCGGCAGTTGTGATTTTTCCAGTGAGAGCTACACCTATGTGGCAAAAAATGACAGCTCCTTAAAGACGTTCAGCATCAGCCATGATTTGAAGTATCGTGTCCCTTTGATCAAGGCAGCGTTGAAGGAAGCCGGCGGGAAACTGACCATTTTTGCCAGCCCCTGGAGTCCACCGGCATGGATGAAGGATAACGATAATTTGCTGCACGGGGGGCACCTGAAACCCGAATTTTACCAAACCTGGGCAAATTATTTTGTAAAGTTCATCCATGCTTATAAGAAGCAAGGTATCAACATCTGGGGAGTAACTGTGCAGAATGAACCCATGGCCAGCCAGACCTGGGAGTCGTGCATCTATACCGCCGATCAGGAAAGAAATTTTGTAAAGTACCTGGGCCCGACTTTTCATAAAGATGGACTGACTGATAAAAAAATTATCATTTGGGATCACAACCGTGGTTTGATGTACCAACGGGCCAGCACGGTTCTCAATGACCCGTCTGCGGCAAAATACGTGTGGGGTGTTGGGTTCCACTGGTATGTGCGTGATAATTTTTCCAATGTGAAACTTGTTAATGAAGCCTTTCCGAATAAGAAATTGCTGTTTACAGAGGCCTGCAACTACCCGTTTGATCTCAGCAAGATCTACGAATGGAAATGGGGTGAGAATTATGGACGTTCCATGATTCATGACCTCAATAATGGAGCTGTCGGATGGACGGACTGGAATATTTTATTGGATCAGCATGGAGGCCCCAACCATGTCAAAAATTTCTGCTATGCTCCGATTCATGCCAATACCGAGACCGGGAAATTGTACTACATGAATTCCTATTATTACATCGGGCATTTCTCAAAGTTCATTCGTCCCGGTGCAAAACGAATCATCAGCTCATCAAATCGTGACCAGTTGCAAACCACTGCCTTCATCAATCCTGATGGTAAGATAGCTGTGGTCGTTCTCAACCTTACAGACCAAAAAATACCATACCATCTCTGGATAAAAGGGAAAGCAGCACCGGTTATCAGTCTGCCGCATTCCATACAGACTTTGGTTTTTTAAAATGTACGATACAGGGGCAAACCCCGGTGTTTGCCCCTTTCCTACCGCATTATTACGAAGCTGGTGGCCATGCCCATCTCGCGTTTCACCGCCTCGGCATGTATTCGTGGATAGTTGGTATTTGTTTATGATACATTTCTGCTTTTACGCAGATTGACATTTAGTCTACAAATATTTATATAAAACACAGTGAATTAACGATACGGCCAGGGATCCTTTGTGTCGAATATGAAAGCCGTTTATCAATGGCGGAAATCCTGTAAACTATCGAAATCCCCCTATGTTTATTTTCAAAAGCACAGTTAAGGGAAGTGATGAAATCAGACGATGTATTACTGATAGGTATTAAAGAGGGTGATCAGCGGGCGCTTGAGGATCTATACAAGAAATATTATTACCGCCTGTGTGACTTTGCATTTCACTATGTTCGTAGTTTCGAATTAACGGAAGAGGTTGTCTCCGATGTGTTCCTGAAAATCTGGAGAAATCGGGATTCAATATCTGCTACTGGTAAATTCAAGGCCTATCTTTATACGGCTATTCGTAATCAAGCTCTTAATTATATAAAAAAGGATCAGAACCGGAACCTGTTTGAATCGTTAGAAGACTTAGACCAGACTATTATCTCGGAGAAATATCATCCAGAGCAGGAGCTTCTTTTTAAGGAATTTAAAAATAGTATTGAGGTCTTCATCAACACGCTGCCGCCCCGCCGCAGATTAGTTTTCAAATTGAGTCGTTTAGAGGGGTTTACTTATCGAGAGATCGCTGAAATAATGTCGATCTCCGTCTCTACTGTTCAGAACCAGATGGTTGAAGCGGTCAGGCAGCTTGGCTCATACGCAATGATAGATAAGTAGAGCGCATCCACTTATTTCTATTGATTTAGTAGGCCTGGAGATTGTTGAAACGATTTCAGTTTCCTTGCTTGTACCGGGTCAAAATCCAATCATGTTATAGTCATCATACACAGATTTTCGCCCTTCATACGATTATGTAGGGTGAGTTCGGGTGTTAAAATGAATGGATTCGTCCACTTCAAACAATATTAGAAAACTCTAATATTGTTTGAATAGCAGGTGAAAGTCTTTCTTCCTGTATATCAGGATAAATAACATGGAAAAAACTGGATGAATAATTACGATCAGAAAATCTGGACCCTTATTACGAGGGTTTTATCAAATGAAGCCAATTCTGTCGAACTACGGGAGTTTCATAAATGGCTGGCTGAAGATCCAAAGCATGAGGAATCCTTCATTGAATTGAAATCCGTTTGGGAGGAGGAGCCCCGTGAGAATTCTGTGGATTCAGCATATTTATTCGATTATAACAAGGGACTAAACAAACTCAGGGATAAACTCCGAGAGGATGAAACACCTGTCTCTTCTGATGATAATGCCGGATATAACCTGCGTGATAAAAAGGGGATGCCTGGGATTGCACCGTTACGCCCGGATAGGGAGCGAGCAGTTCCAACCTTCTCCAATAACATATCCACGTGGAAAATTGCAGCCTCAATCCTGGTTTTGATCTTCGCAACCACCGTTTTTATAAAAGTAGAATACTGGAAACCCGAGACAACCATCTACCTGACAAAAGACAATGAACAGCGGATCATTACGCTGCCTGATGGCTCACGGGTCAGGCTTAACAAAGATTCTAAGATTGAATTTCAAAAGGGGTTGAAAGGAAAAATCCGTGAGATAGACTTATCGGGTGAAGCATTTTTTGAAGTAAAACATGACGCAGACCGACCCTTCATTATTCACGCCGGACCGGCTGTCATTCGCGATGTCGGGACCTCTTTTAATGTGAAGGAAGCACGAGAAGGGCGGGTTGTTGTCGCGGTCAAAGACGGGATCGTTTCTTTAAGGAATGATAAGATGCAAAGTGGTGCGGCGGCTATTCTGCATAAAAATCATGTTGGAGTGTTGACAAAAAATGACAGTGTTCGAATAGAACAAATGAATGTTGATAATTATCTGAGTTGGATTAATCGTCGCCTGGTATTCAAAGAAATGCCTTTTAAAGAAGTCGTTAGCCAGCTTGAAAATATATACGGTATAGATTGTCAACTTAAAGATCCATCCTTAGACGCACTTAAGCTTACCGCTTATACCGAAAATCCTTCACTCAACGAGGTTCTGAATATGATTTCTCTTACTCTGCAAATAAAATACCGGGAAACGGGAAATACGGTGATATGGATGCGCAAATAAATTCAATAATGAAATAGGAATTATCATGAAAAAAACAGATACCGTCATATTTAAAATCGTAGCGCTTACGATTGGCTTGATTCTGTTTTCCTCGGGTGCCGATGTTATCGCTCAGACTCAGAATCAAAATCAGGATGCCATTACGAATTATTATTCTCTCTATCAGAAAAAGATTGTTCGCATGGATCCCAATCCAAATATAACCCTTGAACTAAATAATGTTCCACTTAAAAAGGCTTTGAAGCTTATAGCAGATCAGGCCCAAGCTGGCCTTTATTACAATCCGGATCTGTTGCCGGATAAACGAGTGAACGTTAGTCTTCAAAAAATGCCGTTAGGTGAGGCATTACGTACTGTTTTAGAAGGTACATCCCTGGAGGCGACTTCGAGGGACCGCAATATTATACTGCACAAACGAGATAATAATATTGAACCGGTATCGGTCAAAGTTGGCGATGTTAATCTAAAAACTGCTGCTGTACAACAAACGATAACAGGTACCGTGACCGATGCATCAACTAAAGAAGCGCTCCCAGGGGTAAATGTTGTGGTCAAGGGAACTACTGTTGGAACAGCAACAGATGGTGATGGCCACTATTCACTTTCCGTACCTGATGATGCCGATACACTCATTTTCTCCTATATCGGTTATCAAACGCGTCAGGTACTTATAAATGGCCGATCAAAAATAAATGTCGCTCTACAGTCTCAGACGCTTCAAGGCCAGCAATTGGTCGTTGTCGGATATGGTACCCAACAGAAAGAGAATTTGACAGGTTCCGTATCACCTGTCAAGAGTTCAGATATTACCAGTAAACCTGTAGCCCAGGTT
>Ga0102953_1001056_pt1 | contig 17831 bp, 16 predicted proteins | sample SalPon2A_C_D2_MG_FD_78509 | JGI IMG/M metagenome (GOLD analysis project Ga0102953, IMG submission 78509) | Soil microbial communities from South San Francisco under conditions of wetland restoration - Salt Pond MetaG R2A_C_D2_MG | ecosystem: Environmental > Terrestrial > Soil > Wetlands | place... | reverse complement strand
CTGACAACTGACAACTGACAACTGACAACTGACAACTGACAACTGACAACTGACAACTGACAACTGACAACTGACAACTGACAACTGACAACTGACAACTGACAACTGACCCGCCTTCGCCTGGCGGCTTTGGCGGGCAAGCAACGGACGCGAAGCTCAACCCAAAACCGTGTGTTCCAGCAGGATCTTGATCCCGATCCCGCAGAGGACCAGCCCGCCGAAGACCTCCACCCCGCGGCCCCACATGGCTCCCAGGCGTCGCCCGAGGAGCATTCCGGCGACGGTGAAGGCGCCCGCGACCAGTCCGATCACCAGTGACGGCACCCAGATGCTGATCCCCAGCATGGCCAGCGAAAGCCCGACCGCCAGGGCGTCGATGCTGGTGGCGATCGAAAGCATCACCAGCGTCAGGCCGCGGGTGGGATCAGTGGCATCCTCCCCTTCTTCTTCCTTGAAGGCCTCCCATATCATTTTGCCGCCGACAAAGCCCAGCAGGCCGAAGGCGATCCAGTGATCGTAAGCGGCGATCCAGTGCTGGACGGTCATTCCCGCCAGCCACCCGAGAATCGGCATCAGAGCCTGAAAAAGGCCGAAGTGGAATCCGAGGCGAAAGAGGTGCCGGCCGCTCAGGGGAGACAGGGTCAGTCCCGCCCCCAGCGCCACGGCAAAGGCGTCCATGGCCAGGGCCATGGCGATACCGATCAGGGTGAGCCAATCCATTCGTTGAGCCCTTTCATACTGATTTCCCGTATCCGGGTTTCCATCATGCCAAAGCACGGCATCCTATAGGCCGGGCCTGCGTCAACGCGCCCGGACAACGGCCAGAACGGGGGGAGAATGTCCCGGAATTCTACCCAGGGACTTACCCGAACGGGAACCTTGAATATACAGGCCGAAGCGAAAATTTGGAAGCTTGAGGCCAGATTTTGGCTCGTTTGAGAGCTCATAGCCATAGCTATGGGCCGAAAAGGAGCTGAAATATGGGCCAGACAGCCGAATTTGCAGTCGGCGCATGAATATTCCGACAGCCGCCCAGTGTGGGTGCCGCTAAGATTTTGGAAATCTCATTCAGGCCAGGCAGATACACTCTCCATCCGGCATGAACCCACTGATTCAGGATTTCATCCGGACCGATAATCCGCTATAGTATCCCCCAGACCAAGGTCCGCGAACGGTTTGTCGCCCTTTCCCCGGAGGTTCCCATGCATGTTGTCGTCATCCATCGCTGGCAGAATGAGATTGCGGAACTCGCCCCGCTGCTCGCCGCCGCCCTGGAGGTCACGGCATTCGATGCCCGACAGCGGCTGATTGGCGGCAGTCCGGTCGTCGTGGGGAGTTTCGGCGAAGCCCGGCCCGCCCGGGCACTGGGTAGGGAGCTGCAGAAAAGGGGCTTTTACGGGTTCGTCCTCGATGCCGCGGCGGTTCGTTCCGGAAACACTCCTTTCGTCGTGCGTCGCTTCGAACTGGGGGGCCATTCTCTGCGCATCGAAGCTGTCGACGGGCGCAGGGAGGAAATCGCCTTCGCTGCGATTGACCTGCTGCTGCCGGCCACCAGCATCTCCGGGCATACGGAGACCCGAACGACGACCGAACGCAAGTTCAGCATGGGCAAGACCCTGATGGCCGGGGGGGTGCCTCTGACCAAGAAGGTCAAGCACCAGGAGGAGGTGGCGAGGGAAGAGCACGAGGAGGTGCTCCACCTCCGGGCGGCAAAACGGCCGCCGGTTCTCTTCTACCGCAGCGGCATGCATTACGACGGCCTCGGCGAGGCGATGAAGATGTCGCGGGAGCTCAATTTCGCCTATTTGATAAGTGAGTTGCGCCGGCCCAGCCCGAACGCCGTCTACGACGAGCGCCTGCGCCGGCGGGCAGGGCAGGCGAAGCTGCTTGGCCCTGCGCTGAATCCCGAAACCAATCTCGATCTCGCCGTCGAGATTCTCGCCCGGAGTCTGCGGCGAAGAGGCTGAGGGGGACCGGTTCCTGGACATGAACAAAACCGAACTCTCGATCATCGTCCCCGTTTTCAACGAGACCGAAACCCTGCCCGAGCTTTTCGCCATGCTGGCCGCGCAGAGAGAGGTCGTCCTCGAGGTCATCCTCAGCGACGGCGGATCCACCGACGGCACGGTTGATCGGGTGGAAAAGCTGGCCGAGGAGGCTTCTTTCGTCACCGAGGTTGTACAGGGGGAACGGGGCAGGGGGCGGCAGCTGAACGCCGGGGCAAGAACTGCGCGGGGCGAGACCCTGCTCTTCCTGCATGCCGACTCTTCGCTGACCGATCCCCTGGCCCTGCGCCGAAGCCTCGATGCCCTGTCCGCCGCCGTTCCCGGAAGGGGCGCCGATCGGGTCGCCGGGCACTTCGCCCTGCGCTTCCACCGGCGCGACGAGAGCCCCTCGCTGGCCTATCGCTATTACGAATTCAAGGCGCGCCTCGACCGCCCCGGCTGTACCCACGGCGATCAGGGATTTCTGCTGCGGCGGGGCTTCTTCCGGGATGTCGGTCCGTTCGACGAGTCGCTGCCTCTGCTCGAAGATACCCGGCTGGCCGAGAAGATCCGCTCCGAGGGGCGATGGCAGCTGCTGCCGGCGGAAATCCGGACCTCGGCGCGTCGCTTCGAGACGGAAGGGCTCTACGAGCGGCAACTGCTCAACGCCCTGATCATGAACTTCGCCGACATCGGCTGGGAGGCCTTTTTTCGCGCGGTTCCCGGCATCTATCGCCGTCAGGATGGAGCCGGCAGATTGCGGCTCCATCCCTTCCTGAGCGAGATCCGCGGGTTGCTTCGCTCCCTGCCGTGGCGGGAGCGATGCCGTCTCTGGTACGGTACCGGCCGCTTCGTGCGGGCCAACGCCTGGCAACTGGCCCTGGCCCTGGACGTTCGGCGCCATTTCCGGCGCGGCGTTCCTTTTGAGGAGATGACCACTTCGGTACTCGATATCTTCGATCGCTGGTTCGATCGCCTGACCGACCACCCGCCCGGACGGCTGGCCGCTTCGGCCCTGGTCCGGTGCTGGTTTTTTCTGGCCTGCCGGCATCACCGGCGGAAAGAAGGCCTTTCCGGAGTGCCGGCAGGACAATCGGAATGCGAAAAGGAGCAGCCATGAAGCCGGCCACCCTGAAATCGGGCAATGCCATCGCCCTGCTGCGCACCCTCGATATCCGTCTTGCCGAGATCGGCGAGCGGCACGCCGTGATGGAGGTGGAGGTCTCCGACAAGCACCTCAACTACTTCGGCGGCGCCCATGGCGGGTTGATCGCTACCCTGGTCGACACCGTCTGTTTCTTTCCTCGGCCCTTTCTCCCTTCGGGGAGACTGGTCACCACCTCCAACCTCAACGTCAATTACGTGCGGGCCGCCGGTGCCGGTGATCGACTGAGCGCCCGTTCCGACATCCAGCATCTCGGGCGGCGTACTTCCACCCTGGCGGTGAAGGTGACGAACGGCGAGGGGCGTCTGGTCGCCCATGGCACCGTCACTCTGCAGATCCTCAAAGAGCCGGAAGGGGATTGAAGAAATCCGTCCGGGGAAACGAGGCAAGGGCGCTGTTGCCGTCAAGAGCAGCTGTGCTAAAGTGTAAAAAGCAATCCAACCCGATCCCGATGGGGGTGACCGACATGAGAATATCCGCCTTGTTTGCCGCGGCCCTTGCCGCGAGTTGCCTTCTGATATCCTCCTGCACTTCCTACAAAAGCCAGGAAGTGCCCTTCAAGCTTCCGGCCGCCTCGGCCAACATGCAGGTCGTCAACGGCGCCCAGGTGGCCGCCCAGGCCTACGCCGACAAAAAAGCCGCCCGGGAGGCCTTCGGCTTCGATATCCGCGACGCCGGACTGCTGCCCGTGCAGGTGGTGATCGACAACTCCGGAAACCAGGCTCTCAGCGTGGTCCCCGAACAGACCTTCCTGATTGATGATGCCGGCAACCTGTGGAATCTGCTCGATCGACGAACCGCCTATGAACGGGTCGAGAAGAGTTCCGAATTCGCGCGCATCGGCAAGGGGGCCGGTCGGGGCGGCGTACTCGGAGCCGCCGGGGGCGCCGTGGTCGGGGCGGCCATCGGCATTCTCAGCGGCGAGAACGTCGGATCGGCGACCGCCAAGGGGGCGGCGGTCGGAGCCGCCGGCGGAGCGGTGATCGGAGGGACCCAGGCCGGGACCTCGCCGGAGGGGGGACGCGAGATCGCCCACGACCTGGCGAACAAGCAACTGGAGAATCGCCCGGTCGCTCCAGGCATCCTGGCCCGCGGATTTCTCTTCTTCCCCGGCGAAGCGCCTTCGGCCAGGGCGCTGCGTCTGCAGCTGGTGGAAGAGGAGACGGGGGAGATCCATACGATCATTTTGTCCCTGCTCTGACCTTGAGCGCAAAAAACTTGGAACGAAAAGGAGTCGGATCGTGCGCGATCGGCTCCTTTTTCTGTTGACCCCGCTCCTGCCTCGTGTTAAATCATGAAAAGTTGATCTATTGCATCTCTTCTGGTTGATTCAATGGTGCTGAACCTTTTCAAGGCCCTGGCCGATCCGACCCGTCTTCGCCTCGTCGCCATCCTCTCGCGGGGGGAGTTCACGGTTCGGGAGTTGACCCGTATCCTCTCCATGGGGCAGTCCCGGGTTTCGAGACATCTGAAAATCTTGCTCGATGCCGATGTGGTGACGCTCAAACGCCAGGGCACCTGGAGCTATTATCGCCTGAACCGGGACAACAGCCTCTTTCTGGGGATATTCGAGAGCCTCGGGGATGCCTCTTCCTTTCCCCCGGAAAGCGGGCAGGATCTGGTGGCGGTCAGTGATTGCCTGGAGGAACGGCGTCGGCGCAGTCTGGAGTTTTTCGACCGACATGCCCGGCAATGGGACGATCTGGCCCGGCAACTTCTGCCGACGCCGGACTATCTGACGGAACTGGTCGGGCTCGTTCCCGACGTCGGCCCCGTCCTCGAAGTCGGAGTCGGGACAGGCGGACTGATCGAGATATTGCGGCGCAGGGGCCTTCGCGTCATCGGGGTCGACCACTCCCCGGCCATGCTCGCCGAAGCGGGGCATTTTCTGCGGGCCGAAGACGATGCCGGAATCGAGCTGCGCCTGGGAGAAATGGGTCATCTCCCGGTAGGCGACGGGGCTGTGGGGGCCGTCGTGCTCAACATGGTACTGCATCATGCTCCCGACCCGCTGGCGGTGTTGGAGGAGAGCGGCCGGGCGCTACGTCCCGGCGGGGCGATCATCGTCGCCGACCTGAAGAAACATGGCCATGAATGGGTTCGCGACCGTCTGGCCGATCAATGGCTCGGTTTTGAAGAGAGTGAATTGAACGACTGGCTCGATCGGGCCGGGTTTTCTTCGCCCCGGTTCGTGCCCGTCGTCGCCAAAGAGGGCCATCAGAGTGTTCTGCTCCTGAAGGCCGTCAGAAAATTATCGAATCTGAAAAACTCATTTGCCGGAAAAGGAGAATCGGAATGAAAGTAAAAAACTTCAAGGCCAAGGACCTCGCCTTGGCCAAGCTGGGGCGCAAGGAGATCGAGCTGGCCGAGGTGGAGATGCCCGGCCTGATGGCGCTGCGTGAGGAGTACCGGGGGCAGCAGCCCCTCAAGGGGGCCCGCATCACCGGTTCGCTGCACATGACGATTCAGACGGCGGTGCTGATCGAGACCCTTACCGCCCTGGGCGCCGAGGTCCGCTGGGCCTCCTGCAACATTTTCTCCACCCAGGACCAGGCCGCCGCGGCTGTCGCCGTCGGCACCGAAGGCACGCCGGATAATCCCCAGGGGATTCCGGTCTTCGCCTGGAAGGGGGAGACCCTGGCCGAGTACTGGTGGTGCACAGAGCAGGCACTCTCCTGGCCCGGTGGACAGCTTCCCAATATGATCCTCGACGACGGCGGCGACGCTACCATGATGGTCCTAAAGGCGGCCGAGTGGCAGGCAGGCGGTGTTCCGGAGCTTGGCGCCGACGACCCCGAGGACCTGGTCGAGCTGGTGAAGTGCCTGCAGTCCTCGATCAAGGAAAAACGCAACGACTGGATCGCCATCTGCGATTCCATAAAAGGCGTCACCGAAGAGACGACAACCGGCGTCCACCGCCTCTACCAGTTGCAGAAGGAGGGTAAGCTTCCCTTCCCGGCGATGAACGTCAACGACTCGGTTACCAAGAGCAAGTTCGACAACGTCTACGGCTGCCGCCACAGCCTGGTTGACGGCATCATGCGCGCCACCGATGTCATGCTTTCGGGCAAGGTCGCGGTGGTTTGCGGCTACGGCGACGTCGGCAAGGGCTGCTGCCAGTCCCTGCGAGGGCAGGGGGCCCGCGTCATCGTCACCGAAATCGATCCGATCTGCGCCCTCCAGGCCCTGATGGAAGGCTACGAGGTCAAGACCCTCGATGACGTCGTCGGCGAGGCCGACCTCTTCGTCACCACCACCGGTAACTACCACATCATCACCGCCGAGCACATGGCCCGGATGAAACACAACGCCATCGTCGGCAACATCGGCCATTTCGACAACGAGATCGACATGGCCGGCCTGGCCAGGACTCCGGGGGTCGAAAAGGTCAACATCAAGAACCCCCGCGAGCACGGCAACCAGCTCGACCAGTGGGTCTTTCCCGACGGCCACGCCATCCTGGTTCTGGCCGAGGGGCGCCTGCTCAATCTCGGCTGCGCCACCGGCCATCCCTCCTTCGTCATGTCCAACTCCTTCAGCAACCAGGTTATCGCCCAGATCGAGCTCTTCGCCAGGGGACAGGACTACGGCAACGAGGTCTACGTGCTGCCCAAGATCCTCGACGAGAAGGTCGCCCGGCTGCACCTGGGCAAGCTCGGCGCCAGGCTCACGACCCTGACCCGGGAGCAGGCCGGCTACATCGGCGTGCCGGTCGAGGGACCTTACAAGCCGGAGCACTACCGGTACTGATCAGCACCACATTACCGAAAGACGAAAGGCCCCGCCGTTGTGCGGGGCCTTTTTTTATTTATTTTAAATTTTTCAGAAATATGGATTGTCGAAAAACAATGAAACGCTTTTTTTATGGCTGTATCTGCATATAATAACACCGTTATTTTTATCGTTCTCTTATTTAACGACAATAAAAAACAATCTTTAACTACCCGTTTCTAAAGAACTTCTAGACCTGAAACAAATTTCCGTGATAAGATCCGCTCATTTATGAATTCCATTGTGTGGAAGAGTGTGCTTCAAAGCGTATACGTTTTAATTTCCCGTGCTCAACGGCGAGGATGAAGGGAGGCTGAAATGGCGGAGAGAATCGAGGTCCGGAAGGAAGTTTTCACTCACGAGGAACTGGCGAAAGACGGTACCTCCAAACCCAACGAAACCATCAGCGTGGTTTCGGAATGCTATTGCTCCAATGGACACAGCCTTATCAGCGACCAGGCGTCATTCGGGGATTTCAAGGGCATCACGGTTACACTACGCAACGAGTCCCAGCGGGGTCAGCTGTCGCTGAGTCCGGTTATTGGCGACTTGAGCCGCACCTTCCTCAATTTCGTACGCACCGAGGGGGATATCGTCGAGATCTGCTGTCCAACCTGCGACGAACCCCTTCCCTATTACGACCAGTGCACCTGCGGCGCGTACCTGGTCGCCTTCTTCTGCGCACCGAAGATGGATTTCGCCAACGCCATCGGTATCTGCCAGCGCATCGGCTGCCTGCACTCGAAGATCATCAGCAACTACAATCTGCGGAAATACAGCAGGCTGGGCTACTATTGAAAAACTCAACCAGAGAAATTAGGAAACTCACCCTTTGGATCCAACCCTTTGGGCAGCGTCAGGGGCCGCGACCCCTGGGTTTTGATCCTGTCTTGGAATCCTTGGCAGTGCCCTTTCTTTTTGAGCCAACAATGCCTTTGTTATGAGGATATCACCATGCTCGTGATCGCCTGCATCAAACAGGTCCCCGATACCACCCAGGTCCAGATCGACCCGAAGACCAATACCCTGGTGCGTGACGGTATCCCCTTCATCATCAATCCATACGACACCCACGCCCTCGAGGAGGGGCTGCGCCTCAAGGATCGCTTCGGCGTACGCGTTGCCGCCCTGTCCATGGGACCGCCCAATACCGAGGCGGCCCTGCGCAAGGCCTGCGCCCTCGGGGTCGACGAGGCTGTGTTGTGCAGCGACCGGGCCTTCGGCGGCGCCGACACCCTGGCCACCAGCCGGGTCCTTTCGGCGGCCATCGGCCATCTCGCCGAGCAGGAGGAGGTGGGGCTGGTCATCTGCGGCAAGCAGACGATCGACGGCGATACGGCCCAGGTAGGCCCCGGAATCGCCACCCGCCTCGGCTACACGCAGCTGACCCTGGTCGACCGCATCGAGGAACTCGACCTGGAGAAGAGACGTATCACGGTGCGGCGCAAGCTCGAAGGGCGCCACGAAATCGTCGAGGCGCCCCTGCCGGCATTGATCACGGTGGTCCGCGAGCTCAACCGCCCCCGCTATCCCACCGTGCCGATGCGTCTGGCCGCCGCCGAGGCGCAGGTCAGTGTCTGGGACAACTCCACCCTCCAGCTCGACGAGCAGACCATCGGCCTGAAGGGTTCGCCGACCTGGGTGAGCAAGATCTTCTCGCCCGAGCGCGACCAGGGCGAGATCATCGGCGACGGCCTCGGCGATCCGGAGGGAACGGCCGGCCTGCTGATCGACAAGCTGCTGAGCAAGGATCTGCTGGCGCTGTAAAACACATGTAGGGGCGGCCCCCCCGTGGCCGCCCGATTTAGGGCAGGCACAGGGGCCTGCCCCTACAGGGGGATTCCATCCATGGTCGAAGAAAAGAAGAAAATCAAGAAACCGCGCGGCGTTGCCCGCGTGATTGAAGGCAGCTGCATCGCCTGCGGCGAGCGGTGTCTGAGCGCCTGCCCCGTCGACGCTGTCGAAATGGACGCCGACGGCGCGCCGATCATCCACGCGGACAAGTGCATCGGTTGCGTCAAGTGCGTCAAGGTCTGCCCGGCCGGCGCCCTGGAGATATTCTACACTCCCGAGGAGCTGGAACTGCTCAAGCAGTGGGAGGCGCAGCGCGGCGAGGCCGAAGAGGCGCTCGATCCGGAGGAGTCCAGGCTCAGGGAAAGGCTCGCCGCCTATCGCGGAGTTTGGGTCTATATCGAACAGGTCGGCGGCGAGGCGGCCAAGGTTTCCTGGGAGCTGCTCGGCACCGGCGCCGAACTGGCTGGAAAACTCGAGGTCGAACTGACCGCCGTCGTCATCGGACACGACGTCGCCCATCTTTGCCGGGAGTCCTTCGCCCACGGAGCCGCTAAGGTCATTCTTCTCGACGCTCCCGTCTACCGCGACTACAGGACCGAGCCCTACAACGACGCCTTGGTCCACCTTGTCGGCAAGCACAAACCCGAGGTTATCCTCATGGGTGCCACCGGGGTCGGCCGCGATCTGGCCGGGGCTGTGGCCACCGTGGTGGGGACCGGCCTGACCGCCGACTGCACCGGCCTCGACATCGACGATAAGCGCAACCTGATGCAGACCCGTCCCGCCTTCGGCGGCAACATCATGGCCACCATCATGTGCGACAGGTTTCGTCCCCAGATGGCCACGGTGCGTCCCCACGTCATGGACATGCCCGTGCGCGAGGCCGGCCGCACCGGCGAGATCATCCGCGAGGACTTCGCCCCTGCCGAGGAGGACATCCTGGTCAAGGTGCTGGAGACGATCAGCGACCAAGCTCATGCGAACGGGATCGACATCGCCGGCGCCGAAATCATCGTCTCGGGCGGCCGCGGCATGATGAACCCGGGAAACTTCGAGCTCCTGCAGGAGCTGGCCGCTGAGCTCGGGGGCGTGGTCGGCGCCTCGCGCAGCGCCGTCGACGCCGGCTGGATGCCGCACGAGTGCCAGGTCGGCCAGACCGGCAAGACGGTGCGTCCCCAAATCTACATCGCCTGCGGCATCTCCGGGGCCATCCAGCACATGGTCGGCATGCAGGACTCCGATGTCATTATCGCCATCAATCGCGATGCGGAAGCGCCCATCTTCCAGATCGCCACCTACGGCATCGTCGGCGACCTCTTTCGGTTCGTCCCGGCCCTGACCCGCCGTATCCGCGAGCTGCGCCGGGCGGGCATGCGCGAGGCCGGTTAAGCTGCAAGGGGCGGGGGGGGCCGCTCCGCTTTCCGATTTGAGTCCTGAAGGAAACTGACATGTCCCTGAACCAGATGTTTTTCATCCCGATCTTCATCGCGTCGAGCCTGCTCTTCGCCTTCAGTTGTTACCAGCGCCTGCGCCTTGTCGCCGTCGGTACGTCCGAGATCCGCACCGATCGCCCCATCGAGCGCCTGCGCGGCACCCTGGCCTTCGCCTTCGCCCAGAAGCGGGTGGTGCAGCGCCCCTACGGCATCAATCATTTCGTCCTCTTCTGGGCCTTCATGGTGCTGGTCCTTGCCAACGGCGAGTTCCTCGTCGCCGGCCTCGTCCCCGACCTGAATCTAGGCCTGCTGCCGGCACCGCTGTATCACGCCCTGTTGCTCGCCTTCGAGATCGTCTCGGCCCTGGCCCTTTTCTCCGTCATCCTGGCCGCCGCCCGCCGTCTCTTCTTCCCCCCCGACTACCTGGCCAACGACTATGCCAGTCCCGGAGGCGCCGAGGCTTTCGTCATCCTCGGCTTCATCGCCACGCTGATGATCGCCTACTTCCTTCTGCACGCCGCCGAGATCGCCCTGGGCCAGCGCGCCCCGGCCGCCTACATGCCGATCGCCAGCGGCCTCGCCTCCGCGCTCGGTCCGGTCTCGCAGGGCACCCTGGAGACGATCGCCGCGGCCTCCTGGTGGGCCCATGCCCTGGTGCTGCTCGCCTTCATGAACCTGCTGCCGCGCAGCAAGCACATGCATATCCTCACGGCCATCCCCAACTGCTTTTTCCGCAGTCTGGAGAAGACCGGCACCGTGCCGCGCGAAAGGTTCGAGAAAGGGGAGCGCTTCGGGGCCGATTCGGTGGATCGCTTGAGCTGGAAGGATCTGCTCGACTCCTTCACCTGCACCGAGTGCGGCCGCTGCCAGGATCTGTGTCCGGCCCGGCGCACCGGCAAGGCCCTCAATCCGCGCCGGGTGATCCACGACATCAAGGTCAACCTGCTGGAGAACGGCGCCTCCGTCAGGGACGGAAGGAGGGAATCTCCGCCTCTGATAGGCGAGGGGAAGGAGGGGGCCACGAGTGAAGAGGCCCTGTGGGACTGCACCACCTGCGGTGCCTGCCTCGGTGCCTGTCCGGTCCTGATCGAGCACACCCCCAAGATCCTCAAGATGCGCCGGCACCTGGTGCAGATGGAGGCCCGCTTCCCCGAAGAACTGCTGAACCTCTTCGAGAACATGGAGCAGCGCAGCAACCCCTGGGGCATCGCCCCCTCCGAGCGCGCCAAGTGGTGCGGCCAGCTTGGCGACCGCAGTTTCGACCCCGAGACCTGCGAGTATCTCTTCTTCGTCGGCTGCGCCGGCGCCTTCGACACCAGAAACAAGCACGTCACCGTCGCCCTGGCCACCCTCCTCGACAGCGCCGGCGTCACCTGGGGCATCCTCGGCAAGGACGAGCCGTGCTGCGGCGACAGCCTGCGACGCCTCGGCAACGAGTACGTTTTCGACCGGATGGCCCGGCAGAACGTCGAGCTGTTCAGGGAGAAGAAGGTCCGGAAAATCATCACCCAGTGTCCGCACTGCTTCTCGACGCTGAAAAACGACTACCGTCAATACGGCCTGGAGGTCGAGGTCATCCACCACAGCCGGCTGATCGCCGATCTCTTCGCCGATGGCCGCAAGCTGCCCCGGCAGGTCGAACTCGGCAAGGTCCTCTTCCACGACTCCTGCTATCTCGGCCGCCATAACGACCTCTACGACGCGCCGCGCCGGGTGGTGCAGGCCGCCACCGGCCGGGTTCCCGCAGAGTTCATCAGGAACCGGGAGAACTCCTTCTGCTGCGGCGCCGGCGGCGGCCGCATGTGGATGGAGGAGCTCACCGGCAGCCGCATCAACCTCGACCGGGTCCGCCAGGGACTCGTCGGGAAGCCCGACACCATCTGCGTCTCCTGCCCCTACTGCCTGACCATGATGGAGGACGGCCTGAAGGACGAGCAGGCGGAGAATGTGGCGGTGAAGGATATTGCCGAGGTGCTGGCCGAAGCGATGCGGCCGGAAGCCTGACGGTAAATTCACTCCGACGTATTGGAGAATGAGCCCCGCCTTGATGGCGGGGCTTTTTTTCGCTCAGGGAGTGGTGAGGTGGTACGCCGGGGTTTGCTTGCCGTCCGGATTGACGACCTGCAGGGATACCTCCCTCGCCTGGGAGCTGATGGGGTAGCGGTTATAGATGAGGGTGTTGCAGTCGAGGTGACGGAGGTTGTCGGCCTGGCTCGGCCGCTCCAGGGGGGCTGTCCCGGTGCCGACCCCGCGGGCGGTAAGAACCTGCTGTTGGGGAGGCAGGTCGAACACGCCCGGCGGGTATTCGTTGACCACCAGGGAGGCCCCGGCCGAGAAGTTTTTGCCTTCGATGACCAGTTGATAGTAATTGACGAACTCTTCCCCGATATGAACGTTCAGGATTTCCGGGATGTCGTTGAACCACAGGGAGTGGGGAAGGGAGCTCGTGCCGCCGGGGTTGACTACCTGGATGCCGTAGATCCCCGCCTCCAGGGAAGGGGCAGTGAAGGTCAGCTCTTCCTCGCTGGTCCGGGTGAAGGGGAGGGCGGAGCCTTCGAGCAGGAGCGTTGCGCCCGGCAGGAAATGATGCCCCGCCACGACGACGTGACGTTCATCCTCGGAAGAACACATATCGATATTGGTCGGGGAGAGGGAGCCGATGCGGGGAGCGGGCTCGATAATCCGCAAGGTGAAGGTCTGCGCGGAAGTTTGATCCGCTTCCCTGAGGAAGAGGGAATACTCCCCCGTTTCGAGGGGAGGGACGGTGAAAACCAGCTGTCTCTGCCCGACCATCGAGGGTGCGATCTGCCGATCCCCCAGCATGATCTTCACGTCCCTGGAAAAGGGGCCGCCGATGACGGTGACGGCGGATCCCGAAGCAACCACGGCGGGGGAGACGCCGGTTATCTCCAGGGCCATCACGGAGAAAGGGAAAAGGATTAGACAGGCCAGACAAAAGACAATGAGTCGTCTGTGCATGGAACCTCCCGACTTGGCGTTTTCTTTTTCATTTAACCACAGGGAGGAGAGAAAACAAGGAGAAGAGAAGACAACCGGGGAAAGGTGCTATTGGCGTGCGGTCAGAAGAAGCCAGACGCCCAGAAGACCGAACAGCAGGTTGGCCGACCAGGCTGCCAGGATCGGCGGGAGGGCGGCGGAGTAGCCGAAAGCGACCAGGATGGCCTGAATGATGTGATAGGAGATGCCGATTCCAATGCTGATGGTGATGCCCACGGCAAGGCTGGTGCCGCGCCCTTTCCGCAGAGCGAAGGGGATGCCGAGAAAGGCCATGATGACCGATGCAAAGGGATTGGCGAGACGGCCGTTCAGATCGACCCGGTGCCGGGTGGCGTCGTAGCCTTCGGCCTGGAGCTTCTGGGCGATGGCACGCAACTGTCGATAACCCATCTCCTCGTTGTCCGGGACGGAGGCTTGAAAATCGGCCGGCGTTCGGGAAAGTGCCATTTCTTCGGACGGCGGTCGGGCGATGCCGGTGATTTCTCCCGACTCGGGATTGAAGGACCGGACCGTCGGGTCCCTGAGTACCCAGTGATTCTGTTCGAAAACGGCGGTGGCGGCGTCGATGCGGGACTGGAGGCGGAAATGGTCGTCGATGCGGAAGACGGTTACCCCCCGCAGAACATTTTTTTCCGGTTGCGCGAGTCGGATGTTCAGGATGTCGTTGCCCTCTCGCAGCCAGATGCGGTTTCTCTTCAGGGTCAATTCGGGCTTTTTCTCGACATCGATGCGCATGACGTGGTTGGCCTTCCTGATACCCAGGGGAGCGAGAAATTCGCTGGTGGCCAGGGCGGCCAGAGCGATGAGAAGTGAGACGCCGAGCAGGGGCATGGCGATACGCCAGAGGCTGATTCCGCTGCTGCGCATGGCGGTGAGCTCGTTGGTACGGGAGAAGCCGCCGAGGGTCATGAAGACGGCCATGAGCACCGCCAGGGGGGTGATCTGGGTGACGATGGCCGGGATTTTCGGCAGGAAATAGAGCAAATAGAGATGGGCGGCGGCCTGGTGCTCCATCAGGTCGTCCACTTTCTCAAAAAAATCGACCAGCAGGTAAATGCCGGAAAAGGCGGCCAGGGATAGAAAGAAGACCCGGCCGAAGGCCTTCAGCAGGTAGCGGTTGACAAGGGTCATGGGATCACTCCTTGCCCCGGAACTGGCGTCTTACCCACAGGGGGATGCCGACGATGCGGTCGAGCAGGACCAGGCGTTTCTCCATGGCCGCCAGGTGCAGAAGGTAAAGACCCGCGGCGGAAAAGAGGAGGGTGGGAGTCCACATGATCGGCAGGGGGGCGATGCCGGCCTCCACGGCCAGTGTCTCGGCGAAGGAGAGCAGGAGGTAGTAGGCCAGGAATATCACCAGGGCTATGGCGAATCCTCCGCCGCGGCCCGAACGGTGGGACTGGATGCCGAGGGGGACGCCGATCAGGGCGAAAACAAGCGGAGCCAGCGGCAGGATAAAGCGTCTGTGAAGCTCCACGGTGAAGGATCGCCGATCGCTGTCCGTTTCGGCCTCGGACCGCATCTGCCGCAACTCGGCGAGCGACAGTTCATTCTCCTTCCGGTTGCGGTTCTCAATGGTGGTGAGATCGTGTCCCATGTTCAGGTTGATGTCGTAGGTGGTGAAGCCGATGACCTGGTAGGCGTCCCGGTCGCCGGAGGACGGTTTGCGGTGAATGGTGCCGTTTTCCAGCCGTAGCGTCAGGATGCGGTTTTCGCGGTCGGAAAGGACCCGGCCTCTTTCGGCCATGATGACCGAAGGGGTCTTGCCGACCCGTTCGTCGGAAATAAAAACCCCCTCCATGACGCCCCTGCGTTCGTCCAGCTCGTTGGCATAGAGCAGCAGGCCGTCGAATTCATCGTTGAAGACCCGGGCCTGGATGCCGATGCTGGCGCGACTGGAGGCGATTTGAAAGACCTGGTTGCGAAATGAGGTGTTGCTGGCCGGTTCGATCAGCAGGGTCAGCATGGCGGTGGCCAGGGCGACGAGCAGCCCGAGGCCGATCACCGGCTTGATCATCCGGTAGACGCCGACGCCCGAAGACTTGAGCGCAACGATCTCGCTGTCGGCGGAGAGGCGGCCGAAGCCGAGCAGCACGCCGAGCAGGAAGGCCAGCGGCAGGGTGATGACCAGGAAGGCGGGAAGCAGGTAGCAGAAGAGCTTGGCCGTCTCCAGGAAGGGAACCCCCTTGTTGATGACCAGTTCCACCAGCTTAAGGATGCGTCCCATGAGGAGCACGAAGGTGAAGATGACGAGGCCCAGCAGGGTGGGGACCGCTATTTCCCTCGTGATGTAGCGGTGGATCCGAGTCGTTGCCATAGCCGGCAATATTAGTATAGTTGCCAGGGGTTGTAAACTGGATTTGCGGCGATTTTTTCCTTGCCATGCAATAGGGTGCATGTTATACAAACGCGTTATCCAAAACGCACGCTTCCGGACTGGGCCGGCAGGTGCCCGGCGGCTTTGAAGACGCCGCGGTGCCGGCACGGAATGAGGGAGGCGGAGGCAGACAACCATTCCAAAAGGAGCACGAAAGATGGCACAGATCACCATGAAACAACTTCTCGAGGCCGGGGTTCATTTCGGTCACCAGACCAGGCGCTGGAACCCCAAGATGAAGCCCTATATTTTCGGGGCGCGCAACGGTATCTACATTATCGACCTGCAGAAGACGGTTCGTTATTTCAAAAATGCCTACGGCTTTATTCGGCAGATGGTCGAGAATGGCGACAAGGTCCTTTTCGTGGGCACCAAGAAGCAGGCCCAGGATTCCATCCGCGAGGAGGCCGAGCGGGCAGGCCAGTTCTATGTCAACAATCGCTGGCTCGGCGGCATGCTGACAAACTTCGCCACCATCAAGGGGAGCATCGATCGCCTGAAGAAGATCGAGGCCATGGCCGAGGATGGCACCTACGAACTGATTACCAAGAAAGAGGCCCTGCAGCTCGAAAGGGAAAGAGCCAAGCTGGAGAAGAGCCTCGGGGGCATCAAGTCGATGACCAAGCCCCCTGCGGCCGTTTTCATCGTCGATCCGAAAAAAGAAACAATTGCCGTCAAGGAAGCCCGCAAGCTGGGAATCCCGGTGGTGGCGATCGTCGATACCAACTGTGATCCGGACGACATCGACTATCTCATTCCGGGCAATGACGATGCGATCCGTGCCATCCGCCTCTTCGCCTCGCGCATGGCCGACGCCTGTATCGAAGGTTCCGAAGCCCGGGAGACGGCGCTGCGTACCGAATCCGAGGGCGGTGAGTCGGGCGAAGGCGGCGGCGAGGAGCAGGCCCCCGTCGAGACCGCTGCCGGCGAACCCGCCGGGACGCCTTCCGCCGAGGCCTGATCGGCGTCGAGAAATCCGGAATCAAGAGGCGGTCGGGAATCCGATCGCCTCTTTTCCCGTCCTTTCGGGCGAGTCGGGTCGACTCCCCCGGCCAACCGGATATCACAAGAACCCATCGGGATCAGATCCCGGGAAAGTCTATAGGAGGTCGTTGTGGCGAACGTTACTGCAAAGATGGTGGCTGAATTGCGCGCCAAGACCGGCGCCGGCATGATGGATTGTAAGAAGGCTCTGGCCGAGACGGATGGCGACATGGAGGGCGCCGTCGATTTTCTGCGCAAAAAGGGGCTGTCCGCAGCCGCCAAGAAAGCCGACCGGGTAGCCGCCGAAGGTATGGTCGTTGCCGCCGGTGAGGGCAAGGCAGGTGCCCTGGTCGAAGTCAATGCCGAGACCGATTTCGTGGCCAAAAACGAGAATTTCCAGCAATTCGCCGCCGGCGTGGCCCAGGCCGTCCTCGCGGCCGACCCCGACGATGTCGAGGCTCTGGAAACCGTCTCCTTCCCCGGCAGCGACCGCAACGTCGGCGACGAGTTGACTCACCAGGTCGCCACCATCGGCGAGAACATGAATGTTCGCCGGTTTGCCCGCTTTGAGGTTCCGGACGGAGTCGTTGCCTCCTACATTCATGGGGGTGGAAAGATTGGCGTTCTCGTTGAACTGGCGAGCGACAAGGGTGATGATGAGCGTGTCGCCGGCCTCGCGCGGCAACTGGCCATGCACGTCGCCGCGGCCAACCCGCAGTTCCTCGATCGGACTTCGGTTCCCGCCGAGGTCGTCGAGAAGGAAAAGGAGATCATGCGGGTCAAGGCCAAGGAGAGCGGCAAGCCCGAGAAAATCATCGAAAAAATCATCGAAGGTCAGATCAACAAGTATTTCGGTGAAATCTGCCTCCTCGAGCAAGCTTACGTCATTGATCCGGACCTCAAGGTGGGCAAAGTTGTGGACGCTCTCGCCAAGGAAGTCGGCAGTGACGTCACCCTGACCCGCTATGCCCGTTTTCAACTCGGGGAGGGTCTGGAAAAGCGAGAGGACGATTTCGCTGCCGAGGTTGCCAGTCTGACCAAGTAAAGGCGTAAAACAATGGTCGAAAAGCCGGAATACAAGCGCATTCTTCTCAAGCTCAGTGGTGAAGCCCTCGCCGGTGCCCAGGGTTACGGTATCGATCCGGAGGTCATCTCCGGTATCGCCTCCGAGGTCAAGGAGGTCGTCGATCTCGGGGTCGAGGTCGCGCTGGTGATCGGTGGAGGAAATATCTTCCGCGGCGTGGCGGCGGCCTCTCGGGGCATGGAGCGCGCCGGTGCCGATTACATGGGTATGCTGGCCACGG
>Ga0102953_1001055_pt1 | contig 17833 bp, 11 predicted proteins | sample SalPon2A_C_D2_MG_FD_78509 | JGI IMG/M metagenome (GOLD analysis project Ga0102953, IMG submission 78509) | Soil microbial communities from South San Francisco under conditions of wetland restoration - Salt Pond MetaG R2A_C_D2_MG | ecosystem: Environmental > Terrestrial > Soil > Wetlands | place... | reverse complement strand
CGTATTCATTCATTTTTTGGATGAATGCTACGACATTTCACTCATGTCAAAGAACTTTTATGTAATGAAGAGTGTAAACTATCTCATGCTACAAATGTGTAAACTATGTTATGCGATCTATCACATAGTCATTAGGGATTAGGGCACTTTCATGTAAGGTTGTAATCGCATCATCGTTAAGTGTCATATCCACACCTGAAATACCAATTGTTGAGTTAATGATTGGGTTTAGATTTGCAGGTTCAGATAATTTTTTTGACTGTTGATACAATTCAGTTGATGTCTGAACAAAAGGATCATAAAATTCTATTTCATCTCTTGTTATAGTGGTAGTAGTTCTTCCGTTAACAGGTGTGTCAATTCCCAATAACATCATAATTGATCCATTTTGAAGGTTTCGTAAAGCTGGCCTTTGGTCATATTCTTAAAAAGTCGACTACACATTTCATGAGCATCTTTAAGCCATGATAGAATACCGTCGGAAGTGTAGTTATTCTCCTTACCTATAATTTTAGTTTGTAATATAAGTCCCGATTGTTGTTTACTGTTTTTGCCTGTGTTTAGATTGATGGAAAGACTTCCAAAGTCAATATTGTAATTTATTCCTAAGTTCAAATTGTTTGGGGGCCGATTCTCCTTGAAAAATCCCTGATTGATTTTAATAGCTAAATTATCATTAATGAATTGTATGATATTTTCTTCTTGAGATTTTGTTTGAAAGAAATCAACATAAGCCAAACTTGGCGCAACTTTTATTTCTTTCCCCGATGAGTAAGCATTATAAAAAGCGTTTAGCAATTTAGTAGACGATTCAAAATAAGCTCCCCAAAAATACTCTTCGTCTGTTGTATTTAATGTTAAAAGTCCCGGTCCAATCTGGATTAAAGGATATTCATCTTTAGCTCTCCTGAATCTGTAAACTGGTTTATTAACAAGAACAGCAGCAGGAACTTCTGGTGGTGCCAATGATTCTCTGAAAGGATAATCAGTCTTAAGAATTGAATATAAATCACCATGAAGATATTGACTCTTGGCTAAATCAGATTGATTTAGAATTTTCCATCTTAATTCGAAAATAACCTCCAATAGTGGCGCACTTGGCAATCTACTCATCTTATTTAGAAATACCTTTATAAATCACTGAATATGATAGAACTTAATTAAAAAAGGCGTAATCATATAATTTTATGATAAAACTGATAATGTAAAATGTGGAATTTATGAAAGAGCATATATAATTATTTATCGAGTATATTTAAAACAATTCATTTTGACCAATTGACCTACACCTTTTGAATCAGCGTCTCAACTAATCGTGCAAAATCTTTGGCTCGGTTTGCAGCTACTTCCTTGATTTCCTCGTGTGCCAGTTTCTTGCGGGATACGCCGGCAGCCATGTTGGTGATTAATGAGATGCCCACGCTCTGCATTCCAAGGCGTTGCGTTTCAAGTAATTCGGGAGCGGTAGACATGCCGACGGCATCACCGCCAAGCGTACGGAAAGCCCGAATTTCAGCTTTTGTTTCGTAAGAGGGCCCTTTGGCGTAGATGTATGTACCGCGTACCAGGTGGAGTCCCAGTTGTGTGGCAATTTCGGTTACGCGGCCGACCATGGCATCATTCCGGTATCCGGATAGAACAGGGTGATTGTTTGACCCGTAACGGATGCCAAGACTGATGAGGTCGTCGATGAGCATCAGATCGCCGATATGAAACCGGTAGTTTATGCCGCCGGCCGCATTGGAAATGAAAAGAGTACGTGCGTTGAAAGAACCGGCGAGTCGTACCGGCAATAGGGTGCGTTCAAAAGGATGGCCCTCATAATGATGAAAGCGGCCGGAAAAGACGAGAACGTTGTGGGATCCGATCATTCCGTAATGCAACGCTCCCTGGTGCCCGGAAACAGTGGTACCTGGAAAACCGGGAATATCTTCATAAGGAACGGTTATAGACTTACCGAGCCGTTGTTCGAATCCCCCCAGACCTGAACCAAGGATAACGGCCGCATCAACCCGATCACTGAAACCTTGCTTGCAAAGTTCCGAATGAGCCTGTTTTATCGTATCAGGAAGGGACATATTCGGTGACGCTTTCAATGGTGTAGCCGTGTCGTTCTTCGTAACCGGTGAGCCGGAACATAGCCGTCTCCGTGCTGTGATATGCAAGGAGTACCCAGCCTTCCTTCAGCGCCTTTTGTGCAAGCTCCTGGCGTGCCTGGATGCTTTGCCTGGGATCAAAATCGTACTTGGCGGCAAATTTCTGATTAACATGTCCCTTGGTCGGTATCACATCCCCGGCCATCAAATAGCGATGATCGTCCTTTTCGTAAAAAATAGCCAGATGGTACTGGCTGTGTCCACCAATTTTTTGCACTCTGATCTCAGGATAGGGTTGATCTTCATCCTTAAGAAGATGCAGATCGGCCCTGGCTTCGATGAAATCACGAAATTCCGTTTTCTCATCATCATAATATTTGTCTCTTGCCAACACCTGTTTCCAGGCGTTTTCAGAAAGCCAGATGTTGGCATCGGGAAAGGTCAGTTCCCAGTAGCCATGTTTACGATGGGCCAGGCCTCCGGTATGGTCGAAGTGCAGGTGACTCAAGAAGATATCAGTGATATCATACTCGCTGAGACCATGTTCAGCCAGATTTTTGTGAATAGTATCGATACCCGTACCCTGACCAAATTCACCCAGACCGGTATCGAGCAAAATTTTCTTGTCTTCGGTGTGGATCAGGAAAGGTTGAATGGCAACCCGAAGCGTGTTTTTGGGTGGTTTCCCGTTGCGATCCATCGGGACGAATTTCTTGTCCAGCCCGACATAAAAAGTCCCCTCATACAATGGGGCAGCATAGATACTCACAATAATTAGATATTATCCGATTTTTGATTTGTTTTACCGCAAGAACGCATGAATGATTCGATTCATTTCCCAATCCGACGACATCCTCAAAATGTCTAAAGGTATCAAATTTCGCAATTAGCTGCGTCTCAGCTAATTGTCACGTATTGGCGTGATTCCGGCTTACCTCCCGTTACCCGGTTTCCCGGCCTCCTTTTTCGACTGTTCTTGCTCATGTTTTTCATAGGCGGCTATGATCTCGCGGATGAGTTTGTGGCGAACGACATCACTTCGATCAAGGTATACAAAGGAGATCCCAACAATGCCCGCCAGGATGTTTTGTACGACCCGAAGTCCCGAATCCTTATGGCGTGGGAGATCGGTCTGAGTAATGTCGCCCGTGATAATGGCACGGCTGTTGATGCCGAGGCGGGTCAGGAACATCTTCATTTGCATACCCGTCGCATTCTGGGCTTCATCCAGAATCACAAATGCGTTGTTGAGGGTACGTCCGCGCATGTAAGCCAGTGGTGCTATCTCGATGACATTTTTAACCAAGTTGAGTTCAAGCTGTTCAAACTCGATCATCTCTTCGAGAGCATCGTAAAGCGGGCGAAGATAGGGATCGATCTTATCCTTTAGTCCACCCGGTAAAAAACCGAGGTTCTCGCCCGCTTCAACGGCAGGACGGCACAGGACAATCTTTTTAACCTGGCGTTCTTTCAGGGCTTTTACAGCCAGAGCGACCGATGTATATGTTTTCCCCGTTCCGGCAGGGCCGATCACAAAGGTGATATCATTCTTATTGGATGCCTGAACAATTGCGCGCTGTCCCCCCGTCTTGGCACGCACATTTTCACCGGTATAGGTCCGAAGGATCAGGTCGTCCTCCATGTAAGTGGGCACATCAATTTCGGGGTGGTGCTGCTTAAGAGAAAGTACGGTATTGACATCATGGCCGGTAACACGTCCTTTTCTCTTACCAATGTCTATCAGGTCATAGATTACTTCGCTGGCTCTGTTGACATTTTCTCCATCCCCGCTGAGTTTCAGCGTATTACCTCTTGCAGTTAGTTTCACTTCTGGAAAAGCATCCTCGATCAGGTTCAGATTTTCATCCTGGAGTCCAAAAATGCTGACCGGGTCGATGTTTTTGATGAGTATTTCTTCGGTTTCCAAAAGTTTTTTTCGGATCTGTTGCAAATTTAGAGTCTGATTGAGTGTAACTGATTTTTCGTTTTAGATTAAAGCCTGTCATCAGTCATTAAGCTAACGACATATTATGTGGGACTCAATATTAATCATCCCTCAATTGGGAATAACTGATGATTAAACAAGAAATTGTTTGCCCGTGCTGGCCAGTGAATGAAGCGAACGGACACTGTCTCTTATCTGATCAGTGTGGAATACACTGCTGCCGGCAACGAAGACATCGGCACCACACCGTGAAATGTGCTCAATATTCTTTTGGGTTATTCCACCGTCGACTTCTATCAGGAATTTTCCGTGGACTTTTTGTCTCATTCCGACTAGTTCATGCAGCCGTTCGTAGGTTTGATCTATAAATTCCTGTCCCCCATACCCGGGGTTAACACTCATCACAAGAACAAGATCGACGTAAGGTAAAATGGGTTCGATATTTTGAAGGGCTGTGGCCGGATTGATAGCCACACCGGCTTTGATGCCATGGGAGTGAATTTCCTGGATACATCGGTGCAGATGTGGAACTGCCTCGTAGTGCACCGTAATCTGATTGGCTCCGGCATCCACAAAATCGCTGATGTAATGATCAGGATGATAAATCATGAGGTGGACATCCAGGAACCGGTCTGTTGCTTTGCGGGCAGCTTTTACAATCACAGGGCCCATACTGAGGTTGGGCACAAAATGACCGTCCATCACATCGCAGTGAATCCACTCAGCGCCCCCTTCTGCGGCTTGTTCGATCTCATGACCAAGTTGAGTATAGTCGGCTGCGAGAATAGAAGGAGCGATAATGGGCATCTGATTTTTCACGGTTTGTGATTATCATTTTTAGCTGGAGATTGCGGACTGTCATGCTGGGTTGAATCGATCATGATTGGATCTGACTCACGTACTTCGTGTGTTTTTGCCGGTTCGGAAACCACTAAATCAATCGTTGAGCCTTCTCTCAGGCTGTCTTTATCGTTCGGACTAAAACTGAGCACCCGGTTGGGTTCGACGGTAGAAGATGGCTGATAACTAATGCTTCCGATACGCAAGCCGGCATCCCGTAACTGGCTTTGTGCTTCTGTTAAGCGAAGACCCGATAGTGCCGGAATCTTTACCATGCTGATACCCAGTCCGTCACTGACAGTCAGGCTTATAACAGTACCCCGTTCAACAGGCGTTCCACCACCGATTGATTGTCTGACCACCGTATTTTTGAAAGGAGAGGATATGTAAGAGACCTGTCCCATCTCAAGACCGTAATTCTTTAACTGCAATTCAGCATTTCGAAGGGACATGTTTTGGACATCCGGCACAATAACTTTCGGAATACTGGACGTGTTGATGGTCAGGTAGATTTGGCGTCCGGGTTTCACAATTTGGCTGGCTCCCGGATTCTGGTCAATGACATAATTGGGTGGATAAGCCGCATTATATCGCCGGTCGATCACCGTATCACGCAGACCTTCACTCACAAGCAATTTTCTTGCCCGGGTAATAGAAACACCGGTTATGTCGGGCACGGTCTGTCCCTGATTATACTTGGTGTAAGCTGGCATGATCCAGTCGTTCATCACAACAAGGAAAATGGCACCTAAAAGGACCACTCCAAGCAGCAACAGGTAAAATCGTATATCTGTAAGAACTTGTTTTAGCATACTGTAATGTCGTATAAGGATCGGTTAAAATCCATAAACCAGTTTTGCACCCAGACCATTGGTTTCCACATGCAGATTACGGGTGCGAAGCTTAGTGGTAATGAATGCATCAAATGCAGAAACAAAATGATTAATGATCGTTATTGTCAATACGTTTGTTGCCATCCGGAATTTGTTGTTGTACTCGTTGGCCATCTTTGCTCCCTGAAGAAAAAGCGGGGGCATGTCATTCAGGGACCATACAGGAGGAGTAAAGGTACCTGTACCATTATTTATTGGATATTTACTAGTAAAGTCTCGCCATCCGGGTGAAAACTGGAAGTATTTACTCATCAGTTCATAGTATTGTTGTGAACCATAGTCCGGCATGTTATGTGAAAACGGTACACCCGAGGTTCCATCGTAGTAGGTCATATTTTCCAGTTGATGAAGCTTTTCCAGGTTCACGCGTTGCCAGTCCTGGTGTGAGTAATCGGGTCCGGTTGTCAGGTTATATCCCTGGTTCGCCAGAGAATTCAGGCTGATCTTATCATTCGGGAAATAGTGGTTGTGATAGTTGACCAGGTAGGTTGCGTAGTTTACCACACTCCAGTTGCCATCGGCATATTTTATATACTGATCTTCGAGATTGCGTCCTTCGTTACGCAAATGAAAGTGAGAATAAAGGGTTACAGCTTCAATAGCTGCAAATATGCCTGCTTTAATCCATTGATGATGGGCCGCCTGCCCGAGGCCGGGAACCAGTGCGGACGAAAGAAATGAAAGTCCCGGATCCTTCCCAATATCGTCAAAAAAGTTCCTCGATTTTTTTTGCGGTTTGTCCTTCTGTTGAAATCCCAGGAAGTGATCAAAAGGAAACGCGTTTACATACGAAAACTCCCCCGGTTTTATCTTTTTCGGAGCTTCCTGATGTTCTATGACTACCGATTGTGCATTTGCCATGCTGCCCGTTAGTAACAGAATGACTGTCAAACAGCAAAAAGAAAACAGAGGTTTGAACATTTTCATAATGAAGCAGGATAGAGAATGAGGGTATGGTACGATTTACATATCAAAATCAAAAAGCATGCCGAAATAAAAGAGTATACGATGCCCATAGGATACCTTATTCGTACCGGTATTGGTGATAAACCCATCAGGTAAATTTACGTTGAATTTGTTTAAACCGTAGGCACCGCTGATGAAAAACCTGGAAGGGAACAGGTAACTGGAATTCATACTCAAACGCAGTTCGGCACCGATACCCGTTTTCAGGTTGTTACCGATATCCAACGGGCCCCGCCATCCGTTGCCAGCTTCCATAAAAAACCGTCCATATAATTTATCAAGAGTATAACGTCCCACCTGTTTATTAATGCCGGTTATGAGTGGAACATTGTAAGCTACTGTAGCATATGCTGTTGTATTGCCACCAACTGCAAAATAAGGATAACTGCGCATTCCGGTGAAACCACCAATATAATCCTGGAAAAAGTAATCATTCGGATTGTTGAAATAGGTGAAGAAGCGGGTTTTCAGATCAACAGTCTCGCCCAGGGCACGGAAACCCCATCGCAAATTGGCCTCAACTGAATGATTCCGGTAGGTTTTGTAGCTGGGCAGCAGGATGCCATTTTTGATATCGTAATTGTTCAACAGTTTGCTTGGCTGGTACCGATAGCGGATTTCACCTTTGATGCCGATGGGTGCGATGTCATCATTCCGGTAAGGTTGATCGAGGTCGAAAATATAGGCTGCCGTGAGTCCGGCGCCAATGTAATACTGGGATGAATTGCTGGACAGATAGGACTGGTATTCTTTTGAATAAAATGATTTGGTAGTAACCGTATATGGTGAGTAAGTGGCACCCAGCTCTACCATATTCCACTGGTCGATTTTACTTCGAAGATAAAAATCAGCTTCCCAGATATCGTAGGCAATATCCACTTTTGTGGTGTCAGGCAACTCCGATACACTTGGAAACTCCTGGATTGACAGCCCGTTTTTGACATTTCGCCGAAGACTGTAAAGTTCAACGGAAACTGTCGGAGACCATCTTTTTTTGATGAATGGCAAACCCTTGTATTCCGTAATGAGGAAAAGATCACGGTCCAGATCCATTAACCGGGCGGGGGAGAAGAAGTCGCCGATGCCTGATGCTCCCACCGATCCCAAACCGAAGAGCGCCCCGCCGTATAATGAAAACCGGTTGAGTACATCATGAGATGACATGTAAAAACCTACCTTGCTGTCACGCCACAGGTTCTGACCAAGTCGTCCGAATTCACCATGCGTGATAAGCTTGCCATTCGGACCTTTTGGACGGGCATAGTTGTCAAACCTCAAAACCGGAAAGAAGCTGAAAGAGGTAAATACGTCGTGGTAGGAGTAGAGAGAACGATGATCGGTTTCCCCTCGTGTATCGATGTTGAACCTGTAGATCCCGGTATCCGCCACTGCCATCACATTTTTTGGGAGGGTTTTCAAATTGGTGTCATCAAAGTGATTCAGAAACGTGTAATTGGCATTTGCGGGTGTCCTTACATGAGAGAGCGGTGGTTTATGGTATGTGCCGAATGAAGGATCGGTTTTGGGAATTTTCGTGAGCGATATCTTAAACCCATCGGCCGTATACTCCGAATAAGCCAGCTCTCCTTTTTTATTGACTGTTGGTTCAAAGGCACCGCCTAAAACGCTGGTTATCTGTTCTTTCTCGCCGGTTTTGAGGTTCATCCTGTATATGTTGAAGATGTCATCCGGGTTTGATGAATAATAAAGGTATTTGCCATCCGGTCCCGGACAGGGATCCCGGTAATCCAGTGCATTTGAATCACTAAGAAGAAGCGGGGCAGCTTTCCCCGATTTCATATCATACCGGTAAATACTCCTTGAACCCTCGTTCGAGGCACCGTAATAGATCGACTTGCCATCTTTTGACCAGACCGGGTTATAAAATTGTTCTCCGTCATTCGAAGCCAGCAGGGTATGGATTGAATCGGTTCTGGTATCCAGCATCACGAGGTTCAGCGATTCGTCGTGCTGCTGAACAGCTACAAGATTATGTCCATCCGGGGACCAGTCAGGCTGACTTATCCGGGCACTGTGAGTCAATCGTTGCTTCTTGTGTGTCTTCAGGTTGTAAATGAAGATGTCCTGGTAATATTCACCATAAGGGTTATTGGTATGCTGGCTGTAAGCTATCCGCGTACCGTCAGGGGAGAAAGAAAAATTTGCGGCATCCGGTTTTATTTTTGGGCGGATCGGGAATCCGTAGGAGTCGGTGTTGTCGCGTGTTTCCCGGAGATGCAAGGCATCAGTCAGAATTGAAGAGGAGGAGCTGTCGGCCAAATTCCGGAGATACAGGCTCACGTTATAGGTATCCAGGCCTTTGTTGGACAGATACGCCAGTCGATTGCCGTCTGGCGAAAATTGTGGAGAAAGATTGTAGAAACCACCTTTTTCAAGCGTGTCGCTCTTTGAGAACTTCAGATTGCGGATTGCATCCTGATACCCGGTTTTGAGGGTATCCACCCATTGATCATATAGCGTATATCCATCGATTCCCGTGGCATCTTTCAGCGCTTTAGATATATCGTTAACCCCTTTTTCGGATAGGGCGTGGGTAATCTTGTAGAGTACGTTTTCTCCAAACCTGTACGCAAGGTATCGGGTAAATCCAAAACCCTGGTTATAGACCACCTCCCGTTCTATACTTGTTTTTGAGCTAAACGTGCCCATCTGCACAAGGGAGAGCAGCTTATTGCTGAGGGCTCGGGTGCGGATAATCATGTCGCGCTGACTATCCCAAAAATCGTAATGAAGGCCTTCACGTTGAAATTGTGCGGTGCCTTCGGCAAACCAGGAGGGGATGGAGACGCTTGCGAAAGGCATCGTAATGACACCATTCGGATAGCCGTAAAGCACATCCGGGCGACGAACGTTCTCATAGGAAAGCCACTGAAGATAGAGAGCCGGCACACGCCGGTTACGTTTCATGGCGGCCTGTATCTCAACCATGTGGGTAAACTCGTGCGTGATCACATTGCGGAACCAGTCGTGGGTACCTCTCAGCGGCATATTAAGCGCAGGGACCCAAATGTCAATCATGTTGTCGAAGAAATAGGTGGCCCCATTTGAATAATCCTCGCGGTCGTGCAGGACGATGCTGATCCTGGTGTCGGGTTTGTGATGATAAAGCGAGGTGATGGGCCCGTAAACCTCTTCGGCGACCCGCGACACTACCTGGGCCGACCGGCTGTTTCCCTTTTGAAAATGAACCAGGAAGTGAGGGCTCTGTATCGTGTACCACTTCAGGTTATTATACGGGTAACTGTAATCAAACGGACTCTCCTGTGCCTGCGCAGGTTGCCCCAATAATCCGACAAATACCGTTATGCCGAGTGTTAAAAATAATATGTTTCGAACCTTACATTGCATTAGTGTATCACAGCGATTTTAACCAGTTTACTGCCGGAACGAGACCCATCCGTTGCATGAACACGGGCATAGTAGGCACCGCTGCCCCACTGACTGGTCGTCAGTTGTATCTCTGACGGAACGCCTGCGCTGGTTCGCAAGTGTTTTTGGTAGAGCATGCGGCCGGTCATTGTGATGATCGTAATGGTGACATCGGCAGATTTGCTGGTCTGCACCCGTAAATGAGTTAATTCATTAGCCGGATTGGGCCAGTTGTAGGTTTCATTGACGTTTAAGAGGGCGGCAGTCCCCGTAACGGCCGGTTTTCCCAGCTCGAAAGAATACACTTTGTTGTATTTCCCGTTTCCATAAAGTGACCCCCATAATGGCTCGCCGGATTTCGGGAATGACCATGCTTTGACATCTCCGGCAGGACTCACCGCATAAAGTGTGTGATCAAAAAAGACAGGCTCGACCGGTGAATGGGTAGAGTCAGACAATCCACCCACATAAAGTGGAAAACCGGGAAGTTCATGCATTTGAGGATTGTAACCATGAATAACGTACGAGATGCTGTCCGTAGCTCCAACAAGCAAATCAGAACCGCTGTTTCCATCCAGGTTTACAATCAGAGGCGTTCCAACAAAATGTGATCCGGCAGGAGCAGATAACGGGAATGAATTCAAGAAAGAGCCGTTCGGGTTCAGGGCCTCCAAAGTGTTATCAGTCTTGTTCACATAAACGAGATCCATGGTACCGTCGTCGTTGAAGTCGGTCAGGGCCGGCCAGTCAAGCGACACTCCCTCAACGGGTTGTAATGTCCGGGACGACTGGAACAAGTCGGAGTTTTGCTTCAGGCTTATGTATTGAAAGCTGTTATCGAGCAAGGCAAAAAAGGCAGATGTTGTGGCGTTGATTTGAACAGCACCAGTGTACAGACGGTTGCTGTTGGACAGGCTTTCGTTGTAGCTGTTATCAGAGAGAGAGAGGGAACCATCTTCTATTGATGAAAATGTCCCGCTAATCTTTTTAGACCGCTGGTCCTGGATGTTTCTGATAACAGTGCTTCCATCCGAAGCGAGCATCCCTTTGCCGGTAAGATCTACCTGCAGCGTGTCCCCGTTTTCAGAGCTGATGAGTGCCGGAACCGATGTGACGTCCTTATTTTCCCATATCATCGCCCACTGTCCGTTGGCCGGTTGCCAGGCTTCGGCAGGATGATTGCCCGTTCCTGATTCCCTTCCCAGAACGAGTTGTCCGTCAATGAGGGGTTGGCTGGGGTAGGGGAATTGGAAATCGGTCAGTTTATCTTTCTGATTGCCGGATAATCCGACGGCATAGACCGACTTGTAGGAAGGCACAATCAGAAAGGTGTCTGTTGGCGAGGAATAAATCCGGAGTCCAAGTGGATAAGCGTTATTCCCTTTCGGATTATTTCCGGTACCATCAGGAAGAGGTGAGGAGGGATTCAGGGCCTCTTTACTGAACCAGCCTGATGATGCCGGTTTGGCTCTGAATGTGGCAACCAACCGGGTATTTGAGAAATCATAAAACTCAAAGAACGTCGGGCTCCCGGTGTTGCTGCGGTTGTTCGGATGAGTATCGTCAGCAAATCGGTTTTGATACAATCTGAGGGTGTCGCCTGCCTGGGTGATAACAGAAGCGTTGTTCCCTTTCCACCAAAAATCATAGGGTGTACCGGAGGCGGCATCCTGGAAAAAAAGGTTTGGGATATTCCGGCCAATATCCTGAGAACCATCGGCTTCCATCAAGTTTACACCTTTGCGGTCGGGGTTATTATTGATGGCGTCATTGGCTTCCTGGGTGCGAATCACCCCGTCATCGATGTGCCAGATCAACTGCCCGCCCATCAGGAGCCGGTCGTCGTTGGTGCCCACCTCATTGTCCGGACCAGCGTCTACGCCTCCTGGCAGTGCCCAGTCGTAGTCGTTTACGCCAACCACGGTTCCGGCTTTTATCTGTGCTATGATGCTATCCGGATAGGAATTGTTAAAATAAGCATCATTATCACCGATATGCTGTACCGTAACGGAACCATCCGGTTGCTGGATGGTCAGGTCGAGACCTTTTTGGGAAGGATCACGGTATCTGTTTTCAACCAGGAAATATTCATCCCGGGAGATGTTATAACGAGCCACACTATTGGGTTCGTGAAGAGAAGAAGCCGGCAGTTTTATGGGTGTCGTATCATTCAGAGAGACATTAAAAGAGTTAGCCCATCCAAGCCTGATTTTTTCCCATGCCGACGGCTCCGGAGGGAACAGGCCCTGGTAAGCAAAGAAACTTGATGGATCCATCAACCCAAACTGGCCGATGCCCGAATTACCGGTTTTCGTATTGTAGAGGTCAGGTAGACCCAGGTAGTTGCCGATCGTGGCACAAAGAAGTCCGTTTATTGAGAATTCGACCAGGTAGCGGGTCCCGGCAATATCGGTTGCAAGATGTGATTCCGTTTCAGGGATAATTGCTGAATTTGTGATATGAAAACCGCTGTTTCCGATTGGGAAGCCTGTAAATCCGGGCTGTTTGAGCAGATTTGAGATAGTGTTATGATCAAGAAAAATAGATGGAATGTCCTGTGGAGTATGATCAAGAGCTGTGCCACGGAAATCAAATTCGCGGCCGGTTCCTGCATGGAAAATCACAAAGATCGTATGGTTGGGATCGAGCCCGCTTGTGTCAAAGCCACCGGATTGCTGCACCGCAGTCCATGTGTCGTTCAGCAGATCAGCAAGTTTATAATCCTGAGAGTTGTCATTGCCAAGGGGACTATAGGCCGCCATCTTATTATTCAGCTGATAAATTTTCGGCAACAAGAGATAATTGACCTTCAGTTTCCCGCCTGAAACGGTCTCGAAATAATTCTGTGCAAATTTGAGATGCGCTTCAAAATATGCACGGTTATGCGGCAGGGGATCAATCTTTACATCTTTGGCAGAGAAGTAACTGGATGCATTGGTATCAACGATTGACGTGTTAAATAATCCGTTGCCGCTGGTGTAAGGATTATCGTCCTTTTGAAAATCAACCATCACAGCCACTATTGTGAGGGTGCCGGTACCTCTGATAGTCTGGTTCGTTTCATCTTTGTAAGGGTGGGATTGATAGACAAGATGAGGAACTATCTGAGCCCGTACATTCGTAACTGTAAAAAAAAGCAGAAGCAGGACTAGGGAAACCCTGCTTCTGCTTAAAAACCAAGCAATTCCCATTCAAGCCGTCATGTGAATTAATACTTTAAAAATTCAGGAGTAGCGAAAATCGTATCGTATCCGCAAGCGGATTATCCTGTTTGATGGTGTAAATGTAGCTGAAATCTACACCAAATATATTATATCGCAAACCGGCGCCGAAGGTTAGGTATTGTCGCCCGCCATTCTTCGGTGATTCATAGTAATACCCGGTTCTTATCGCAAACTGGTTGTTATACCAGTATTCGATTCCGGTACCGATCATGAGCTGGTCAAGGAGCGAGAGAGTCACATAATTTTGGCCATCAAAGCGGGTGTAGGGTCCCCATGAATTGAAGATGCCATCGAGGATGCCCATGCTGCGGCCGGTAGTGTCCTTACGTGCCATTATCTTGGAAATATCATTGGCGATCGTGATCGTGTTATAGCCATCCTGATCAAGTTCCATGGTGTAAGCCCATCCGACACGCAGTTCCGTCGGCAGCGGGTCTTTCTGAGGGTTATCGGTATACTGGATAGCGGGGCCGATATTCGACAGGTTAGCGCCTGCGCTGAATCGTGCCCTGCGGTTCAGAACGTGAAAGACATCGGTACGGTAGAGACCGGCGATGTCAAATCCTACGCTCGTTCCGTTTTTGGCCTGCTGTCCGCCAACATCCGTTCCGGTAGGCACCAGGTCGCTATAGATGTACCGCATGCCGGTACCCAGGGCGAAGTTCTTGCTGACCTTAAAGCCGTAGGAGATGCCGGCCGCTAGTTCGTAGCTGCGGAAGTCACCGATGGTGTTACCCTGCTCGTCAGTTCTGGTTTGTTTCCCCAGGTTCAGGAAGGTGACCCCACCACCGAAGGTACCAATGCCATCGACATAGTACTTACCAACCAGGTAGTCGTAGAACAGGTCGGTATGGAATTTTGGCAGCCAGTTAGAGTGCGTGATGCTTATCTGATTTCCCTTCTGGTAAGCTAATCCAGCCGGGTTCCAGAAGATGGCATATGCGTTATCTGCGATAGCCACATTCGCATTTCCCATACCGGCGCCCCGTGAGTCCGGCTCAATCTGCAAAAACGGGACTGCGGTTGCACTGACCTGCGCCATTACAGGCATGCTGAGCAGAACCACTGCAGATATTGCAAGCAGATATTTTATTGTCGTTTTCATGATGTACGTGCTGTTGCTTGGTTTTTGTTTATTTAGAATAATCATCGTTCTAGTGAATAATGACCAGTTTGTCGATCCGGCTTTGTGATTGTTTCCCCGAATCGGTCTGGGCATTCACCGTTACGGTATATAAATAGGTTCCCGTGGCCAGCCGGTCGTTGTCGTCGTCCCTTCCCGACCATTGAATACTGGCATAGGGAGCATCCGTTATCAGGCCATCCCGGTCGATGTGTGCTACCGGATGTCCGCTTAGTGTGTAGATCCGGATGTGAATATCCAACGGTACACCCGGCTCATTGTGCTCTATGATAAAGCGGGTTTCATTATTCATCGGATTTGGGAAGTTGTAAACGCGACGGATCGTGAGGTGGTCACTGTTCGCCACTTTAAAAGAGATACTTGTTTGCGAGGGATTATCATACACATCCCAGGCTCTTAGATTCAGGTGATAGTTTCCTTCCGGGAGATTATTGAACCGGTACTGAATCTTTCCACTTGTGTAACTGTTGAGATTACTCGTATAAAAATTGTTTAAAACGATTGTCTGATCAGGTTGATTCGGACTGGTCAGCTGAGCGGTCAGATCATGTCCAACCCCATTGCCGGTAGTATTAATACCCGACGGGTCAGAGAGATTAACGACCAACTCCGGCGATTGATTTACAAGGCTTCCGTTGAGGAAGGATTTATCATTGAGATACATTGCGATTGCCGGACCAGCATCGTCATTGACGGCATTTGGATTTTTCCCGGAAAGTGTGAAGCGGTCATATTCACCGGAAGCATCAACAGTGCCGGATGTGGCATAAAACGTCATCCTGCCTCTCCGGCCCGAATAAGAAATATCTTTCGGTAGAATGAAGTCAGCTTTAAAATGCCCATCGGTAACGGATGCACGACCACTGAAAAGTACATCTGTGCGGACATTATAACTGCAGTTCTTCAGATAGCAGCCGTATTGCATCCAGCTTCTGTAGGGAAGTTTGACGGAACGGCTGGCATCATAAACCTGAACAAAAACCGTACCATTAAAGTTAGTCGCAACAGATTGATCATAATTCAGAACATCGCCAGCAATCTGAACTTTATCAAGTGCCCGTAAATTGATTGTAGTGTCGGAAAGCTGGGTAACATTATTAACCCTGTCGAGTCGGATTTTTTTGTCGGGGAGACCAATTCTAAGGCCCGGATCACCAAGAAGGATAAATTTTCTACTGTTGAAACTGGGTCCGGCAATACCGGTTATCTTTGTGAGCCGGTAAATATCTCCAAGCCGGCGTGGTTCTCCGGTTGCCTCATCCCGTGTAGACATATACTGAGTGACGATCCTGTTGATGCCAAAATTTAGTGTGTATGGATTGTCACTGGTATAAACAACGCGAGTCATGGTAAATGCAGCGATCATCCCTCCGTCCGGGTAGAGCTGGGTAATCTCGGCACCCGACTGCTGATCGGTATCATCATAGCGGCCGAAAGAACATGTTGCCGTCACGAAAATTGCCAGTTTATTTTTATTGTAAAACTGGTTGGTATAATCGGAGACGAAGAGTCGCTCATCGCTCAATACCTGATCTCCTCCGTGTCCGGAATAATTCAGAACCAGTTCGCCATCATTTACACTATTGATAAACGCCTGGGTTGCACCCGGAATACGTCTTCCTGCCGTTGTGTTTTCAACAGGGTAACTGAATTCATAGATCTTGTTAAGGTGCAGTCCGTTATCGGAATTTGTCACGATGACTGATGTTGAATCGGCATTTAATACATGAAGGTCACGGTTATCGAGTGGATTGGGGTAGTCATCATCGGCTGCGAAGGAGAACAGTGTTTTCCAATCACCGTTATTCGCCGGATTACTGTACGTCTCAATCTTCTGTACCGCTGCCTTGGCATCTGCCTGTGTTTCGACGGGAATCCTGCCGATGCCGATGTCGAGTAGTTCGCCGGTATCATTTGGTGGCCATGCTCCCTCATTTTGGTCGAGCAAACCATAATAATCATCACTGGCGTATGTATTGATTCTCTGAAGCGACTCATTGCTTTCGAAAGTGAATACATAATTTTTCTCGGCGGCATTTTTTATGATCCCTTTGTAGTCGTACGTCGTATTACCGAACAGAAGGAGATACCTGGGAAGCCGGCTTGCATCGGTACCCGCCCTGACGTATAAATACCGCATGAAATCACGAATCGCCGACACATCAGGTACACCGCCTGAAAACTCGTTGAATATTTGTTCCTGGGTCACTACTAATGGACGGAACCCATCATTCTTTTTATGGAAAGCGGCAATCGCATTTGCTTCGCTCAGAAATTCAGGAGCAGTAACGATGATATAATCCGGATAATCAGTAATCCCGTGAAGATTTTGATTGGGTATTTCAGTACCGTCTTCCGGAGTATAGTAATTAGTCTGTGCGATGAGCATTCGTCCACTATCGGCGTGCCAGTCGACCGAATAATCATTGCCGGACTGCTGAACATTCAGCAACGTGGGTTGCACGGGATTCGTGATATCCATGACCACGGGCTGGCTGCTGAAACCGCTGAGCATATAGTTGGCGACATCGCTGCTCTGACCGTTATTGGGAGAGTAGAACAGCAATCGTCCATCTTTCGCTGTAAGTGTCCTCTGGACAGTCAGTTCGATCCAGTCCAGCCATCCGTTGGCACTCGTTGATCCGCTTGCGAAGGTGGCATCAAGCTTTATAATTCCGTTGTTGAAAGAGGCATTCGACAGAGACCGGCTGAGTGATGACTCGTAAGCCGAATAGCCGGTGTCGCCATTGTAGTCGAGTATGGGGGCAATGCTAACCTGTCCGAGGTTTGCACTGTTGGCATTGACAGTGAAGTAAGAGGTAGCCTGCGACTTTGCGGCAAACTGAACAAGGACCTGCATCGGGCCGGTGGCAGGTAAACCGGGAAGCGTGTCATTAAATATCGTTTGTTGGTTATTAAACGTCTCATTGGTAAATAACTGCCCCAGCCACTGGGTGCCCGATTTGATACTCGCTTCAGACTTATGAAGTTCATCTTCTTTCCAGAGAAAATCCTGAAACATCGTGATAGTTGATCCACTACCGGAAGCCGAGACCGCATGAAGACGTTCGCCTGCTTGCGATCCGATCGTCAAAAAAACATAATTTTTCGTACTGTAGGGATTCAGTTTGTGATGCCAGTAGTGTGTAGTGGTATCAAAGATATTTTGATTCGGGCTATTGCCATAGAACAAGATGTAGTCGCTGTCATCGAATTTGCCATCGGATTCCCCATGTACAATGATGGGAATTTGTGAAAACGACGGTCTGGGGTCAGCATTTGGATGTGGTAATTCATATCCGTTCGTACCCCATATTTGAATATCCCGTGGGTCG